>Ga0208566_1001350_pt1 | contig 14415 bp, 16 predicted proteins | sample PL_2010_150m_FD_184159 | JGI IMG/M metagenome (GOLD analysis project Ga0208566, IMG submission 184159) | Freshwater microbial communities from Powell Lake, British Columbia, Canada to study Microbial Dark Matter (Phase II) - PL_2010_150m... | ecosystem: Environmental > Aquatic > Freshwater >...
CGGAATATTCTCAATCCTTCAACTTGTTATACGACCCCAGCGCGATAACGTTGGGACACTACTGGACCGGCCTGATCGATCAGCGGCAGGCGGCGGCCACCCGGCGCATCTTTTCCAGCATGGCCAAAGCCTCTTCCATGCTCGCGACCGGGATCCTGGCGTCGTAGCCGCTGCCAAAGGCCCCGCCGCCATAAGAAATTTTCACTTCGGCGCGGGTCGCGTCGACATATTGCACGATGCCGAGGTTGATCCAGCGGCGCTTGCCGGTTTCATCCGTCGGGACCTCATACAGGCAAAACGCGGTCGATCCCGGTATGACGGCTTGGGCGAATGCCGCGCCCCATCCAGACAGCGCCAGAAGGGTAGAGACGATGCACAGTAGTCTGTCCGGCCTCATGGCGATACTCTGCAATCCTTACTTCGGCGCCAGTTTCTGCCGCAGCGCATCGCGTTCCTGCTCGTGTTTTTCATGCAGCGCCTTGCGCTCCTTGTGGTGCCGATCTTCCAGATCGCGTTGCTCCTGACGCTGCCGGTCCTCCACCTGGCGCATTTCCTTTTTCATCTGCTCCTGTTTGGCTTCCCGCTCCTGGTGCTTGGCTTTCATGTCCCCACCGGGACCTTCCGCGTATAGCGGGGCGGCGAAAAAGGCGAGGGTAGCAGCGCCGAGCAGGGTTATGGCGGCATGTCGGATCATGGCAATTCCTCCACAGGTTGGGATTCCAGTTTAGCGCAACACGCGGCTTATCAAAACCGGCTCCGATGCAGCCTGCGGCAGACGTATATTCTCTGTCGCTTGCACAAACCGAACGCCCACCGCATAATCATCCGCAACAGAGGCAGAGGCGCTGATCGTCGGCGCCCTGATAAGACGAAAAGAGCTTGATGGCAGAAGATTGCATTCTCGAGACCACCGGTCTCGTCAAGGAATTCCGTGGCTTCGTCGCGGTCAATGGCGTGGACCTGAAAGTCAGGCGCGGCCACATTCACGCGCTGATAGGCCCCAACGGCGCCGGCAAGACCACGTGCTTCAACCTGCTGACCAAGTTTCTTGAGCCGACGCGGGGCCAGATCCGCTTTAATGGCATTGACATAACCCGTGAAGCGCCCGAGAAGATAGCCCGTCGCGGCGTTGTCCGCTCTTTTCAGATATCCGCCGTGTTTCCCCATCTCACCGTACTGGAAAACGTCCGCATTGCGCTGCAACGCAAGCTCGGGACCAGTTTCCATTTCTGGAAGTCCGACCGCAGCCTCAATCTGCTCAACGACCGCGCCATGGAACTGCTCGCTGCCGTCGATTTGCAGGACTGTGCCGACATGGTGACGGTGGAAATGCCCTATGGTCGCAAACGCGCGCTGGAAATTGCGACGACGCTGGCCCTCGACCCCGAACTCATGCTGCTCGATGAACCGACCCAGGGCATGGGGCATGAAGACGTCGACCGCGTCATGCAACTGATCAAGAAAGTCTCGGCCAACCGCACCATCCTCATGGTTGAACACAACATGAAGGTGGTGGCCGGGATTTCCGACACCCTGACCGTGCTTGCCCGTGGATCGGTGCTGGCCGAAGGACCCTATGCCGAGGTCGCCGCCAACCCGCTGGTCATAGAGGCCTATATGGGTACCGAGGTCGACGAACTGGCTTCGCCGGCAGGGCATTGAGATGACTGCCACCGAGTTCCTGCGTATTTCTGATCTGCACGCCTTCTACGGCGAATCGCATGTGCTGCACGGCATGGATTTCACCGTGCGGCGCGGCGAGTGCATTTCCCTGCTGGGGCGCAATGGGGCCGGACGTACTACCACGCTGCGTGCCATCCTCGGCCTGACCGGCAGGCGTACCGGTTCGGTGATGCTCAACGGTCGCGAAGTCATCAATCGGCCCCCGCACCGGATTGCCCAACAGGGCGTCGGCTACTGTCCGGAAGAGCGCGGCATCTACGCCAGCCTCAGCTGCGAGGAGAACCTGCTGCTGCCGCCACAGGTGGGCAGCGGCGGCCTGAGCCTGGATGAACTCTACGAAATATTCCCCAATCTCAAGGAGCGCCGCAACAGCCAGGGGTCGAGGCTATCCGGCGGCGAGCAGCAGATGCTGGCGATGGCTCGTATCCTTCGCACCGGGGCCAAGCTGCTGTTGCTCGATGAAGTCTCCGAGGGGTTGGCGCCGGTGATAGTGCAAAAGCTGGGCGAGGTCATCAGGATGCTTAAGCAGCGCGACTACACCATTATTCTGGTGGAGCAGAATTTCCGTTTCGCCGCGCCGCTGGCCGACCGCATGTTCATTGTCGAACACGGGCAGGTGGTGGCCGAGATTGCACAGCACGAAATCAGTGAGAAGAAGCATCTGCTGCAGGAGTACCTCGGGGTCTGACTTTCGGACCCCGTCATTTGTCGTTAACGAGGAGGAAACATAATGATGAAAAGCAAACTGCTGGCCCTAGCCATTTCCGCAATGCTGCTGCCGGTTGCCGGTTCCGCACTGGCCCAAGGCAAGATTTCCGGCGATGTGGTAAAGATCGGCGTGCTCACCGATATGTCCGGGGTGTATTCCGATCTCGGCGGCCAGGGCTCCGTGACTGCCGCCGAGATGGCCATCGCCGACTATGCCGCACAGCACAAGCCGAAATTCAAAATCGAAATGGTCTATGCCGACCACCAGAACAAGGCCGACGTCGGGTCCAACAAGGTGCGCGAATGGTATGACACACAAGGCGTGGATATGGTGACCGACGTTCTCAATTCGGGCGTGGCGCTGGCGGTGGCCAAGGTGACGCTGGAAAAGAACCGCATCATGATCAACACCGGCGCCGCCTCGACCCGGTTGACCAACGAGGACTGCTCGCCCAACACGGTGCACTATGTCTATGACACTTACGCGCTGGCCCAGGGCGCAAAGGCGGTGACCAAGGCCGGCGGCGATACATGGTTCTTTCTGACCGCCGATTATGCCTTCGGCACCTCGCTGCAGGCGGACGCCTCCAATGCTGTCATCGCAGCCGGCGGCAAGGTGCTCGGTGCGGTCCGCCATCCGCTGAACGCGTCGGACTTTTCCTCCTTCCTGCTGCAGGCCCAGGCGTCGAAGGCCAAGGTGGTCGGCCTGGCGAATGCCGGCGGCGACACCATCAACGCCATCAAGGCGGCCAACGAGTTTGGCTTGACCAAGACCCAGACCATCGTCGGCTTGCTTACCACGATCATCGACATCCATGCGCTCGGCATGGCGACGACCCAGGGCATGATGTTCACCGAGGGCTACTACTGGAACCTCAACGACGACACACGCGCCTTCAGCCGGAGTTACTTCGCCAAGATGAAGAAGATGCCGAGCATGCTCCAGGCCGGTACCTATTCGGCCGTGACCACCTATCTCAAGGCGGTGGAGGCAGCGGGCACGGACGAGGCGGGAGCCGTCATGAAGAAACTCAAGGAAACCCCGATCAACGACTTTTTCGCGAAGAACGGCCAGATCCGCGAAGACGGCCGCATGGTGCACGACATGTACCTGGTCCAGGTAAAGAAGCCGGCTGAGTCGAAGGAGCCGTGGGACTACTACAACGTCAAGGCGGTGATACCCGGCAGCGAGGCCTACCAGTCGATGGCCCTGTCGCGCTGCCCGCTGGTAAAGAAGTGACCTGAAAGCGCCAGACCGTGACTGAGATCTTCGGCATACCGATCCAGGCTTTGCTCGGCCAGCTGATGCTGGGGCTGGTCAATGGCTCGTTCTACGCCATGCTCAGCCTCGGTCTGGCGGTCATCTTCGGCATGCTGAACATCATCAATTTCGCCCATGGCGCCCTCTACATGATGGGCGCATTTCTGGCGTGGATGGGGCTGGAGTACCTGGGCATCGGCTACTGGCAGGCCCTGCTGGTCGCGCCGCTGATGGTAGGGATTTTTGGCATCGCGGTGGAACGCAGCATGCTGCAGTGGCTCTACAAGCTGGATCACCTCTATGGCCTGCTCCTGACTTTCGGTCTGGCGCTGGTGCTCGAGGGGTTGTTCACCAATGCCTACGGCGTATCCGGCCAGCCCTACCAGATTCCCGCCGAGCTGTCGGGCGCCTTCAACCTGGGGTTCATGTTTCTGCCGAAATATCGCGCCTGGGTAATCGGCGCCTCGCTGGCGGTGTGTTTCGCCACCTGGTTCATGATTGAAAAGACGAGGCTCGGTGCCAACCTGCGCGCCGCTACGGAGAACCCCATGTTGACCCAGGCCTTTGGCATCAACGTGCCGCTGATGGTGATGCTGACCTACGGCTTTGGCGCGGCGCTGGCCGGGTTCGCCGGCGTGCTGGCGGCGCCGGTGATCCAGATCAGCCCCCTGATGGGCTCACATCTCATCATTACCGTCTTTGCCGTGGTGGTGATCGGCGGCATGGGCTCGATCCTCGGCTCCATCCTTACCGGGTTGGGACTCGGTGTCATAGAGGGACTGACGCGCGTGTTCTATCCGGAGGCGTCGGCGACGGTCGTCTTCGTCATCATGGCCATCGTTCTGATGATCCGGCCGGCCGGACTGTTCGGCAAAGAGAAATGAGCAGGAGTGCGCACGCCTACCTGGGATTGCTGGCTTTCGGCTTGGCCGCGCCATTCTTCATCTACCCGGTGCTGGTGATGAAGATTCTTTGCTTTGCCCTGTTCGCCTGCGCCTTCAACCTGCTGCTCGGCTATACCGGACTGCTGTCCTTCGGTCATGCGGCTTTTTTCGGCACGGCGGCCTACGTCGCCGGGCATGCGATCAAGGTCTGGGGCATGCCGACGGAACTCGGTCTGCTGACCGGAACGCTGGCCTCGGCCCTGCTTGGCTGGGCATTCGGCAGCCTAGCGATCCGCCGCCAGGGCATCTACTTCGCGATGGTAACGTTGGCGCTGGCGCAGATGATGTACTTCGTCTTCCTTCAGGCGCCCTTCACCGGCGGCGAAGACGGCCTGCAGGGCGTGCCGCGCGGCACGCTGCTGGGCTTCATCAAACTTGCCGACGACCTGAATCTCTACTATTTCGTGCTGGCGATCTTCGTCGCAGCCTTCTGGTTGATCCACCGCACCATCCATTCGCCCTTCGGACAAATACTCAAGGCCATCCGCGAAAACGAGGCGCGGGCAATCTCGCTGGGTTACGACGTGGCGAAATACAAACTGCTGGCCTTCGTGCTGTCGGCGGCGCTGGCGGGACTGGCCGGCGCCACCAAGATGCTGGTGTTCAAGTTTGCCACGCTGACCGATGCCCACTGGCACCAGTCGGGCGAGGTGGTGCTGATGACCATCCTCGGCGGAATGGGAACAGTCCTCGGCCCGGTCGTGGGCTCGACGGTGATCGTGACCCTGCAGAACGAACTCGCCGACAAGGTGGGTTCGCTGGTCACGGTGATCATGGGTGCGATCTTCATGATCTGCGTTCTGGCCTTCCGGCGCGGAATCGTCGGCGAATCGATGGCGCTGTACAAGCGCATGATGGGCCTGAAAACCTAAAGCCCAAGAGTCGGCGGTGGTGATACGGCGAAAAACGGCTAGGCCTTGCGCAGCAGCGCAATCACCATGGCAATCGACATGCACGCGAATGCGATCAGCGACCATTCCGCAATCGACAGGCCGAGAAACTTCCAGCCTGCCTCGGAGCACAGGCCGGATGCTTCGAACATCAGCGGCCACTGGCTGCCGGCCCAGTCTACCAGGCGCTCCCACCAAGGCTGATCTGCAGTACAGCTTACCCCTTTGGCGAAGCGCTGAAGCCACATTTGATATGTCGCAATACCTGTGCCTGTCAGCGCTGTAACGGCCATGACGAGCGCCGCAGCCCGCCTCGGCAGCGCTGTTGGACGCGCCGGGTTGGCCAGTATCCACGCCACGATTGCTTCAAGCGCCAGCAGCAGGTAGAGCATGCGCTGCAGGATGCACAACGGACAGGCAGCGAGGTTCATGGTCTTGACCAGAACCAGGGCGCCTGCAATCAGGCCAAGCGAGGCAAGGCCCGTGGCGGCGAACAGGCCGCGCGGGGTGAATAGCAGCCGCAGAAAATGCATGGGCTATTTGCCCGTCCGTTCCCGGCGGGCTTTGGCGATAACGCTGTCGGCGAGTTTCAATAGTCCTTCGAAGTTGCCGGCGGCCTCATTGTTGAGCAGGAACTTGCCGTCGATAACCAGCGCCGGCACTCCTGAAATGTGTGCGGCAGCGGATTCCTGGTCAGCGCGCACGACTTTGCTCTGCATCGAAAAAGAGGCCAGCGCATCACCGAATTTCTTTCTGTCGGCGCCCTTGCTTGCGGCCCATGCGATGACCGCTTCGTCAGCCTTGAATAAATTGACGCGCTCCTTGTGAATCGCGTCAAACACTTCGCCATCCAGCTTTGGCAGATCGCCGGTAACTTCCAGCGCGAAATAGATTCTGGACAGGCGAGCCCACTCCGGTCTATTGAAGGTGATCGGGACGCGGCGGAAGCTGACGTCTTTCGGCAATTTGGCCGCCCATTGGCTCACCAGGGGATTAAAGTCGCTGCAATGAGGGCAACCGTAGGAGAAGAATTCGATGACTTCGATTTTTCCCTTGGTGGCCGGCAATGGCGGATTGACCATGATGAAGTCGTGGCCGGCTTGCGGCTCGGCGGCAAGGGCTGCGCTTGGCAGAATGGACGATGAAATGAGGGTAACGAACAGCAGCGCGATCAGTTTCTTCATAAAATTCTCCGTGAAATGCAGGTTTGAGTGGAATTGTATGACAGCGTTCCCCATACAATGACCTCGGACCAAATATTTCTGAACTGGCAGGGTGTTCATGGATCGATTGACGGCAATGCAGACTTTTGTACGGGTAGCCGAGGCTGGAAGCTTTACGGCAGTGGCCGGGCAAATGAATGTCGCGCGCTCGGCAGTTACGCGGCAGGTTGCTGCGCTGGAGGCCCATCTCGGGGTCAAACTGATCGCGCGCAGCACGCGCCGATTGTCGCTTACCACGGCAGGTGCCTCGTATCTGGAGCAATGCCGGGACATCCTCGACCGTATCGATGAAGCCGAAGGAAATCTCGCGGGCGACGGGCAAACACTGCGGGGTGAGATCCGCGCCAGTGTGCCCATGACATTCGGCCTGCTGCATCTGACGCCGCTGATCCTTGAGTTCTCCCGGGCCCACCCCGATATTCGCATCGATCTCGACTTCAATGACCGGCGGGTTAACCTGATCGAGGAAGGCATGGATTTCGCGCTGCGCATCACCGAGCGTTTGCCCGAGACCACGGTGGCGCGGCGCCTGACGGCCTGCCGCTCGGTAGTCGTGGCTTCGCCGGACTATCTGCAGCGCCATGGCGAACCGAAACACCCGGACGAACTGGCGCAACGCGCCTGTCTCGCCTATTCGCTGACCTCGCGCTCCAGTTGGCCTTTCATCATCGATGGCGCACAGCATTGGGTTGATATCAGCGGGCCGATCACCGCCAACAACGGCAATGCCCTGCAGGAAGCCGCCCTGCAGGGAATGGGGATCGTCTATGAGCCCACTTTCATCGCCGCCGAGGCGATCCGTCAGGGAAAGCTGGTGCCGATCCTGAAGAGTTTTCCGACGCCGGTACTCGACATGTTCGCCGTGTTTCCCGGCAACCGTTTCGTGCCGCAGCGCGTGCGGGCGTTTGTCGATTTCCTCGCGGCGAAGCTCGGTCCCGAGCCTTATTGGGATCGTGGTCTGCCGCTGGAATAGTTGATGATGGAGATGCCGCAGAATCTGTGTGCGTGCCGCAAGGTATCCGCCCCAAGGCAGTCGAGGTGTCGCGACATCGGTAGTGCGTGCCGCGCATTGGGATGGCATCGATGACCATGCCCGGTGCGCCGATGAGGAAATTTGTTACGGAACCTTTGCTTGCGCAGCATTACCGCAGATGCGGCGCAAGCTTCATTGCGGTCGGCGGCGACACCTCGCTGCTGCGCAATGCGGCGGTAAAGTTGGCGTCCTCCTTTCAGGACAATTCGGCGAACCTTTGATAACGAAAGCGACTCATGAAGAATCTGGAACTCCTGCGCAATGCCTGTCTGATCAACGGCGAATGGCTCGTGGCCGCCGGCGTCAGCATCGAAGTCCGTAATCCGGCTAACGGCGAGTTGGTCGGTTCCGTCCCCAGTTTTGGTGCGGCCGAAACGCGCCGCGCCATCGATGCGGCCGACAAGGCGTTTCAACCCTGGCGGGCGAAGACTGCGGCCGAGCGGGCGAAGATACTGCGGCGCTGGTTCGAACTGATGATGGAGAATCAGGAAGACCTGGCGCGGCTGATGACCCTGGAACAGGGCAAGCCGCTGGCCGAAGCGCGTGGCGAGATCGCCTATGCCGCCTCCTTCATCGAGTGGTTCGCCGAGGAGGCGCGGCGCGTGTACGGCGAGGTGATTCCATCGCCGCTGGCGGATCGGCGCCTGATAGTGCTGAAGCAGCCGGTCGGCGTCTGCGCCGCGATTACGCCATGGAACTTTCCGGCGGCGATGATCACGCGCAAGGCGGCACCGGCGCTGGCTGCGGGCTGCACCATGGTGGTCAAGCCGGCCGAGCAGACACCGCTGTCGGCCCTGGCGTTGGCATATCTGGCTCAGCAGGCAGGCGTGCCGCCGGGTGTGCTCAACGTGGTCACCGGCGAACCGGTAGCCATCGGCGGTGAACTGACGTCGAACCCGAAGGTGCTGAAGCTGTCCTTCACCGGCTCGACCGAGGTCGGCCGCTTACTGATGGCCCAATGCGCGCCGACGATCAAGAAGATGTCGCTGGAACTGGGCGGCAATGCGCCTTTCATAGTTTTCGACGATGCCGACCTCGATGCTGCGGTGGCGGGGGCGATGGCTTCGAAGTACCGCAACGCGGGACAAACCTGCGTCTGCACCAACCGCTTTCTGGTGCAGGAGAACGTTCTCGATGCCTTCGCGCAGAAACTGGCTGCCGCAGTGGCTGGACTCAAGGTCGGCGACGGGCTGGAGGCGGGCGTGACGCAGGGCCCCCTGATTGATGACGCAGGGCTGGCCAAGGTCGAGGAACTGCTGGCCGATGCGGTGGCGCAGGGCGCCCGAGTGTTGTGCGGCGGCAATCGTCACGCGCGCGGCGGCACCTTCTTCGAGCCGACCGTGTTGGCCGGTGCAACACCGGCGATGCGTCTGGCACGCGAGGAAATCTTCGGCCCGGTGGCGCCTATTTTCAGCTTCAGGGATGAAGCCGAAGCCGTTCGCATGGCCAACGATACCGAATTCGGTTTGGCCGCGTATTTCTACAGCCGCGACATAGCCCGTGCATGGCGCGTCGGCGAGGCGCTCGACTACGGCATGGTCGGCATCAACTCGGGCCTGATCTCCAACGAGGTGGCCCCCTTCGGCGGCGTCAAGCAATCGGGACTGGGGCGCGAAGGCTCGAAACACGGCATCGAGGAATACATGGAGATCAAGTACATGGCGATGGCCGGTCTCTAAGCCTGCCGGCTTTGCCGCGCGGCAGGAAATGATCTCGATGGAAACCTGGCTGGCGTTTCTTGCCGCCTCGGCGCTGATAACCATGGCACCGGGTCCGGATAACCTGATGGTGCTGTCGGTCGGCATCAGTCGGGGCCGTTCCGCCGGAATCGGTTTTGGCATGGGCTGCGCGCTCGGCTGTTTTACTCATACGCTGTGGGCGGCGCTGGGCATCGGCGCCGTGGTACTGGCGTCGGAAGCTGCTTTTACCACGCTGAAAATGGCGGGCGCCGCGTATCTTGTCTATATCGGCCTCATGGCCTGGCGTTATGCAGGAAAGATGGCTCTCCTGCAACTCGATCCGGGCAGCGCGGAACCGATCATGACGCACCTGCGCCGCGGCTTCATTGCCAATGTCATCAATCCCAAGGTGGCCCTGTTCTTCATCGCCTTCCTGCCGCAGTTCGTTGATCAGGCGCGCGGCGCGGTGTGGCTGCAGATGCTGCTGCTGGGCGCATTGTTTGCGGCGCAGACGGTTGTGATCTTTGGCGGCATCGGCTGGTTTGCCGGCAGTCTCGGCGCGCGCTTGCAGCGGCAGCCCAGGCTGGCCGTCTGGCTCGATCGCTGCGCCGGGACGATCTTCTTTGGTCTTGCGCTGCATCTGGCTACGGCGGCACGATAGTCGCCGCGGCCTGTCCGATGAGGCATTATTTACATTTGGATGCGGAAGGCTTTCCGGATTACCTCCACAGCTTCCGGACTGTCCCATTCCTTGGCACCATAGAATTTGCCTAGTACCCGGCCCTGCGCATCGACCAGGAGGGTCAACGGAATCCGGTTTGCGCCCAACATGTTCTCCAGGAACAGCCGGGTGTCTATGAAGTGGCTGAAGGTGGTTCCGGATTTTTGGAGGAACGCCTTGGCGGCATCGGGATAGTCGTCGGTGGAAATTCCAATCACGGTGAAATGCTTTTGCCCGTAGCGCCTGGAAAGCCTTTCCAATGAGCCCATCTCCTGTCGGCACGGACCGCACCAACTCGCCCAGACATTGATGATCAAAGGTTTGCCGCGGAATTCCCTCAGCAATCTGGATGGGCCGGACAGACCCTGCATCGGCGCCTCGCGCAGCATTTCCCCAACATCAACTTCGCCGGGAGTCTTCGCCAGGGCCAGGGCAAACGGCGTTGTGGCGGACAGCAGGAGCAGCATCAAACCAAGAATTATTTTCATGTTTTGCAGTTTACCAGTCGCCGGCTGCCGCGATAGGCCGGGATCTATGCTCGGCGGGCAATGATGATGTCGGCAAGTGTGCCATGTGCCGGTCGGTCAAACAGCTGTCGGTCAAACAGCTTGACATCAAACAAACCGCGCCTACAATCTTTCCGTCGCTTCAGGCCCGTCATGCTCTGGCGAGCGAACACCAATTATTAAAACAGGAGGAACCATGAAAATGAAACAACTCGTATTGGCACATGCGCTCGCACTGGGTCTGGCGGCCGGATCCGCCTGGGCAGACATCACCATCGGTGTCAGCGTATCGGCCACGGGCCCGGCGGCGTCGCTCGGTATTCCGGAAAAGAATACTGTTGCCCTGTTGCCACAGACGCTGGGTGGCGAAAAGGTCAAGTACATCGTACTCGACGACGCCACGGACACCAGCACGGCGGTAAAGAACGCGCGCAAGTTCACCGGCGAGGACAAGGTCGACGCGATCATCGGATCGACCGTGACGCCGGGCTCGATGGCCATTCTCGAAGTAGCGGCCGAAACCAAGACGCCGCAGATAGCCATGGCTCCTTTGCCGCCGGCCGGAGACAAGGCGCCCTGGATATTCACCACGCCGCAAAACTTCGGCCAGATGGCCATCGCGATCGCGGCGCATATGGCGGCCAACAACGTCAAGACCATCGGCTTCATCGGTTACGCCGATCCCTACGGTCAACTCTGGCTCAAGGCGATTCAGGGCGCCGCGGAAGCCAAGGGCATCAAGATCGTTGCGAGCGAGAGCTACCAGCGCAATGACACCAGCGTTACGGGACAGGCGCTCAAACTCATCGCCGCCAATCCGGATGCGATCCTGATTGCCGGTTCGGGCACGCCGGCGGTGCTGCCGCAAGCGACCCTGATCGAGCGCGGCTACAAGGGCAAGTTCTACCAGACGCACGGCATCGCCAACCGCGATTTCCTGCGCGTCGGCGGCAAGAACGTCGAGGGCACGATCTTCCCGGTCGGTCCGATGCTGCTGGCCGAACAACTGCCTGACAGCCAGCCATCGAAAAAGCCGGCGCTCGAATACATCAAGGCCTATGAAGCGGCCCACGGCGCAAACAGTCGGTCCACCTTCGGCGGCCACGCCTGGGATGCTTATCTGCTGCTCAACCACGCCGTGCCCGAAGCGCTCAAGAAGGCCAAGCCCGGTACCGCCGAGTTCCGTGCCGCATTGCGCGATGCCCTCGAGAACGTCAAGGAACTTCCCGGGGTGCATGGCGTGTTCAACATGTCGGCGAAGGATCACAACGGCTTCGATGCGCGTGCCGCAGTCATGGCGACGGTCGAGAACGGCGACTGGAAGCTGCTCAAGTAAGTTTCGTCTGGATAGCGGCCGGCAAAGGCCGCTGGGTAACATCACCGGCCTCGCCGCGTCATGCGGCGGGGCCGGTCTGTTTGTGCGCTCGGCTAGTTGTCTTTCAGGCAGGAGTTCGTCAACGTCAGTCAATCGGGCGTGTTACGCGCCACCCCGAAAAATTCGTATCAACTCATGGGCAATCTGCTTCGGGGTCCTCTTGCCGGCTCTGTACCAGATCAGGGTCCAGTTGAGCGCGCCCAGCAGCGCCAGTCTGAAGACGGAGCGGTTGGTTGCGGTCGGAAGATCGAGATCAACTACCAGCTTTCGGAGTTTTTGATCGTAATTTTTGCGATCTCTTTCCAGTCGCTTTTGCAGCCGGTCTTCGTGGATGGCAAACAGGCCGATTGCGGTGATTCGTGCAATGGCGTCACCCGCAACGGCGGAGTCGATATGGACTGCGCAAGCCAATTCCAGCCGCTTCCATGGATCCGATTCGGTCTTGATTGCATTTTCGCTTCGGTTGACAAGTTGCCGGAATCCCTCGCGGTGAATCGCTACAAACAGGCCTTCCTTGGACGGAAAATGGTGATAGACGGAACCTGGCAGCAAGCCCACCTGCTGTGCGATATCGCGAATTGACGTTCCGCCATATCCTTGCCTGACAAACAACTCGGCGGCAACTCCCAGTATCTGGTTTTGCCGCTCGTCAGGCGCTGCCGGCTCGCCCGCGGTCGGGCTACCACGCGCCTTCTGCGTCAGCCGGCGTGAAATGTCACCGCGTTTCAGGATGGCCAACTGACTTCCTGTCAGTTTCGGCGCGGCCCGAGTGGAGGATGACTCAAGGGCCTTTAGTCTCTTGTAGGCGGTTTCCAGATCATGTTTCTTCCAGATATAACGGACCCCGGACGGCGATATCGCCTGGCCGATCAAATTGAGTTCATGGGCGACCTTGGCCTGTCCATACTGGGGATGCTTGCGGGCGAACAGCAGCACGGATGTTTCCAGAGAGGCGGTCCCTGTTTCCTGTTTTGAACTTTTCAGTCGCTCCATCGCTATCCTCCGATCCGCGGCCAACTCCCGCTTGCAAGACGGAATCCATGCCGTAGACTAACTAATTGACAGGCGTTTGACAAGTGAGTTGTTAATTGATAGTCTTTGCTCTCATGATGCGCCGCCGTCAAAAAAAGAACAGCCTTATAAAGGCTGCACAGCGCGATCTAAATTTCAATCCATAGGAGGAGAACATGAAAACTGTTGCTATCGTTGTCGGACTATCTCTGGCGCTACCCCTGGTTCCTGCTCGCGCAGACATCACCATCGGTGTCAGCGTATCGGCCACGGGCCCGGCGGCGTCGCTCGGTATTCCGGAAAAGAATACTGTTGCCCTGTTGCCACAGACGCTGGGTGGCGAAAAGGTCAAGTACATCGTACTCGACGACGCCACGGACACCAGCACGGCGGTAAAGAACGCGCGCAAGTTCACCGGCGAGGACAAGGTCGACGCGATCATCGGATCGACCGTGACGCCGGGCTCGATGGCCATTCTCGAAGTAGCGGCCGAAACCAAGACGCCGCAGATAGCCATGGCTCCTTTGCCGCCGGCCGGAGACAAGGCGCCCTGGATATTCACCACGCCGCAAAACTTCGGCCAGATGGCCATCGCGATCGCGGCGCATATGGCGGCCAACAACGTCAAGACCATCGGCTTCATCGGTTACGCCGATCCCTACGGTCAACTCTGGCTCAAGGCGATTCAGGGCGCCGCGGAAGCCAAGGGCATCAAGATCGTTGCGAGCGAGAGCTACCAGCGCAATGACACCAGCGTTACGGGACAGGCGCTCAAACTCATCGCCGCCAATCCGGATGCGATCCTGATTGCCGGTTCGGGCACGCCGGCGGTGCTGCCGCAAGCGACCCTGATCGAGCGCGGCTACAAGGGCAAGTTCTACCAGACGCACGGCATCGCCAACCGCGATTTCCTGCGCGTCGGCGGCAAGAACGTCGAGGGCACGATCTTCCCGGTCGGTCCGATGCTGCTGGCCGAACAACTGCCTGACAGCCAGCCATCGAAAAAGCCGGCGCTCGAATACATCAAGGCCTATGAAGCGGCCCACGGCGCAAACAGTCGGTCCACCTTCGGCGGCCACGCCTGGGATGCTTATCTGCTGCTCAACCACGCCGTGCCCGAAGCGCTCAAGAAGGCCAAGCCCGGTACCGCCGAGTTCCGTGCCGCATTGCGCGATGCCCTCGAGAACGTCAAGGAACTTCCCGGGGTGCATGGCGTGTTCAACATGTCGGCGAAGGATCACAACGGCTTCGATGCGCGTGCCGCAGTCATGGCGACGGTCGAGAACGGCGACTGGAAGCTGCTCAAGTAAGTTTCGTCTGGATAGCGGCCGGCAAAGGCCGCTGGGTAACATCACCGGCCTCGCCGCGTCATGCGGCGGGG
>Ga0208566_1001351_pt1 | contig 14411 bp, 11 predicted proteins | sample PL_2010_150m_FD_184159 | JGI IMG/M metagenome (GOLD analysis project Ga0208566, IMG submission 184159) | Freshwater microbial communities from Powell Lake, British Columbia, Canada to study Microbial Dark Matter (Phase II) - PL_2010_150m... | ecosystem: Environmental > Aquatic > Freshwater >...
CAACTGGGCGATGCGGTGCGTGGCCATGGCGATGGTCTCGCGGCCATTCAGCATGATCGAGCCGGTGCGTCTGCCCGTCAGGCCCAGGATCGCCCGCAGCGCGGTGGTGCGGCCGGCCCCGTTTCTGCCGAGCAGGGAAACGCACTCGCCGCGATTCACCCGCAGGTCCATGCCGTGCAGGATGTGCGATTCGCCATAGAATGCGTGCAGGTCGGAGATGCGCAGATACTCGACCGGCACCGCGGGCAGGGTCACGCGTGGGCCTCCTGCGACTCCGCTTCGGTGCCCATATATGCCTCGATCACCAGCGGGTTGCGCGCCACCTCGGCATACGGCCCCTCCGCCAATACGGCACCGCGCGCCAGCACCGTCAGGGTGTCGGAAATGCCGGCCACCACCTTCATGTTGTGCTCGACCATCAGCACAGTGCGGTTGGCCGAGACTTTCTTGATCAGTTGCATGACGTGATCGACATCCTCGTGCCCCATCCCTTGTGTCGGTTCGTCGAGGAGCATGAGTTCCGGCTCCAGCGCCAGGGTCGTGGCGATCTCCAGTGCGCGCTTGCGGCCGTAAGGCAACTCGACGGCGACCATCTTCACATAGGTTTCCAGGCCCACTTGCGCCAGGAGTTCAGTGGCGCGGGCGTCCAGTTTGGAGAGCGACTTGTCAGAACGCCAGAAGTGAAACGAATCGCCGAGTTGCCGCTGCAAGGCGATGCGCACGTTCTCGAGCACCGTCAAATGCGGGAATACCGCGGAAATCTGGAAGGAACGGACGATGCCGCGCCGGGCGATCTGCGCCGGCGCATCCCCGGTGATGTCGATGCCGTTGAAATGTATCGTGCCGCGCGTCGGCTCGAGAAACTTGGTCAGCAGGTTGAAGCAGGTGGTCTTGCCGGCACCATTCGGGCCGATCAGTGCGTGGATATGGCCGCGCCTGACCTTCAGGCTGACGTCGTTGACGGCGACGAAGCCCTTGAACTCCTTGACGAGTTGTTGTGTCTCGAGAATGTAATCGTCGGTCATGTGTCGAGATGATTTTTCTTGACGATTCAATATTCGCCAAATCATAGCATACCAAGTTCACGTGCCGCCTGAACGACCACGGAGCATCAATTTGGCAAGCGCACCAGCAATCAACGCCCCGCGACATCCGGCGCGGTGCAAGTTCAAATGCTGGTTGCACGTCCTTCCCAAAAGGGCGCGCGCAATTCGCGTTTGAGAATCTTGCCGGCAGCATTGCGAGGAAACGAATCCACAATCAGAACTTCGCTTACTCTCTGATAGCGCGCACCGACCCTCTCGTTGATCCAGGTCTTGAGTGTCTCAGGATCGACGCTTGCGCCAATCTTGAGCGTCACCACAGCGGCGTGGGTCTCGCCCCATTTGGGATCCGGAATCCCGAAGACCGCCGCCTCCAATACCTCCGGATGCCCTGCGATCACGTCTTCAACATCCCGCGGATAGACCTTGACGCCGCCGGAATCGATCATATTCTTCTTCCGGTCAACCAAACAAGCGGAGCCACTTCTCCGTGCACCAGACAGGGCATCAACGTCACGAAGGCGCCATTGAAACTGTTCTTTGGTCGGTGGCCGAGCGAGCATCCCCGACGGGAATTGCTCGCTCTCCACCTCTAATCAATACCGAGCGGCCGATATCTGGTGCTGTCCGAACAACTTCTTACTGGACCGAGATACTCTTGTTCGTCAGTGTCGCATCGAAAATCAGTTTCTTCGGCCATACCGGCCAGGTAACGCCAAGCGATGCATTATTTGGGTCGCCCGTCGCGGCGAACGCTGCAACGGTGCTCATCATCGCACTCGATAAGGCCAGCCGGCCGGGTTTGTTGGCGGTGCTGTTGGCCACGTTGGCGAACAATGAAGGACCAAAGTTGCCGAAAATGAACGCCAAATCGAATGCATGTGCGGCACCGTAGATGTCATTCCAGGGCGCCGGTTCTTGTGCCCAGTTGAACTGGTAATACCATACGTTCGATTGCTTGGCGATCAGCGTGTTCAACACGTTGTCACGGGCTACCGTCAAGAAGATCGCCGCCAGGAGAGCGGTTCTGGCATTGTATCCGGTGGTGGGCGTATTCACCGGGAGGTAGGACGCGTCGATGATGTCACCGGCTGTCACGGTGGGCGCAGCATCCGGTTTGTAGTTAAGCATCAAGGAAAACCGATTGGCGTCGCTCATGATCAAGCCGGGCTTGCCCCCCAATGCCGGAGACAAGGCAAGGAACGGTGCAAACAACTTACCCTCTTCCGCCGTATTGCTGGCAAGGACAGGGACTTTTCTATAGTTGCCGACGGCGATTGCTGCAATCGGATCGACCGGCACCACCACGCCTTCAGGAATCGGACCTGAGCCGGTCAGACCTTTTGCCAGCAGCACCGTCAATATGGTCTTGGCGTCCTTGGAGCGCATGTAATCGGCAATCTGCACACTGCTCTGCGTCGCCACATAGGCCTGCGCGGACGCCGTGTCGGTTGCCTTGCCATCGGCGATCAGCAGGTTGTAAAGCAGCGCGGTGCCTTGGCCGAGGTAAGTCGACGCGGGATTCAACGTGGCGAGGCTTCCCGCTGGCAAATTGGTGGCGAGAGATATGCCGCCACTCATCGGAACAGCCTTGTGGAACAAGCCGACAGTCAATGGAGAGGTAAGCATTGCCCATACGTTAATCGCGCCCGCAGACTGCCCCATCACGGTGACATTGTTTTTGTTGCCGCCGAAGCTCGCTATATTGGTCTGTATGAATTTGAGCGCCTGAATGTTGTCCAGGATGGCGAAGTTGCCCGAGTCGTCATTCGCATTCGCGCCAGTCTTGAGTTGCGGCAGGTTAAGAAAGCCGAGCGGACCGACGCGGTAGTTGGCGGTAACCACAACGGCATTCGCCGTCTTGGCGAGGCTCGCACCGTCATAGACCGGATCCGCCGTATAGCCGGAGATATTACTGCCACCGTAGATAAACAGGATGACCGGCAAATTGGTATCGTCCGTCGCCGGTCGCCATATGTTTAGGGTAAGGCAATCCTCGCTGCCCACCGGCGTCCCCAAAGTGGTACCGATGGTCGCATCATAGGTATTGTTGGTTCCCGGCCCGTAGATACGGCCGTTCTGGATACAGGCGTTGCCAAATGCTCGGGTCGTGACGACACTGACCCAGCTATCAGGTTCCACCGGCGCCTTCCAGCGCAGCGCGCCAACCGGCGGTTTGGCGAACGGAACGCCTTTCCAGAAGTACGTACCTGACCCGGCGGCGTCGTTCATGCCGTAGATTTGGCCGTAGGAAATGGTCCGAAATTCCGGATGGGATTCGCTGCTGCTGGTGTCTCCAAGACACCCGGCCAGCAAGACGGACGAAGAGACGACCAATGCTGCGCCCAACAATTTGAATAGCTTCATGAACTCCTCCGTTAGACATTCCGATTGGTGAAACTGAGTGTCGGTCCCGCGAGGACCATCGGTCCCGCAGCCGCCCCGTTATTTTTGTCGGTCGACTTTAGGGAACGCCGTTGGCGGCGTCTTTGGCTATGCGGGCCAAGATGATTGCTTTGGAAGACAAAATTGTGGGTATCCGCAATACGGGATATTCAGGCGACATTGCGCGTCGCAACATTCAGCGGAGATCTGTGATGGACTGCTGGGTTGCCGACTGGCTCAGTAAGACCTCAAGCGGCCGGTCGCGCCTCGTTGAGCCGGTTGTTCAACGTGCCAACTCAGTAGGTGCCGCTTGTGGCGCTCCACTGTAACGCGACGTTAGGCGGTTTTGCCATGTTGTTTCTCCAGGCATTCGAGATCTCCTCGATCAATGTGCCAGCGGGAAGACCGCTCCGGATCTCCTAAGGCGATTCGCTTCGCAACCTTGAGGTGATGGCACGAAATCACTGGGATATGGATGTCTCCGTATAGAACTTGAGCGCGCCCACAGAATAGATCTTGAAATTCGAGTTGTCGCATCGTAGTAAATATGTCCACCCCATACCACACGATCTTCTTTTCCTCGCGGAGCAAATGCTCTCGCACCTTAGAGAGGTCTCCTGTATTCAATTTAGACAAGGCGAATAGAAGCGCGTCAACACTAGACTCAGATCGCTCAAGGAAGATATCCAAGTCGTCTGTACGTCTAAAGCAATTGTGGTGACGAAGAGCGTATCCGCCAACTACGAGGTAACGTGCAGACGTGCCTGAAATGCGGCGTAAGAACGATATCTGGTCGTTTGTCAGGGACGAGAATGCTTCCATAATCCTTACGCCGTCAGAGAGCCAGCTAATAGTAAAGGTAACCGGCGCGAAGCCAAACCTATCGGCGGAGCGTCCGCGTTGACCGAGAGGCTATGCAACGGTATCACGACTGCTGTGGAATCGGATGGGCAGTTAAGAAGTCCCGGGCATGGCTCAATAATCGCTTATTGCCAGTGAGGCATCTGTCCGCAGGTGGCCGAAATGAGACAGATATACGAATATCCCGCCGGCATTGTGCGTTGCAAAACGAAACATCAATCATCGATTACGGATAGCCAAATTTGTCCCAGTCGCGCGTTTGAAGTGCGACTTGCCCAACAGGCGTTCAGCGAGTGTGCCTGCCTGCCCGATTGCGATATTCGCCTGGGCCCACCGCAAACCAGCGTTTGCATGCCCGGGAAAATGTGCTTTGATCGGCAAATCCGAGCAGGTAGGCCGTTTGCACGAGTGGCAGGCGGGGTTGATTCAGGTATTGTTTGGCCATCTCCTTGCGTGCATCGTCGACCAGGTCCTGAAACGATGTTCCCTCTTCCTGCAAGCGCCTTTGCAAAGTACGTTCGCTCATGCACAGGACCTTGGCGATCTTGCGGCGCAAGGGTTCGCCGTCCGCCAACTGACGGATCACCAATTCCCGAACCTTGTAGGCGATGCTGGTGTTTCCCAATCGATCCAGATGCTCGCCGGCATGACGGCCGAGCAATTCCGCCATGACGGGGTTGGAGGCCGGCAGTTGCCGGGACATGTCGGCGCTGGAAAAGTGCAGGCAATGAACCGGCGCATTGAAGTTCAGGGGGCACTTGAAGGCATCCGCATAGGGACGTTCATCCGCCGGAGATGGGTCGGCAAAATCGACCTCCAGCGGCCGCAGTTCGGTTCCGGTAATCCAGCGACACAGATTCAGTATTGTCAGGACGACGTACTCGACACGCTGTCTTGGTATCGGCCGACCGCCGCCAACCAGCGCAATGGTCACAGCGTACCCCTCCTTCTCCTGACGCAGGGCGATATCGGCCGCATCGCTGACGATGCCGATATAACGAATCAAACTTTCCAGTCCGGAGCGCAGCGTCGAGCATGACATCATGACGTAGGCGACTGCATCGAAGCTCGCGGGCCGGGTAACGCCGGCCAATGCCAACCCGATCGCCGGGTTGCCGGAGCGGGCAGCGGCCAGTTCCCATAACTGACTCACCCTTTCCGGCTCGAAACGCGCATCGGAATTGTCCAACTCCGCATGGTTCAGGCCGGCTTCGGCAAACAACGCTCGGGGATCCAGGCCAGCGGATTGAATTATTTCAGCGATACCTCGGACCCAGGCGGCAGAGATCTTCCGTGGCGTCATTCACCTAACAACCCTTCCACTCCGGCTTGCGCTTCTGCATGAAGGCATCGATGCCCTCGCCGGCGTCGGCGGCCATCATGTTGCAGGCCATGGTTTCCGAAGCAAGCTGGTAGGCGCCCTGCAAGCCCATTTCCAGTTGCTTGTAGAACATCTGCTTGCCCATGGATATGGCCAGGGAAGATTTGGCGCAAATCGAAGCGCTGAGCTTGGTCACTTCGGCATCGAGCTGATCGAGCGCCACAACGCGGTTCACCAGGCCGCGCCGCTGCGCCTCGGCGGCGTCGATGAAATCGCCGGTGAGCAGCATCTCCATCGCCTGCTTGCGCCCCATATTGCGCGCCAGCGCCACCGCCGGCGTCGAGCAGAACAGTCCGACGTTGATCCCGGACACCGCAAAGCGGGCGACGTCGGCCGCCACCGCCAGGTCGCAGGCGGCCACCAGCTGGCAGCCCGCCGCGGTGGCGATGCCCTGCACACGGGCAATCACCGGCTGGCGGATCTCGGCAATGGTCGTCATCAATTTGCCGCACTGGCGGAACAGTTGCTGGATGTATTCCTTGCTGTGGTTGGCGCGCATCTGCTTCAGGTCATGGCCGGCACAAAATGCCTTGCCGGCGCCGGCGATCACCACCACCCGCAGCGCCGGATCGGCGCCAATGGCGTCCAGTGCCGTTTGCAACTCACCCAGCAGTTCCTCGGAGAGCGAATTGAACTGGCTGGGCCGGTTCAGGGTCAGCGTCGTCACGCCGGCATTGTCGTGGCGCAGCAAGACGGGTTGATTTTCGGATTGCAGCACGGCACTCATGGGGACCTCCCTTATTCGATTGCCGAAGCAGACTTGGCCCGCGCCCGCAGGACGAACTTCTGGATCTTGCCGGTCGAGGTCTTCGGCAGGGCCTCGAATATGAATCGCTTCGGCACCTTGAAGTGCGCCATGCGCTCGCGGCAGAAGTCGCGCAACTCTTCGGCGCTGACGCTGGCGCCCTCCTTCACCTCGATGAAGGCGCACGGCACTTCACCCCACTTCGGGTCGGGCGTGGCGACCACCGCGGCGGCCATCACCGCCGGATGGCGGTACAGCGTGTCCTCGACTTCCACCGAGGAAATGTTTTCGCCGCCGGAGATGATCACGTCCTTGGAGCGGTCCTTGATCTTGACGTAGCCGTCGGCTTGCATTACCGCCAGGTCGCCTGTGTGATACCAGCCGCCGGCGAAGGATTCCGCGGTGGCCTGCGGATTCTTGAGGTAGCCTTTCATCACGATATTGCCGCGGAACATGATCTCGCCCATGGTCTCGCCGTCCCAGGGCACCGGCTGCATGGTCTGGGAGTCCATCACCGTGATGGCTTCCTGCAGGTGATAGCGCACGCCCTGGCGGCCATTGCGCTCGGTGCGATTGTCGATGCTGAGGCTATCCCACTCCACGTGCTTGGCGCAGACCGAGGCCGGGCCGTAGGTTTCGGTCAGGCCGTAGACATGGGTGATGTTGAAGCCGATGGTTTCCATGCCTTCGATGACGGAGGCCGGCGGCGGCGCGGCGGCGACCAGGGCACTGACCTTGTGGGTTATGCCGGCGCGCCACTCCGCCGGCGCGTTGACCAGCAGCGAATGCACGATGGGCGCGCCGCAATAGTGGCTGACCTTGTGTTCGCGAATGGCGTCGAGGATCAGCTTGGCATCCACCCGACGCAGGCAGACGTTGGTGCCGGAATTGGCCGCCATGGTCCACGGGAAGCACCAGCCGTTGCAGTGGAACATCGGCAGAGTCCATAGATACACCGATTGCGGCGGCATGCCCCAGGAAACGATGTTGGACACCGCGTTGAGGTAAGCACCGCGGTGGTGATACACCACGCCCTTGGGGTTGCCGGTAGTGCCCGAGGTGTAGTTGAGGGAGATCGCGTTCCATTCGTCGGACGGATTCTGCCAGGCATAGCCGGCATCGCCGCCGGCGATGAATGCCTCGTATTCAAGCTTGGACAGTCTTTCGCCGGGACCGGTGTACTCGGGGTCGTCGACATCGATCAGGGTTATCTCCCGGCCCAGTAAGGCCAGCGCCTTCTTCACCATGGGCGAATATTCGCGATCCGCGATCAGCACCTTGGCCTCGCCGTGATTCAGCATGAAGGCGATGCTCTCCGGATCGAGCCGGGTGTTCATGGTATTCAACACCGCGCCGACCATCGGGACACCGAAATGGCACTCGTACATTTCCGGAGTGTTGTTGAGCATCACCGCGACCGTGTCGCTATGGCCGATGCCCAACTTGCCCAGCGCCGACGCCAGACGGCGGCAGCGCGCATAGGTTTCAGCCCAGGTATAGCGGCGTTGCCCGTGGATCACCGCAAAGCAGTCGGGATACACATAGGCGGAACGCTCAATGAAGGTCAACGGGGTCAACGGAACATGATTGGCGGCGCACTTGTCGAGGCCGCTGGCGTATGGATGGCTCATCTTTTCCTCAGGGTCAAATCTGCGAACGTGTGAACATCTCTGATCTCAGCCCGGACCACAATGCTTCCGGGTCTCGCTGCTATTTTGACTGAGCCAATTCTCGATTTCGTCGCCGAATCGCCGCGCTGCGGACTCCATCGCGACGACACCGCTGGGTGCATCCCCGCCCGCCGGCTGCACCACCCTGAAATGCTGCCTTGCCAGCAGACTGTCGCTGCGCGGCGCCAACAGACTCACGCGGGCCTCGATAATCGCCTGGCTGTTCTCCGGCCTGGCAAAGTCCTGGACGAACTCGTCCAGGTCCACCCGTAGCCGGCAGCCGCCGGCTTGAACCGGCATGGAACCGGTACCACCCGACAGCCGTTGCCTGAGCTTGTGCTCCAGCAGTTGGGCGGGCGGCGCTGCCCAACTGCTCGCCGCATACGCCTCGCGCCGGGTCCGGTCGGCGTAGGACAGGCGGTATTGCATCGCCGGAGTGTCGAGCCAGGATGGCGCTTGAACCTCGATCTGGCGCAGCATGCCGGCCTGTCCGGAATCGGCTTCCGGCCGGGCAGAGGATAGATCATGCGTCGACGCAGCCAGGCGCACGCCCGTCCCGCCGAAGCAAGCAGCGAGAAGCAAGACCAGCGGCATTGAGTACCAGGTGCGCATGTCGGGCTATTTTACGGGAATCACAAACCCGGGTTCGCCGGGGCCGGGTGGCGTTGCCGAGCGGCCGAAGACCAGGGATTGCGGGGCTTCTTCGAGGTTGCCGAGGATGCGGGTCAATTGCCGCGAGTTGTGTTGCAGCTCCTGCACCACCGAATTGATGCCCGGCAGCGTCCTACCGGACAGGTCGTCGCCCAGCGCCCCACCCATGTCGCCCAGGCGCTTGCTCAAGCCTTGCATCGAAGCGACCAGGGCGCGCATTTCCACGGCCAGCGGCGCCGCCTGGCCGGCGGTTTGTTCCAGATGGGCGAGGATGGCATTAAGTCGCTTCAGGTTGGCCTCGCTGAGGGCCTCGCGCACCGATGCCAGCACCTTGGGCACTTCCCTCAACCCGTCGGAGGCGACGGCCAGGTTCTCCAGGGTCTGGCTCAAGTTCCGGCTGTTCTTGTCGTCCAGCACCCGGTTGAAGCGGGCGGTCAGTTCGCTGACCTGGGCGATGATGTCGGTGGCGCGCTCGCCCAGGTTGTCGAACAGGGTCGGCTTGATGGTGATGCGCGGCATCTGGTCGCCCTCCGCCGCAAGCGGTTCGCGGCTCGAGCCGTTGTCTTCGAGCAGCACGTGCGCCAGGCCGGTGACGCCCTGATAATTCAGTTCTGCTGTGGTGGCCTTGGTCAGCGGCAGAGAAGCGCCGACGCTGACGCGGATCAGGATGTTGCGCTGATCCGCCGGGTCGAGGCGGATCTCCTGGACCTTGCCAGCGTTGATGCCGCGATACCTGACCGCGGCCTGCGGATTCAACCCGGTGACATTGCGTTGCGTCACCAGCAGCAGGTCCCGGGTCGCCTCGCGCTGGCCGCTGAACCACCATATCGCCAAGACTGACGCGAGGCTGAACACCAGCACGAACAATCCAGCCATCAAGGCATGCGCGCGGCTTTCCATGATCAATGGCGTTTGGACATTAATTGGAATTCAGCGGGCGCCGGCTGCGCTCGCTGAGGAAGAAGTTGCGGATGAAGGGATGGTCGATGTGGATAACCTCGTCCAGGCTGGCGAAGGCGAGTATACGCTGATCGCCCAGCACGGCCACGCGCGAGGCCAGCGCGGTCAGGGTATCCAGGTCGTGGGTGATCAGCACCACGGTGAGGCCGAGTTCCTTTCCCAGCACACGGATCAGGCGCACGAAATTGTCGGAACGGTCCGGATCGAGGCCGGCAGTCGGTTCGTCGAGCAGCAGCAGTTCCGGCTCCAGCGCCAGGGCGCGTGCCAGGGCCACGCGCTTGACCATGCCGCCGGACAGTTCGGCGGGCATCAGCAGGGCGTGACGTGGCAGGAGCTCCACCAGGTTCAGCTTCAGCATGACCAGGTCATGGATCAGTTCCTCATCCAGTGTACGCAGCTCACGCAGCGGAAAAGCGATGTTGTCATAGACGCTGAACGACGAAAACAGTGCGCCTTGCTGGAACAACACGCCAAAGCGGCGTCGCAACCCGCGTTCGCGCTCCACACCGCCGCCGTAGAGCGGTTCGCCGAACAAACGGATGCTGCCTTGGGTTGGCGCCAGCAGTCCGATCATCTGCCGCAGCAAGGTGGTCTTGCCGCTCCCCGAACCGCCCACCAGGGCCACCATCTCGCCGCGCCCGATGTCGAGATTCACGTGGCGATGGATCCAGGTGTCGCCGAAGCGGGTGGACAAATCGCTGATGCCGATCACCACGTCGTTCGCGCTCATTCGGGCATGCCCATCTGGCGCGTGACGATGGCGAACACGGCATCGACGAGGATCACTATGGTAATCGACGTCACCACCGAGGTCGTGGTATTCGCCGACAGGCTCTCGGTATTGGGGCGTACCCGCAAGCCGAAGTGGCAGGCAATCAACGCCACCAGGATGCCGAAGACCAGCCCCTTGCTGAGACCGATCAAGACATTGACGACCGGCACGGCCTTGGGCAGCGTGTCGAAGAAGAATCCGTAGGAAATGTCCAACTGGGCCTGCGCCGACACCATCCCGCCGATCAGGGCGATGGCGGTGGCCCACAGCACCAGCAGCGGCATCACCACGCCCAACGCCAGCACCTTGGGGAAAACCAGGCGCAAGCTGTGGGAAACCCCCATCGTCGCCAGCGCTTCGATCTCCTCGGTGACGCGCATCACGCCGAGTTGCGCCGTCATCGCAGAACCGGAGCGACCCGCCACCAGCACGGCCACCAGCACCGGCCCGAGTTCGCGGATGATCCCCAGGCCGAGTATGTTGACGATATAGATGTCGGCGCCGAACTGCTTGAGCTGCAGCGACGAGAGATAGGAAAGCACGATGCCGATCAGGAAGCCGACCAGTGCCGTCACCGGCATCGCCAGCACGCCGCTCTTGAACAAGGTGGCGCTGATCTCGCGCCACGGCATGTCGCGCGGATGGCGCAGCAGGTGCAAGGCAACCAGCAGCAACTGGCCGATCAGGGTGATGAAATCCACCAGGCTGCGCCAGAAGCGCAGCGCCCCGCCGCCGATGGTGATGGCGGCCTCGAAGGGCGAATGCGGCACCGCGTGGGCCGGTGGCCGCCGGTCGGTGTCTTCGAGGTGTTCGAAAATTCGCAGTTGCTCCGGCCTGGCCAGCAGCAATCCCGGCAAGCGTCGCTGCCAGGCCCGCCACAGCAGGATCGCGCCGGCGCTGTCGAGGGCCTCGATGTCCAGGCAGTTCCAGGTGACCTCCCCGGCATTCGCCTGCTCGGCGAGCGCCGGCCGCAAGCTGTCGAGCAGCGGCGTCAACATGTTCAAGGTCCAGCGACCGGCCAGCAGAACCTTGCGGCCGCCGTCGGCGCCGGTGAGAATCTTGATGCTCGGGACCGTCATCGGCTTCGTCGCCTAGCCGGCAGCGATCACGTCGCTGTTCCGGGCTTTGGCGCGGCGGATGCGGAACTCCATGTTCAGACCGGCCCATTGCTTGGCCTCTTCTTCAAGCGCTGCGGCGGTCATCGGCGAAGCGGACAACCAGGAATCATCGACCGTCATCTGGAAACCGCGTTCGGCGACGGCGACCGAGTAGTTGGGCGGAGATGCGTCGTCGCGGGCCCGGTGCAATAGTGCCGCCACCCGCATGCAGAATATCAGCACCCAGTCGCTCGCCTCGCGGGTCATCGCCTGCAGCCGTTCCAGTTTGCCACGGTGAGCCAGCACCAGGCGCGACAAGCGGCCCTGGTCCATCTTGGAAAAACCGGGCATGTCGGCATTGGCGAGGATGTAGGCGCTGTGCTTGTGGTAACTGGAATGCGCGACCGAAATGCCGATCTCGTGCAGGCGCGCCGCCCACACCAGAAACTGGGCGCCCGTTCGCTCGCCGGCATCCGGTTCGGGCAGCAGTTGTTGCAACAGCGTCAGCGCGCTCTGGCTGACGCGCGCCGCCTGACGCCGGTCGACTTCGTAGCGCTGCATGAAATGACCGACGGTGGCCTCGCGTTGGTCGTCGTGGTGATAACGGCCCAGCAAGTCGTAGAGCACCCCCAGGCGCAACGCCCCCTCGGAGAAGCGCATGTGCTCCAGGCCGAACTCCTTGAACACCGCCGCCATGATGCTCAATCCGCCGGGCAGCACCGGCATGCGATCCGAGCGCAATCCTTCGAGGCGGAGGTGGGCAACTTCCCCTTCGCGCAACAGCAGCGCCTTGAGCCGCTCGATGCCCCCCACGGTGATGCCGGGCAGGAGGTCATCGTTGAGGCCGTTGAGTTCCAGCAAATCGGCGATGGCCTTGGCGGTCCCGGAGGAACCGACCGCCTCTTCCCAGCCGGTTTCGCGATAGGCGTGCACGATGGTCTGCAATTCCTTGCGCGCCGCCAGCTCGGCCTCCTTCAAGGCATGCTTGACGATGCGGCCGCGCGGAAAATACTTCAGGCTGTGGCTGACGCAGCCCATGTACAAGGATTCGAGTTGCAGCGGCACGAAGTTGCGTCCGACGATGAGTTCGGTCGAGCCGCCGCCGATGTCGACCACCAGCTGCTGGGTGCGCGGATTCGCCAGGCTATGGGCGACCCCCAGATAGATCAGGCGGGCTTCCTCGCGCCCGGCAATCACCTCGATCGGGAAGCCCAGTGCGGCCTCGGCCTGGGCCAGGAACTGCGGGGCATTCTTGGCCACGCGCAAGGTATTGGTCGCCACCGCCCGCACTGCACCGGGCAGGAATCCCCGCAAGCGCTCGCCGAAGCGGCCCAAGGTTTCCAGGGCGCGCAACTGGGAGGCGCCGTCGAGCGTCCTTTCCTCGGTCAGTCCGGCCGCCAGCCGCACCACTTCCTTGAGCGAATCGAGGGGATAGATCTGATTCCCGACGATGCGCCCGACCTGCAGTCGGAAACTGTTGGAGCCCAGGTCCACCGCTGCAATCAGTTCGTAAGTCAAGGAACCTCCCGATCGGAAGCGTTCATTTTACACAGGTGACCGCGGGTAGACGCGACGACCGACAAGCAGGCGCATCCCGCACGCCACCAGCGCAGCACGCCGGAAAATGACCGATAATGCGGACTCCACTTCCGCAGCAATGATCGTCACCGCCAGCCAGCTCATGCAAATCGCCCGCTCCGATCCGCCCATCCATTTCCTCAACCGCGAACTGTCCCTGCTCGCCTTCAATCGACGGGTCCTGGCGCAGGCGGCCGATCCCCGGGTGCCGCTGCTGGAAAGGCTGCGCTTCCTGTGCATCGTCTCCTCCAACCTCGATGAATTCTTCGAGATCCGGGTTGCCGGCCTCAAGGAGCAGATCAAGCTGGGCAGCCATACTCCCGGCAGCGACGGCCTGCCGCCGCAGGAAGTGTTCCGCCGCGTGGGACTCCAGGCGCATACCCTGATCGCCGAGCAATACGCATTGCTCAACGAGGCGATCCTGCCGGCGCTGGCCGATGAGGGCATCGTATTTCTCCGCCGCAGCCTGTGGAACGAGGCGCAGAGCGAGTGGATACACGACTACTTCCAACGCGAGGTGATGCCGGTGCTGACGCCGATCGGCCTCGACCCTGCCCACCCTTTTCCGCGGGTCCTCAACAAGAGTCTCAACTTCGCCGTCGAGCTGGAGGGCAACGACGCTTTCGGCCGCAGTTCGGGTGCCGCTATCGTCCAGGCGCCGCGCGCCTTGCCCCGGGTGATCCGCCTGCCCAGGAAACTGACCGGCGTCGACTACGGGCACGTATTCCTCTCGTCGATCGTGCACCAGCATGTCGGTGAATTGTTTGCCGGGATGAACATGCTCGGCTGCTACCAGTTTCGCGTCACCCGGAATTCCGACCTGTTCGTCGACGACGAGGAGGTCAAGAACCTGCGCATCGCCTTGCAGGGTGAACTGCCGCAACGCCACTTCGGCGATGCGGTGCGCCTGGAAGTTGCCGAAAACTGCTCGGAAGTCATGGCCGATTTCCTCTTGCAGCAGTTCGGCCTGGAGCGCGAAGACCTGTTCAGCGTATCGGGCATCGTGAACCTGGTGCGACTGATGTCGGTGCCCGACAGTGTAGACCGGCCCGACCTCAAGTACGCACCGTTTCAGCCGGGCTTGCCGAAAACCCTGACCAAACGTTCCGATATTTTTGAGATTCTCCGCAAGGGAGACGTCCTGCTGCACCATCCGTTCCAGTCGTTCACTCCGGTCATCAACTTCCTCGAACAAGCGGCCGACGATCCGCTGGTGGTGGCGATCCGGATGACGGTGTACCGCACCGGCACTGACTCGGTGTTGATGG
>Ga0208566_1001354_pt1 | contig 14403 bp, 11 predicted proteins | sample PL_2010_150m_FD_184159 | JGI IMG/M metagenome (GOLD analysis project Ga0208566, IMG submission 184159) | Freshwater microbial communities from Powell Lake, British Columbia, Canada to study Microbial Dark Matter (Phase II) - PL_2010_150m... | ecosystem: Environmental > Aquatic > Freshwater >...
ACTTTCTGAAGGTTAAAGGCAGGCAGTGCAGGCACCCTTTCCGGGAAATAATCATCAGAAGTTCCTTCCCCGCGGATCGCTGCAATGGGAAGGATGAGGTCGCCCAGCTTATTCTTCTTTTTCAGCCCGCCGCATCTTCCCAGGAAAAGACATGCTTTGGGTTTGACAGCACCCAGGAGGTCCATTATGGTAGCTGCATTCGGGCTGCCCATGCCGAAATTGATCAGGGTGATCCGGCCGGAGGTGGCGCTGGGCATTGCTTTATCAGCACCTTTAATAGTTGTTTTCTGCCATTTTGCAAACAGTCCAAGGTAGCGGTGAAAATTGGTCAGGATGATGTAATCTCCATAATCTTTAAGTGCCGTCCCGGTGTATCGCGGTAACCAGTTGTCAACAATTTCTTTCTTAGTCTTCATGCATCAGGATTAAGTATGACGCTCTTTCAGCGTGCAGGTTACTTAAGGCAAAGGTAACCAATTTGTCATATTTTTATGTATGTTTGTAATTCAGCAATCTGAATGCAGACATTAAATTTACCGGATGCAGCACTCCGGATCCGAAATAAAGGTGAGAAACAGGAGGTTTTCGACAGCATCAGGAAAAAATTTGTAGCCCTGACACCGGAGGAATGGGTACGGCAACATTTTATTCATTACCTCACTGATCACCGGAATGTGCCGCGTTCATTGATCGCCGTGGAGACTTCGCTGCGTTATCACCGCTTAAAGAAGCGCAGCGACATCGTGGTGTATGGAAAGGATGGGGCGCCCTGCCTGATTGTTGAATGTAAAGCCCCGGAGGTGATGGTTACACAAGCAGTTTTCGACCAGGTGGCGATGTATAATATGGCGCTGAAGGTGCCCTTCCTGGCAGTCACAAATGGAATGGTGCATTTTGCCTGCTACATTGATCATGGATCAGGAAAGATCAATTTTTTAAAGGAGATACCGGAATATGAACAGATGGTGAAGAGGTAGTACTCGTAACGCGTAACGCGTGACGGGGAATTAATAATTCGTAATTCGTAATTAATTATGGAACTGATCAATGCAATACCAAAGGATCTGATCACTTTTTTGCTGGTCGCAATATTCTCATTGCTGATAGGCTTATCGCAAAAGCTCCTGCACAGCCACAAACAATTACCGGAACATACTTTCGGGACCGACAGGACCTTCACATTCATCGGCATCCTTGGCTTTATCCTGTTCCGCATCTTGCCGGGCAACCCAGCTTTGTTCATGGGAGGAGGGTTGGTACTGGCCGTGTTCCTGGGAATAAATTATGCATTTAATATCCAACGGCATGAAGACCATGGCATGACCACGATCGTCATCGCCCTGATCACCTATTGCATCGGGCCGCTGCTGCTTACCCAGCCCACATGGATGGTCCTGCTGATCATCGTCACGGTATTGATCCTGACCGAATTGAAAGAATCGTTCACACATATCTCCCAGAAGTTTGACAAGGGAGAATTCCTTACGCTGGGTAAATTCCTGATTATCGCCGGAGTTATTCTTCCCATTGTTCCCAACGAACCCATCTTCCGCGATCTGGGCCTGACGCCTTACAAAATCTGGCTGGCCGTGGTCGTAGTGTCTTCCATTTCCTATCTCAGTTATTTACTGAAGAAGTTTGTTTTCAAACAGGGAAGTATTATCCTGGCAGGCATCCTGGGAGGATTGTACAGCAGTACCGCAACAACCATCATCCTGGCACGGAAGATCAGGAAGGACCCTGAATCCCGGAAACAGTATGTTGCAGCCATTATATTCGCTACGGCCATGATGTATCTCCGGATCCTGGTGCTGGTCCTGGTCTTTAATTCCGATCTTTTTCAGCGGGTTTACATTTATTTCCTCGTCCTCTTCGGAATTTCTTCGATCGTTGGCCTGGTGATCCTGCTCTATCACAACAAGGAATACACGACCCTGAACCCGGAACTGACCGTTGATAAAAACCCGCTTGAATTCAAGGTGGCAATCCTTTTCGCCCTGTTGTTTGTGGTATTCACATTTATCACCTGGTTCGTTGTGGATCGTTTCGGCCGTTCCGGCTTAAATGTCCTTTCCTTTCTGGTGGGCCTTACCGATATCGATCCCTTCCTGATCAACCTCTTCCAGGGGAAATCCCGTATTGCGATGGATGCGATTGCTGTTGCAACTTTACAGGCCGTTGCCAGCAATAATATTCTGAAGATGATTTATGCCTGTTTTTTTTCCACGAAAAGATCGAGGGTATATCTTATCAGCGGTTTCTCGATCATCATTTTACTGAATCTCTTTTTTGTCTGGATCTTATAAATAGAAAGCATGGCAGAAGAACTGCGTACCATCCTGAATAAAGCCGATGAATCTTTTGACGTGAAGGATTCACTGAAATATGATCTCATCTTTGAAATGGGGGATAAAACATTTGGCTACAGTATACTGGATGTTGAAAAAAATAAATTCATCGCGCTCGGTTATTTCCGGAACCACCTGGCTGAAGTGGTTAATTCCTATTCCTGGTTGGGCGGGCAGTTTCATGCTGTAAAAGGGATCATCGGGAATTCCCGTTTTACATTAATTCCGGAAGCGCTCTTCCTGGAAAGTGAAAAAGAAAGCTATTTTACTTTTCTTCTTGAGCGTGAAGCTGGTGAGGCTGTTTTTTCTGACCGGATCGAGCACCTGGGAATTTACACGGTTTATAGTATTCCCGGCCATTGTGGGAAGGAAATGGAGAGGGTTTTCCCGAAGTTGACTTTATGCCATATTTCCAGCGTTCTCATTGGGAATATCTGGATGAACGTAAAAAATATGGCCGGCCGTAAGGTTTTTCTGAATCTGCGGGAAGGGCAATTCGACCTGCTCGTCTTTGAAGGAAAACAGCTGAAATATTGCAATGCTTTTCATTTCCACACACCGGAAGATATTGCCTATTATGTGATCTTCGTTTTTGAGCAATTGAACCTGAATCCCGAAGAAATATACCTTACCTTTCTCGGGAACGTGGATAAATTCTCACCCGTCTTTGATCTTTTGTTCCGGTATATACGAAATATTGAATTTTTAAGCAGGAATGAAGGATTCAGTTACAGTTATTTGTTCAATGATGTTCCCGGTCACTTTTACTACACGCTCTTAAATCCATCCTCATGCGGATCATAACCGGAAAATTCAGGGGAAAACAGATCCATCCTCCGGTAAACCTGCCGGTTCGTCCCACCACCGATTTTGCAAAGGAGAGTCTTTTCAATATCCTGAATAACCTCGTTGACGTAGAAGTGCTGCATGTGCTCGATCTTTTTGCCGGGACAGGAAGTATCTCCTACGAGTTTTTTTCAAGGGGAAGTGAAATGGTGACGGCCATTGATATCGATGCGCGGTGTGTTGCGTTCATCAATAGAACGGCCTTATTGATGAATGCGGAAAACCTGGAAGCCGTCAGGGAAGATGTCTTTCAGTTCCTCAAGCATCCCTTCGGGGAGTATGACCTGGTTTATGCCGATCCACCGTATGACATGGCAGGAATAGATTTGTTACCTGATCTTGTTCTCAGCTGTCCGATCCTGAAAAGGGAAGGGTTGTTTATCCTGGAACATTCGAGGGATCATGAATTTTCGGATCATCCGGGTTTTGATCAGCACCGGAAATACGGGAATGTGAATTTCAGTTTTTTCAGGAAAGGATGAAAATGACCTGATTGAATAAAAAAGAGGCCGTCTTTTATTTTTAAGACAGCCACTTCTTTAATCAAAAGTCAATTACTAGTTTGTACCCTATCCCCGATGAGGAGGAGTACTCAGGATAATTTCCTTTCCCTGGTTAATCTCAACGGAATGAGGTTCCAGGGCTTATCCTGGAACCTCATTCCGGGGATGATTATGGGAGCGGTGTGTAGGTTTCTTCAATAACACGGTTTCCTGTGCCTCCAACATAAAAATAATAGAGGCTTATGATTCCTGTGGCCGGATCAAGTTTTGACACTTTATCGGTTGTCATAATCAGCGTAGGACTGGGGTCGATGGCGTAACATATCGCCAGATTGGTGGCTGGATTGATATTGACCCTCATAAAATAACCATTACCAACCAAATCGCCAACCGAGGTTGTACACTCAAACGCATTTATGGCAACCAGGTCTTTGTCCTCATTGATAGGCCTGTCTCCCGCAACCGGATGATGGAAGATGCCCGTTACATGATATTTTCCAGCGAAAAAGTTGGAAATACCGATGGTGGTTGAAGCCAGATTGACTAATCTTCTTCCATCATCAGCCATCTTTACTTCATAACGGAGTACAAAGGAACTTCCGATTGCAAGGGAAGTGTCGGCAACAGGCAATGGCTGTCCGTTAATGATTATACCATTCCTCAGGTCGGCATACACAAAATGTACAGTGTCATTGCTTCCGAACCCGGTCAGGGTCTTTAACAGAACCTCATTGCTCACTGACGCATCGTTATTGATGAATTTACAATAAATGTAAATCTCACTTATCGTAGGTCCGGCCGGAACTGTAATACCAATATCAACCTGTGTAGTCTTACCAAGTTTGTAGAAAAAGGTTGGCAAGGGTTTAATGAGTCCTCCGGCCAGGGCATCCTTTGTGGTCGTGACATCATTTTTATTACAAGCAGCCACAATCAGGATTAAAAATCCAAGGAGGAAAGTCCATCTTGAGATGTTATTTATTTTTTTCATGGATATTTGATTTTTATTTATAAATCATGTAAAACCATATTGTTATTTATCCCACCAAACGGGTGTATTCAATCCGTCGGCACCGCCAAGGAGTACTACTCCTGCTGCCAGTTGTGTCGGGTTAGTGGCTGCCTCGTCGGAAGGATAAGGTACCCTGATGGGTATTTTCCCTTCATTTGCCCCTTCAACTGCTGGTATCAGGACCGGAAAACCGGTTCTGCGCCATTCGAACCAGGCCTCTAATCCCAGATCAAAATTTGCAATATACCTTTGTTCTGCAATTTTTTGCAATGCTTCTGGAGCAGTTATGGCGGGATCAAAGTATGCTGGGTCTGTGGAAGTATTGATGTGTTTATCAACTTCCAGTGCAACGGTATAACCTGAATCGATGGGCAGGCTTCCAAAGGCTCCGCCCCAATTCGGGGTGAAGATATCTTGGAGCGCAGTTGAATACTGATCGAATGAACCGGCAACCCCTGCATCGTAATAAATCTTTGCCTGGGCCATTCCGCCGGGGATATAACCTTTAACGGCAGCTTCGGCAAGGATAAACTGAAGTTCTGCGTAATTCATCAACTGACCCGGCGCTGTAGCCTTGACAAAATAATCTCCCATTTTACAAGTTTCCGTGAGACCATTGCCAAGATATGCCATAGCATCGGCAGACAGAAGTCCGTTTGGAAGTCCGACAAATTCGTCGGTTGATGTTGCGGGATTAGCAAAAACCATGATCCGGTAGTCATTATATTTATCTTTCAACAGGTCAATGAAATTCTTACTTACGCGGTGATCGTCCCTGGTTTTCCGGTTCTCGTTGATGGGATTGTTATTTGGTGCCGATCCCAGGTAGGCTAATGAAGCATTGTCTGCGCTACTTTCAAAAAGAGGATAGGTAGCAGGATCGTTGATCATCTTTCCCATTTCAGTGGTCACGAAACCCTGATCTTTGGCTGACATTCTCATGAGAAGTCTGAGACGAAGAGAGTTGGCGAATTTTTTCCATTGCAGAATATCATTGTTATACAAAATATCACCTGCGATGCCTGTTCCCTCAACATCCAGAAAATTGGTATTGGCAGAATCCAGCTGTGCGATTATAAGCCGGTAGATGCTCTCCTGCGTATCGTAAGAAGGCAGAAGACTGCCAGCTCCCTGCCAGGCGTTGGTATAGGGTACAGGTCCGAAAAGGTCAGTCAGAACACTGCCGATATAGCATTTCAAAACGAGAGCAACTCCTTTATAATTTTTATTCCCGATGTTGTAAATTGTTACAACATCCTCTCCTGATGCTGCATAAAAGCTTCTCCAGGTATTATTTACAACACCTGTACGATAAATATACCGGTCTTCATCAGTATATTGAACTTTAGCCATCTGCTGAACCCAGCACGATCCCATTTCATGGCCCAGGAAGATCTCATGGACCCTGCTGGTCATCGATTCGATGGCGCCGGTAAGAAGCATATTAGGCGCTGCTTGTTTGATACCCGGATTATCATTATCCGTGTTTATCTTCTCAAAATCCTTGGTACAACTGAATATTGTGACCAAACTCAGGATGAGAGCAGCGAATGTAAACAGTTTAATTATATTTTTCATCGTCTTTTAGTTTTAAATTATAATTTGAATGCAATATTAAAACCAAGGCTTTTGGTCGACGGCAGCTGTCCATATTCTATTCCCTGCAAATTTGAATTGCTGAAGGATGTTTCAGGATCAATGTGTGGAACTCTGCTGTATAACAAAGCGAGGTTTCGGCCTATGAGTGCAATTGTGAGTTCTTTATTTGACTTGCTGAACTTGATTGTGTAAGCCAGCCTGAGCTCACGTAATTTTATATAGGATGCATCAAATACGGAACCGGCTTGAATGGTGTTTACGAAAGCGGCATGATTGTATGCTTCGGCTGTAACAACCACATCGTTTGGCACATATCCGGTTACTTTGCCGTTACCATCCAATACCTCTTTCACGCCTTCTCCAACAATTCCGCCTTCACGGCCGAGCAGGGTCTCATCCAATACTCCTGCATATCTCCCCCAGGTTGTTGTCATCGAGTAGATTTCTCCGCCCATATGGAAATCAACGAGGAAATTCAGGGTAAAGTTATAGAAGGATAAATTTCCTGAAATACCCCCGGTCCAGTCGGGCTGGTAGTTCCCAAGGACTTTTAAGGCACCCTTTACGGGTACGCCATTCCTGTTAATGATGTTGCCATTCGGATCGCGGAGATAGTCAAATCCATATAGGTCGCCAAAAGGACGTCCCGGCTGTGCAATTACCTTCATATCCCAGTCAGTGCCAATCACGTAGTTCTCAACACCAGGTGTCAAAGACACGACTTTGTTTATGTTCTTTGCAAAGTTGAAATCCATTTCCCATCCGAATTTTTTAGGATTCTCGGGCTTGAAAATGGTTACTCCCAGTTGGGCTTCAATCCCTTTGTTTGTGATCTCGCCGGCGTTGATTTTCATCGTGTTGTAACCAGTAGCTCCGGAAACCGGTGCAATCAGGATCTGATCAGTAGTTCTGGAACTATAGTAAGTAAGATCAAGGGAAACCAGGTTTTTAAAGAAGCGGAAATCACCGCCAAATTCAAGCGAACTTGTAAACTGAGGCTTAAGTTTGGGGTTTGGAAGTTCATTGGGGATAAACTGGTTCAGGAGCTTTACCGATCCTGACCATCCATTCCCAAATGCAACGGTCGGATAAAGTGAATAAGGATCCGTATCGCTACCAACACGAGCCCAGCTTATTCTCAGCTTTGCATAAGAGAAATATTTTGACTTGTTGTCGTATAAATCTGTTATTACACCGCTAAGGGAAACAGATGGGTAAAAATAGGACCAACTGCCTTTAGGTAGTGTGCTCGACCAGTCATTTCTTCCTGTGAAATCAAGGAAAATTGCTCTATTCCATGAACCCTGTCCAGAGAAATACAAGCTGTTGATTCTCTTTTGGGTATGCCGTTGGGTGGAACGAATGGGAACCTGAGAGTTTGAAACATTAAACACATCAGGTACAGCGAGTTCATCGGCAGATCCGAACAAATTATTGGTATACTGATCCATCCTCTGACCTCCAAAATTCAACTGCAAGCCAATCTTCGGTGCTTTAAAATTATGGTTATACATGATCAGGAAATCGGTATTCATTTCCCTGAATGTAAAGGTGTTTTCTGAGTAGGAACCGAATTTATTATCGATGTCGCCTGCGGCAATACGGTTAGATGTAAAATTGGTATAGTAGTCAATACCTGTGCGAAAATGGGCGCTCAGATCCTCATAGAATTTATATAATACTTTGGCATTCCCGAACAAACGGTTACGCTCCATCCCATTCAGATTCTTATATAAGGTGAAATAGGGATTGTTATGATAGTTGTAATTCCAATTATACTTGGTTCCCGCAGCATACCACTTATTCTGGCTGGGAACGGTTGAAATCGGATACACATATTCTCTAAGGCCGGGAATATCTTCCTGGCGGCCAGACCATGTGAACTGCTGCATAATATTTTCAGCATCATATCCGGTACCTGGCTGGTTGATGCTCTTGGCATTAATATAGGATCCATTAGCAGAAACATTCAGTTTATCTGCCAAGATTGTACCCAAACTGAAATTCAATGTTTTGGAAGCATAGTCAGTATTTGGGACAATGCCTTTCTGATTCATCTGGGTATAGGATAACCGGCCATTAGCTTTCTCACTGCCACCATATAGTGAAAGGGAGGTTGAAGTGGTAACACCTGTTTGAAAGAAATCTTTGACATTATTTGGATGGGAAACCCAGGGGGAAGGTATCCGCTTGCCGGTTGCATCCATTGGGGAATCATACTGGGGAATCAATAACCCGATGTCGAGTTTTGGCCCCCAGCTTTCGTCAGTGCCATCATTGGTTCCGCCCCCGGCACCATCAACAAAAGCAAATTTGCCTCCCGAACCCTGACCAAATTGGTTCTGGAATTTCGGTAAACGAAGAGGAGACTCAAAGGTGGTGTTATTTGAAAGGTCAATACCAATTCCTTTGGTCTTTGCTGCTTTGGAGTATCCTTTTTTTGTAGTGATAAGAATTACACCATTGGATGCGCGTGATCCGTAAAGAGCAGCAGCATTAGGTCCTTTCAGTACCGAGATGTTATCAATATCATTCGGGTTAATGTCCATGGCCGCGCTGCCCCTGTTAACCCCGCCGAAGCCTAATCCGCCATCACCGAAGTCAGTGTTATTAATGGGGATGCCATCAACAACAAAAAGGGGTTGGTTATTTCCCGAAAGAGAGTTGACGCCGCGGAGGACGATACGCGAAGATGAGCCGGGAGCACCGGAGGAGTTGGTGACCTGAACCCCGGCTATACGCCCGGATAGAGAGTTAATCACGTTGTTTTCACGAACTTTTGTGATGTCATCTCCTGAGACATCCTGCACGGAATATCCTAAAGCTTTCTTTTCCATCGGAATTCCCAGAGCAGTGATCACAACGTCTTCAAGCATCATAGCTTCAGTTGTCAGGGCAATATCCACAACGTTGGATACTCCAAGTGTGATCTGCTGGGTTTTCATCCCAACAAAAGAGATGAGAAGAACATTTTTATCTTTTGGTACTACTAACGTGTATTTCCCGTCAACATCGGTGATTGCACCGACGCTGGTACCAGCCACAAGGACAGTTGCACCCGGGATTGAAGTGTTGTCCTCAGCGCTGATTACCTTCCCTGTGATAGTTCGTTGGGCAAGAGCAACCTGCAACCCTATGAACAACATAAGGGCAAGGAGAATCGTAAATTTTCTCATAATAGATGGTTTTGGTTAGTAAATGGATTAATAATCAATGGAATATTAATAAGATCTGCCGGATTACACCTGATCATGTTAACCGGTATGATATATATGGTGTGATGAGTTTTTCTTGTTTTTTAACATATCCAATTGCAATTTTAATAAATAAAATCCGGAAATGTCAAACAAATTTCGAAAAATGTTAAAAAAAAGTTAAAAAAAAAACATATGAAAAACGGTATGTTTCTTAACCTGCTTAAAGTTAATGAATTGCAATAAGATCAAAAAAAAGACGAAATGAATCGTCAGGCAGGGAAAAACTGTGATTTTCTGGTTCAGAGAGAAAAGAATCCATTTAGGACACTATTTCAGTTTTTTCAGAAAGAAACCAAAGGCAAGGATAAAGCTGACATAAAAAGCTGTGGTCAGTGGTGAGATTTGTGTCGCGAACAATTGATAACCGGCAATGATCAGGGAAGAGATGCCGAGTAGTATATATCCCAGCCTTCTCATTTTCCAGATAAGAATATTACCGGCCAGCGACAAACCATGCAAGAGGAATCCCCCGAGGATATAAAAAAGCACGGTTATCCTTGCAGTAGAATTTTCCGGTGCGTACCTGAGCACTATATCGGTAATGGAACCTGAATACAGCAATGCGAAAAGAAAAAAAACTGAGATCAGGCCGAAGAAGACGAAGGAAAACAAACAGAGAACAGTCAGCAGGAATGGCCGTTTGGATACTTCTTCCCTGGTGTTTCCGGGAGTCGTGTTGATCTCTTCCATTTTCAGGACATTTTTTTAAGGGTAGAACCATACAGCATCACGAATACTCCTGATAAGAGAATACTGAAAAAATCCGGGCCAGGGAGCCGGAAAAAATACATGGGAGCAAGAATCACCAGTATCTGTGCAACCGTATAAATATGGAATCCATGCTTCCGCAGTTGCCACATCATTATTGCTCCTGCAACGGCCAGGGCATTGATCAGGGCAGTGACTGCAAAGTAGACGGGTTTGGCCTCCAGGAACAATTCCATCCCCGGCAACTTGAATGCTTTCACCAGTTCTGCTGCAAATGCCATTGAAGCATTGAAAAAGATAAATACCATCAGGTTCGAAAAAGCATTCAAACCGCTGCCGATAAAGGTCAGTATGCAGAGTACTGTAAGCAGTTTCGGCCGTTTGTCCTTGGCCTCTGTGGCCGGCAGTATTTGTTGTTCCTCCATTTACCTGTTGATTAATTCCGAAACTTTATTCAAGGCTACCAATGGCTTTCTCAACCTCGTCAAGGATCTCGCAGGATTTGACTAAGGATTTCATGGCATTATGGTCGGGATACAGCGGGCGGTCTATATCCAGGAAAGCAACATGTTTCCGTATCACTTCCTTTGCTTTGTTGACGCCATGTCCGAATTTATATTCCCTGAAATCAAGGGCCTGTGCGGCTGCCATGAATTCGATGCCAAGGATGCCATAAGCATTGTCGAGGATCTGAAAATTCTTCAGGGCCGTATTCATCCCCATCGAAACAAAATCTTCCTGGTCGGCAGCAGCGGGAATGGACTGTATTGAAGCCGGGGCCGAGAGGATGCGTTGTTCAACGATCTGCATGTCGGCAGTATACTGGCTGAGCATCATCCCACTGAACATACCGCCACCTTTTGTAAGGAATGCAGGTAAGCCAACGCTGAGGGCGGGATTGTTCAAACGGTTCATTCTCCTTTCCGACATCACGCTGACCATGGTAACGACCATTCCTGCCATATCCATCGGGACTGATACCGGCGAACCCTGGAAATTTGCACCTGAAAGCTGAAGGTCTTCTTCCGGGAAAAAGATCGGATTATCACCAACCCCGTTTAGTTCGATCTCAACCTGCGAACGTGCATAGGCAAGCGCATCATGCGCAGCGCCGATAACCTGCGGGGTTGAACGCATCGAATAAGCATCCTGGACTTTGCATTTTACCTTTCCTTCGGCAAGGTCGCCGCCTTTTACACATTTCAGGATGGATGCAGCGCTCCGGATGGCTCCTTTAAAGCCCCTGACCTCATGCAGTTTCGGCAGGTAAGGCAGCATGTTGGCTTTCATGGCTTCCAGCGACATCGAAGCGGCAATTTCTGCCTGTTTCAACCAGTTGTTGGCATCGTAAATAAAAAGGGCGCTCATCGCTGTCATTACATTCGAACCATTGATTGTGGCCAGCCCGTCGCGCGCCATCAATCCCGGAACAGGAATACCTGCTCTTTCGAGCGCTTCTTTCCCCGGGTATAACGTGTCTTCGTAATAGGCATGCCCTTCTCCCATCATCAGCAAGGCAATCTGCGACATCGGTGCAAGGTCGCCGCAGGCGCCCACCGAACCTTTCTGGCAAACAAAAGGCGTAACACCCTTGTTGAGCATATCCACCAGGGTTTGTGTGATCTTCAACCGGGAACCGGAATTGCCGTGCGCATGCACATTGATGCGCCCAAGCATGGCCCCGCGAACCCAATCAACCGGCATCGGATCGCCGATACCTGCTGCATGGTTATAGATGAGATATTTTTGAAAATCTTTTACCTGATCATCATTTAAAACAACTTCCGAGAATTCACCGATACCGGTATTCACCCCATACATGATCTCACCGGCCTCAATTTTCCTTTCCAGCATGCCACGGCATACATGGATCCGTTCTATTGCTTTCTTGTCCAGTTCTACTTTTTCATTCTGCCGGGCAACGCGGACAACGTCTTCAATGGTTAACCCTGCACCTTTAATAACAAGAGTCATTTTTTTTCTACTATTGATAAGTACTTATGTGTAATATTTTTACTGCTTCTATCGGTAGCTGGTGAGTTGGCGAACTGGCGAGTTGGTGAGTTTTTTCATTTTTTTTCCACTATATAACTACATCGCTATTTTTTTTAACTCGCCAGCTCGCCAACTCATCAGCTCGCCAGCTTGTCTTTTAACTGTTCCCAAGTCAGAGTCTCTTGTTCACCTGTGTGCATATCCTTTATGGTAAGCCTGCCCTCCTTCATCTCATTTTCACCCACCAGCACCACAAAAGGGATTTTTTTACGGTTGGCATAATCCAACTGTTTCTTCAATTTGGCAACATCCGGAAAAATTTCAGCAGGAATGCCTGATTCGCGGAGGCCGGCAAGAAGGGGAAGGCAGTATTTTTCTTCTTCTGCACCGAAATTCACGAAAAGGACTTTTGTAGTAGCTTCGATCATCTCCGGGAAAAGGTTCATCTCATTCATCACATCATAGATCCGGTCAGCACCAAAAGAGATCCCGACACCGGAAACGCCTTTAAGGCCAAAAACCCCGGTAAGATCGTCGTAACGGCCACCTCCGCAGAGGCTGCCCATCGGAACATCCGCCGCTTTCACTTCGATGATGGTTCCGGTGTAGTAATTCAACCCGCGGGCAAGAGAAATATCCAGTTCAACCGAACCGGATAAATGAAGATCTTGGAGATAACTTGATATTTTTTCTATTTCTTCGATACCAGCTAAACCGATTGGAGAAGTCTTAAGATTGGTTCTTAAAAAGGGGAGAATGACATCAAAATCCTTTACTTTTCTTACAGCATAATCCAGGAAGGGCATCAGTTCAGTGATTGATGCCTCAGCAAATCCTTTTTCACGGAGTTCTGCAAGGACAAAGTCCCCATAGGCTTTCTCAATCTTTTCAAGCTTGTCAAGGGTAATGGTAAGTCCGATAAGCCGATCTGGTTCTCCGATCACCTCTGCAATCCCGGAAAGGATCTTCCGGTTGTTCAGTTTAACAATAAACTTTACTCCCAGGCTGGAAAATACTTTATCCACGATCTGAATGAGTTCTACCTCATTGAGCAAGGAATCGCTGCCGATCACATCCACATCGCACTGGAAAAATTCCCTGTACCTGCCTTTCTGGGGCCGGTCGGCGCGCCAGACAGGCTGGATCTGGTATCTCTTGAAAGGAAACGTGATCTCGTTCTGATGCTGGACCACAAACCGTGCAAAAGGAACCGTAAGGTCGTAGCGAAGTCCTTTCTCAGCAATCCTGGGTAGAAGAACTTTATAGTCAAGTTGTTCGGCACCAGATGCTGGATGCTGGATGCTGGATGCTGGATTCTCCATTCTCCATTCTCCATTCTCATCCCGTCGGATTATCGAAGTATCCAGGAAATCACCCGAATTCAGGATCTTGAAGAGCAATTTATCTCCTTCTTCGCCATATTTCCCCAGCAGTGTGGAAAGATTTTCCATGGCAGGTGTTTCGATGGGCTGGTAACCGAAAAGCTGGAACACCTTGCGGATGGTGTCGAAAATATAGTTTCTCCTCACCATTTCAAGCGGGGAGAAATCACGGGTGCCTTTGGGAATGGAGGGTTTCTGGAGTGACATTCCGGAAAATTTGTACAAATATAAGAATAAATGGGTAATCCAAAGGACCGTCAAAAGCCATGCAGGTACCCGGAAAATCCGTTAATCTGCTTTCAGTTTTTTGTAGCGGATCCGCGTTGGGGTTTCGTCTCCCAGTCTTTTCTTCCGGTTCTCTTCATATTCAGAGTAACCGCCTTCAAAGAAATAAACCTGCGAGAACCCTTCAAATGCAAGGATGTGTGTTGCCACCCGGTCGAGAAACCACCGGTCGTGCGAGATGATCACGGCACACCCGGCAAAATTTTCAAGCCCTTCTTCCAGGGCCCGTAAGGTATTTACATCAATGTCGTTGGTGGGCTCATCGAGCAGGAGGACGTTTGCTTCTTCTTTCAGGGTCAGGGCAAGATGCAGCCGGTTGCGTTCGCCCCCGGAAAGTACGCCGCACTTCTTTTCCTGGTCGGCTCCGGTGAAATTAAACCGCGCCACATAGGCCCTTGCATTCATCGACCGGCCCCCAAGCTGGATGATCTCACTGTTGTTTGAGATGACCTGGAAAACGGTTTTATC
>Ga0208566_1001356_pt1 | contig 14376 bp, 9 predicted proteins | sample PL_2010_150m_FD_184159 | JGI IMG/M metagenome (GOLD analysis project Ga0208566, IMG submission 184159) | Freshwater microbial communities from Powell Lake, British Columbia, Canada to study Microbial Dark Matter (Phase II) - PL_2010_150m... | ecosystem: Environmental > Aquatic > Freshwater > Lake...
TCCCAGGGCCATCACCCATAAACCGGCCATCATCCCGTTTTTAAACCCCGTCTTTTTCAATACCCATGAGGAGGGTAAAGCCATCACGGTATAGGAGATATAAAAGGCAAAGGCAACAAACAATGCCTGGAAATTGGTCAGCTCGCAGGCAATCTTCAGGTAGGGGATCAGGATGCCGTTCAGCCAGGTTACAAAACCAAATATGAAAAACAAACTCCCGATGATCGAAAGAGAGATGATATAATTGAATTTGGCACTGTTTTCAGAAGATGAAAGGGTGTCGCTGGACATAGCCTGGAAATTAAATTGATTCAGGCAAAAATAATAAATTAAGCGGACGGGCGGACAAGAGGACAGGCGGACGGGTTTTTTGAAAAATCAGGGGTTTTAGAACTGGATGCTGGATGTGTGGGTGAGGGATGTGAGATCTTATTCAGTATCCAGTGCTATCTTTATTTTCCCTTTAAAGATGATCATTGCTTTTACCGATTGCCGGGTGATCATGATGTCGCCGATTTCCGGTTTATCAATCGTTCCCGATATTCCAAAATACTGAACCTTTTTATTTCCATCGAGGAAAGTCTGAAGCTGGGTTTGTGCAGACTGAAGCTGGTCGCCGATGGGGAATGACAACTGCTGTTCGAGGGTTTGCAGTAGGTTTTGATGAAAGATCCAGGAAGCCGACCGGATCAGGACATTTTTTGTACGGATATCAAAATCCAGATCTTTTACCCTCAGCGATGATGTTTCCTTGTCATAATAAGGTTTTCCTGAAAGGTAGATGGTTCCCTTGATGGTACCTGCTATATTCAACGCGACAACGATTTTGCCGCCGCTTCCGAAAAGGAAGACTTCTTTAACTTCAATGAGGTATTTCCCCTGGCAGTATTGAAAGCCAACCATTTGTTTATTTGCAATCTCATTGATATGCATAAAAGGAACATCGAGGCCAAGGCTGATGTTGAAATCGTTGTCGAGACGACTGGTGATCTTCAGGTCGGGAAGGTTTTCGTTGACCTTGTAAGCAGGTTCATCGCCATAGAAGAGTTCGGTATATGCCTTGATTCCGATCGTATGATTGATCATGTTTGATGAACCCTGTAAAGGAACCGTACTGATCTCCAGCGGAGTGATCTTCACCCACAAGGGATATTCATCTGAAAGTTTTATGGGCATCTGGATAGTATTCCATATCGGAGTAAAATAGGATTTCAGGTCGAAGGAGGACTGGAATGCCTTATCGATCTGGGTATTGATATCCTTCTGGTTTGCCTCCAGGATGAGATCGGAGATAAAGGGCAGCGGGATGCTGATGCCTCCTGCCAGCTGGAGAACGGGAGTAGTCAACCATTCATAACCGTCGGAAAAGGTGATGGCCGAAATGGACCAGTCATTCTGGATCGCTATCCGGGTGCGGAATTTCAAAATCACATTGCCGGTAATTTCACGGGTATCGGAAACGCCGATTCCAAAGGCCCCTATGACAAACTTCTTCTTGATCCAGACGCTAAGGGGTACCTGATAAAAGATCTGGTTCCCGTCCATGGTCAGTTTGATATCCGACATCTTCCATGCTTTGACCATAAGGTTGTCCTGATCATTGTCGTCGAAACTGGTATCTGCATAAATAAGACCGCGGAACTGCTGGTTGACCAGCCGCTCCATTTTTTTCAGATCTGCTTCAAAAGGGATGCTGAGGTAAGAAACCGGTGGCTGTACTTTAATTTCCTCGTAAGATTCGGGAGGACGTTCAATTTTCAGTACCGAACACCCGGAAAAACAAATGAATAGTAACAAGCAGAATAAAATGAGAAAATTTCTTTTCATACTATCTGGCATCAATGAATTATCGGGCGGCATTGCAAATGCCGCTCAGCCCATAAATAATATTCATCAAAATGTACTCAAAGCTGAGCGGAATTTGTAATTCCGCTCAAGGGAAATACCTCCACCCTCGATTCTCCATCCTCCATCCTCCGATTTCCGTTCTCTGACCTCCGACCTCTTTTTATATTTTGACCCGTTTCAGCCGCAAGCTATTTGTGACAACGGAAACGGAACTGAGCGCCATCCCGGCTCCTGCGATCATCGGGTTGAGAAGAAATCCCGTAAACGGGTAAAGAATGCCGGCTGCCACAGGGATGCTGATGACGTTGTAAAAGAAAGCCCAGAAAAGGTTCTGGTGGATAGTTTTAACGGTTTTCCTGGAAAGCTTGATTGTGGAAATGATCTTTTCAAGATCGCCCCCGATCAGGGTGATCTGGGCGCTTTCCATGGCGATGTCGGTGCCGGTTCCCAAGGCAATTCCGATATCAGCCAGCGCCAGTGCCGGCGAATCGTTGATCCCATCACCCACCATGGCAACATGCCGTCCCTTTTCTTTCAACTGCCTTACATAATCTGATTTTCCTCCGGGCGTGACCTCGCCTTTAAAATTATCGATCCCTGCCTTGGCCGCCATGTGTGAGGTGATGGTAACTGTATCCCCGCTCAGCATATGCACTTCGATGCCCATGTTCTTTAATTCAGCCACTGCCGCTGCAGAGGAAGGTTTTATCGTATCGGTAACCGAAAAAAGAGCAACAACGTTCCGGTTTTTGGTCACATAGATCAGCGATTGTGCCTGCCTTCGTAACTCAGCATCCTTTTCCAGGAAAGTTTTTGAGAACTGCCCGGCGTTTTCGAGGATATAACTTTTACTTCCGATATGATAGACGTCGCTCCCGACAAAGGCAGAAACGCCTTTCCCTGTTGTGCTTTCAAATCCGACAATTTCAAGGGGAATAAAATCATGTTTCTTCAGGTAGTTGACCAATGCTGCAGCAAACGGATGTTCTGACCGGGATTCAATAGAAACAATTGCATCTTCGACCGTAGATTGATCAGCACTGTTTTCTTCCCATACGATCTCAGCTACCGTGGGTTTTCCAACGGTGATGGTCCCCGTTTTGTCAAGCACAATCGTATCGATGTTGCAGGCGGTTTCCAGGCTTTCTGCATCGCGTATAAGGATACCATGTTCGGCGGCTTTTCCCAGTCCCACCATCAGGGCCGTTGGTGTGGCAAGCCCCAGGGCACATGGGCAGGCGATGACGAGCACACTGATAGCTGCCATCAGCGCCCAAGGAAATCCGTGTGCTGCATGGCCTCCGGGAAATGCAGGTTGCCAGATCGACCAGGCGATAAAGGTGAGGATGGCTATCCCGATTACGACCGGGACAAAAACAGCAGCAACCTTGTCCACCAGCTTTTGTACCGGCGCCCTGCTTCCCTGCGCTTCCTGGACAAGCTTTACGATCTGTGCCAGCATGGTTTCACTACCCACTTTTTCGGCCGAGATTTTCAGGCTGCCGGTTTGGTTGATGGTTGCCCCAATCACAAAATCGCCGGCCTTTTTTTGTACAGGTACCGATTCGCCCGTGATCATGCTTTCGTCGATGAATGATTCTCCTTCGGTCACTTTCCCGTCGGTGGGAATCTTTTCTCCTGGTCGAATCACCAGGATGTCACTCACAATGATTTTCGAAATCAGCATCTCTTTTTCAATGCCATTCCGGATCACCCTTGCAGTCTTTACCCCCAGTCCCATCAGTTTCCGGATGGCCCCGGAAGTCCGTTGTTTTGCTCTTTCTTCAAAATATCTTCCCAGGAGGATGAACGAGATGATCACCACGGCAGCTTCAAAATAGACATGGGGTTCGAAACCCCGCGAACTCAGATATTCCGGGAAGACTGTATTGAACGTACTGTAGAGAAAAGCGGTTCCCGTTCCCAGTGCGACCAGTGTGTCCATGTTGGAAGAAAAATGCATCGCCCTTTTCCAGGCGATAATGAAAAACTCACTTCCGAATATTGTCAGCACAGGAACTGCGAGAATAAGCATGATCCAGTTGGAAAACGGTAAATGGTGAAACACCATTGAGATCAGAAATACCGGGATGGAAAATGCAACCGACATGAGGGTATTGTATTTCAGTCGATTTAACCGCTGGTTTTGTGTATGCTCCTGGTCGCCGGCATTAACTGATTTGTCGGTAATAAGTTTGAAACCGATCCCATCGACAACTTTTCCCATGCGGGCAGGATCGATGAGTTGAGGTTCATATTCCACCACAACCTGTTCCATGGCAAGGTTCACCACTGCCGACTTTACTCCTTCCTGGGCAGAAAGCATCGTTTGTATGCTCAGTGCACAGGATGCGCAGGACATTCCTTCTACCGGGTATATTTCTTTAACAGTTAGCACCAGTGTCAATTTTCATGCAAAGTTAAGGGAAATCCGACCTTGATGACCAAAGGAATATCAGGATCGACAGGATACTTTTCTGGCAATGACCTTATAATGAACTACTGATATAAGAATCGTTTGATACTTCTCTTCGGTGTTTTCTCGAATTCTGATTCCGCAATCTCAAAATCTCGGATTTTGGTGAGTTTTCTTCAACAGGAGAACCTCTGCGTTCATAGAGAACCGATGAATCCTGGATCTTCAGGATCTGCCGGAGCAGGGGCATGGCATCCGGGTCCAGCCCGCTGAAAAGGGAATCTTCTGCAAAGAGCAGAACGGAATCGGAATGGGTTACGATGTGGTGAACATCCGCCGGTTTAAAATCCGGAAGAATGGGTACGATCACGGCGCCATAGGTGACCGTGGAAATATAGATAATGCCCCAATCGGATGAATTCTTTCCAAACAGTGCGATCTTATCTCCTTTGCGGATTCCTGATTTCACGAACAATGCATGAATCCTCAGTACCTTTTCCCCAACGTCCCTGTAAGTAAAACTGCTTCCGCCGAAATCGGAAAGCGCCCTGAAGTTCCAGTTATCCCTTATGGCATTGGCGAACAAAGAAATTAAATCGGCAGATATGACGTTCATTCAGACTGTTATTCGTTCCTGTTTTATGAAAAGCAGGAAAAGAAAGAAACTTTTTAACACCTGTTGTCAAACAAAGGTATAAAAGTTCAGGAATAAAAACTGAATTAACCGGTTTCTGTTTCTTCGTATCTTAGAGTCAGAAAACAATTCCCTTCCTGCTATGCCATCTCAGCAGGGAAATAGCCATCTTTAGACTACTATATAACTCTGTGTAGCCACCTAATTACACTGCACTTTTTCTCGCAGATGACCGCAGATTTAAACACAAATTTTCGCAGAAAAGATTACAATCAATATTCATATTAACTCCTCTTGAAAAACCGAGCAATAATGGAATCAGCGTAAATCAGCGAGAACGTTTTTTCCCAGATATTAAATTTTTATTTTAATTTGATCTAAATAAGTAAAAACTTCCGTATTTTCGCAATGGTTTTGATAATGAAACATAATATCACAAGATGCCACATTATTTTTCACTCGGAAAGATCCCGCATAAACGGCATACCATTTTCCGGAAGCCCGACGGGAATCTCTATGCAGAACAACTGGTTTCGACCGAAGGATTTTCCGATATTTACTCCCTGGTCTATCATTGTCATCCGCCCACAAGGGTTTTGAAAATTGAGAAAGACTATTCCGTTGCACCGGAAATTGCCGTAGAGCATAATATGCAACACCGGAGTTTTTACGGGTTACAGGTTAAACCCCAGGATGACTACCTCGATAGCCGTGTTCCGGTCCTGATGAACAAAGATGTTTACCTGAGCCTTGCTGCACCGCGGAAATCCATGACGGAATATTTCTTTAAAAATTCCGGTGCCGATGAGATGATCTTCATCCACAAGGGAACCGGGACCCTGAAAACCATGTACGGCAAGATCCCTTTTTCCTATGGCGATCATCTGATCATCCCGCGTGGAATACCTTACCAGGTTGAATTTGACGATGAAGACAACCGGCTGCTTATCGTGGAATCTTTCACACCCATCCGGTTCCCGAAGAGGTACCTAAATGGATCAGGGCAATTGCTGGAGCATGCTCCATATTGCGAACGCGATATCCGGAAGCCGCAGGAGCTGGAAACCCATGAAGAAACAGGTGATTTCCTCGTGAAGATCAAACGCGACGACCGGATCTGGCCTTACCATTATGAGACCCATCCTTTCGATTTGATCGGCTGGGACGGTTACCATTACCCATTTGCATTTTCGATCCACGACTTTGAGCCGATTACAGGGCGGATTCACCAGCCACCACCCGTTCACCAGGTATTTGAAACCTCCGCCTTTGTAATCTGTGACTTTGTGCCGAGGATGTTCGACTACCACCCGGAAGCCATCCCTATTCCTTACAATCACAGCAATGTGGATTCCGATGAGGTGATTTATTATGTGGATGGGGAATTTATGAGCAGGAATAATATCGGGAGCGGGCAAATCACGCTTCACCCGAAAGGGATCGTGCACGGACCTCACCCCGGCGCTGTTGAAAAGGGGATCGGTGAGAAGTCAACCAATGAACTGGCGGTGATGGTCGACACCTTCCAGCCATTGAGCCTTACAAAACAGGCATTAACCATTGAAGACAAGGAGTATTTTAGATCGTGGTTAGGAGGATAACCGATCGCCCGTCCCCTTCCCTACTTGTAGGGAAGGGGTGCAGGGGATGGGTACATTAATGACATCAAACAAGCATCAAGCATGGATAAACAAAACAAAACCACTAAAGATTTTCTCCCCATCAACGGGACGGATTATGTTGAATTTTATGTGGGCAATGCCCGTCAGGCTGCACATTACTACCAGACTGCTTTCGGATTTCAGCCACTCGCCTATGCCGGGCTAGAGACCGGGTTAAAGGACCGGACTTCATTTGTGGTTGCGCAGAATAAGATCCGGTTCGTATTAACCTCCTCCCTGGTTCCGGATTCTCCCATCGCAGAACATGTGAGACAACATGGCGATGGGGTGAAGGTGATCGCACTCTGGGTGGATGATGCCCGGAAATCATATGCAGAAACTACAAAACGCGGTGCAAAATCCTACCTGGAACCACAGGTATTTACCGACAAATCAGGGGAAGTTGTGGTATCCGGCATTCATACTTATGGCGAGACAGTCCACGTATTTGTAGAAAGAAAGAATTACGACGGCATTTTCCTCCCCGGGTTTGTTAAGTGGGAACCCCATTATCGCCCGGCTCCCTTAGGGTTGAAATACGTCGACCACATGGTTGGGAATGTAGGATGGGGTGAGATGAATACCTGGGTGGATTTCTACGCCAAGGTGATGGGGTTCTCGCAGCTGATCTCGTTTGACGACAAGGATATCTCAACAGAATACACCGCACTGATGAGCAAGGTGATGGCCAATAGTAACATGAGGATCAAATTCCCGATCAATGAACCGGCCGCCGGAAAGAAAAAATCGCAAATCGAAGAATATATCGACTTTTACCATGGTCCCGGCGTTCAGCATGTCGCCATGGCGACGGATAACATCGTGGAAACCGTTACGGCTCTGCGCGACCGTGGCGTGGAATTCCTGCAGGTTCCCGAAGCATATTACCAGACAGTTACGGAAAGGGTCGGGAAGATCGATGAAAATATTGCTCCGTTGAAAGAACTGGGGGTTCTCGTCGACCGCGATGAAGACGGGTACCTGCTTCAGATCTTTTCCCGGCCTGTGGAAGACCGGCCTACCGTGTTTTTTGAAATCATCCAGCGGAAAGGCGCTAAATCATTCGGAAAGGGAAATTTTAAGGCCCTGTTCGAAGCCATTGAACTGGAACAGTCGAAAAGAGGCACATTATAATATAACCCATCTACTTCTCACCTTCTCCTTCAGGAGAGGGGGCTGGGGGGTGAGGTAAACAAGAACCCATGGACAAGACCAACAATCCCGATCTTAAATCCTGGATAGAGGTTGAAAAAGGAAGTGATTTCCCGATCCAGAACCTGCCTTTCGGAATCTTCAGAAGGCTGGGGAAACCTCCTTCTGCAGCCACCCGGATCGGGGATACCGTGATCAGCCTGCACGCCCTTGCAAAACGGGGCTTTTTCCTTAAAACAGGAATCGATCCGGAAGTATTTAATAAAGCGGAGCTGAATGACTTCATTGCCCTTGGAAAACCTGCCTGGCATAGTTTGCGGGAAAGTCTTTCAGATATGTTTAACCTGGAGAATCACCTCATGCATGACTATGTTCAGACAAGTGAGGATATCCTTTCCCCTGTTAAGAATGCTGAAATGATGATGCCGGTGAAGGTGGGAGATTATACCGATTTTTATTCCAGCGAGCAGCATGCCACGAACCTGGGAACCATCTTCAGGGATGCCACTCATGCGCTTAACCAAAACTGGAAATACCTTCCGGTAGGCTATCATGGCCGGAGTTCTTCGATCGTGATCTCCGGAACACCTATTCATCGGCCGAAAGGGCAAACAAAACCTGATTTCTCTTCATTCCCGGAATTCGGGCCTACCCGTCAATTGGATTATGAACTGGAAGTGGCTTTCATTGCAGGAAAATCAACCCTGCTTGGTGAGCCGGTCTCTATCGCTGAGGCAGAGGATCATATTTTCGGACTCATATTATTCAATGATCTTTCCGCACGGGATATCCAAAAATGGGAAACCATTCCGCTGGGTCCATTTTTGGGGAAAGATTTCGGCTCGATCGTATCACCCTGGATCATCACCCTGGATGCGCTTGAACCCTTCAGGATTCCCGGGCCGGAACAGCAACCGCCTGTCCTGCCTTATCTTTCATTTACAGGAAATCACCATTTTGATATTCATATTGAAGTGTATCTTCAGTTGCCCGGGCAAAAGGAAGTTTGTGTTTGCAGCACCAATTACAAAAACATTTACTGGAACATGGTTCAGCAACTGGCTCACCAGACGGTAAACGGTTGCAACATCAATTTCGGGGATATTTATTCCTCCGGAACCATCAGCGGAATGGAATCGGGTTCGTTCGGGTCGATGATCGAACTTACCCGGAACGGCACCCAGCCTGTTAGATTGCCCGACGGTTCAGAGCGGAGGTTCATTGAAGATCATGATACAATCATTCTTCGCGGGTATGCGGAGAAAAACGGATTGCGGATCGGATTCGGGGAAGCATCTGTCACGATACTTCCTGCGAAGGATTTATAAATTTAAAGGATGAAGTGATGGAACTCAATGAAGTGCTCGAGAAGGTGCCAAAACACCTGATGAGCCTGGTGATCGACCAGCCCTACAACTCCTATACGGCGCAGGACCATGCGCTCTGGCGTTATGTGATGCGGCAGAATGTACGTTACCTGAGCAAGGTGGCGCATGGATCTTACCTCGAGGGGTTACAGAAAACGGGGATCAGCCTCGACCGGATCCCGGTGATGTACGGGATGAACCGGATCCTTCGTGAGATCGGCTGGGCCGCAGTTGCGGTTGACGGCTTCATCCCTCCTTCGGCATTCATGGAATTCCAGGCTTACAATGTTCTGGTCATTGCCGCCGATATCCGGCCGATCGACCAGATCGGGTACACCTCTGCCCCCGATATCATTCATGAAGCCGCCGGTCATGCCCCGATCCTTGCGAACTCTGCTTATGCCTCCTACCTGAAACGGTTCGGGGAGATCGGCGCCAAAGCGTTCTCTTCTGCCAACGATTACAGGATGTACGAAGCCATCCGTCATCTTTCCATCCTGAAAGCGGACCCTTATTCGGAAAAACAAATGATCGTTGATGCAGAGAACGCCATTTCCCTTCTTGAAAAAAACCTCGGGGAACCTTCAGAATTGGCACAGATCCGGAATCTTCACTGGTGGACTGTTGAGTATGGCCTGATCGGAGACCCGGATCACCCGAAGATCTATGGCGCAGGGTTGTTATCCTCTATCGCCGAAAGTTATTACTGTATGCAACCGAAAGTGAAGAAGCTTCCTTATTCCCTTGAGGCGGTTCGCTACAGTTTCGACATCACCGAACCGCAGCCCCAGCTTTTTGTGACGCCCGATTTTGATACCCTCGCCCGCGTCCTGGAAGAATATGCCAACACGATGGGTTTCCGGAAGGGAGGAGTGGAAGGATTACGAAAGGCCATTCGGTCGGAAGCCACCGGCACCTGTGTCTACAGTTCCGGGTTGCAGGTATCCGGAACCTTTACCAAAGTGCTTGACAAAAACGAGGAACCGGTGTTTTTAAGGACAGCTGGTCCGACCAATCTCAGTCTCGGTGATAAAGAAATCCCCGGCCAGGATAAAAAATACCATCAGCATGGATTCAGCTCGCCGGTCGGTAAGTTTAAAAAATTTCCGGTCCCTCCCGAAGATGCTACGGATGATCAACTGAGAGAATTGGGATTCACAGAGGGTGAGAAAGTTGAATTTGAATATGAATCGGGATTGAAAGTGAGAGGGATTCTGCTGGAAAAGACCCGGAAGCAAGGAAAACTGATCCTTCTACGGTTTACCGAATGTGAAGTCAGCTATGAAGGAAAGATCTTTTACCAACCCTCCTGGGGGATGTACGATATGGCCGTTGGAAGCAGGATCGTTTCCTGTTTTTCCGGCCCGGCTGACCCCGTTGCATTTGGGCTGAATTACGCGGTGCCCGTTGAAAAGACGCACAAACTTCAGCATACGGCAAAGGCAAAGCAACTGTTTGCGCTTTATCAGAAGGTAAGGGATATCCGGGAGAACAAGGATCCGTTGCAAAATTTGACTGAGGTCTGGAATGAACTGAAAAAGCATCATCCCGACGATTGGCTCTGTGCCCTGGAAATCCTGGAATTACTCAATCATCAGAAAGAAGATCCGCTTTACCGGGAAATTAAACTGTTCCTGGATACCCGGAAATCGGAAGATAATAACATCAAAAAACTGATTGAAGACGGCTATCTGCTGTTGGAGGTATGATGTTTTTATTGTTTTTTCTTTTTTTTCCCTATCTTTCCGCATTAAATATAAATTTATCGTGTCAGGAAAATTGTTTTCTCACATTTTTCGGTTAAGAGAAATCACGGGTATGAACCCCAGGGTCCAGAGTACTCGGGAGACCCATCTTCCGCCGCAGAGCAGCCGGGTATTATACTCTCCGATTTTATCGGGATTGTTCGACTTACAAATTTTTCATCACTCTGTTCTAAAAATTTGAGTCTTACGAATAATTTTGATAATTACGCATAAAATCAAAGGAATTATGAGAAACATTTATTTTTTAGTATTTGCTTGTCTTACAATAAACACAATCCATGCACAAGATTGGAAATGGCAGAATCCCTTACCCCAGGGAAACGAGTTGACATCCGTCTCTTTTCCTGACGCAACCACTGGGTATGCTGTCGGGGTTATGGGTACAATAATTAAAACCACGGATGGAGGAACAACCTGGGCACTTTTGAATTCAGGGACATTGAAAGGGTTGAACTCGGTTTATTTTCCGGAAGTAAATTTAGGGTATGCTGTTGGTACCGATGGGATAATTCTTAAAACAATTAATGGCGGAACAAACTGGACAACACAAAATTCAGACGTAACTGATTATTTAATGTCCGTTTATTTTACAGATTCAAACACAGGTATTGCCGTTGGCTATTATGGCAAAGTTCTTAAAACCACAGATGGCGGAACAAGCTGGGCTCAGCAGAATTCGGGGACCACAGAGGCCTTATCCTCCGTTTATTTTTCTGATACAAACATCGGATATGCTGTTGGTATGTATGGCACAATAATTAAAACCACAAATGGAGGAACAACATGGACAACTCAAAATTCCGGATCGGTACAGGATTTAACTTCCGTTTATTTTATAGGTACAGATACAGGGTATATTGTCGGGCATCATGAATATTTTAAGGCCATTGATTCCGAATCAACTCCTGCCGACACAACAGTTATCCTGAAAACCACCAATGGAGGGGGCACCTGGACCGTGCTGGTTTCAGAGCCAACCCTCTATTATTTGCTTGCCCTTTGTTTCACGGATGTAAATACTGGTATTATTGTCGGAAAAGGCGGTACAATACGAAAAACAACGAATGGAGGAACCACATGGACCAATACGAATACAGGATCTTCCGATTTATTATGCATTCGCTTTACTGACTTGGTTACTGGTTATACTATTGGCACCAGTGGTACAATACTAAAAACCACAGACATGGGTGGAAATTGGACAGACCAGGTTTTAGGCGTTGAGCATCAACTGAGTTCGGTTTATTTTATTAATGAGAATACAGGCTTTGCAGCCGGCTATCGGAATACGATCCTTAAAACCACAAATGGAGGTACATCATGGGTTAGTCAGGATTCGGGGTTTTATAATTTCAGTTCCATTTATTTTACCGACGCAAATACAGGTTTTGCTGTTGGCGATAGCGGCAGAATATTAAAGACTTTCAATGGAGGGACAAACTGGAATTTGCAGAATTCGGGGACCATAGGGTGGCTGAAATCCGTTTATTTTACCGGCCCGAATACGGGTTATGCTGTCGGCAGTAGTGGTATTATATTAAAAACCGCCAATGGCGGGACAAACTGGATCTCTCAGAATTCGGGAACGGATAATGATCTGAATGGCGTATACTTTACGGATGATACAAGAGGTTATGCTGTTGGCGACAGCGGGAAAATACTGAAAACCACCAATGGCGGGACAAACTGGACAATACAGGTTTCGGGAACCGATTTTAATTTAAAGGCTGTTTATCTTACAAATGACACTGTGGGTTATGCGGTTGGCCAAACGGGAATGATTCTTAAAACCATAAACGGAGGATCGACCTGGACAGTTCAGCATTCAGGTTCTGCAAACAATTTGAATGCTCTTTGTTTTCCAGCATTAACTTCAGGCTATATTGTGGGTGATAACGGCGAAATACTGAAAACCACCAATGGTGGTAATATCTGGTCACACCTTGTTTCATCTACTGAAAACCAATTAATGTCTGTTTATTTTTCAGACGTAAATACTGGGTATGCGGTTGGTGATGGGGGTACAATTCTGAAAACCACCAATGGAGGAACCGGCTTTTCAGAGATATCCGGTAATTATAATCAAGTAGTAGTGTATCCAAACCCGGCCAATGAAATGGTAACCATCGACCTGCTGAAAATATCGCATCTCCAAAAAACGCATATCTCCATTTATGATATAAAAGGAAAATTGATCCTGCAAAAACCAGTAATGCAACAGAAAACAGAACTCAGCATTGCCGGGCTTGCGAAAGGAGTATATGTGGTAAAAATTAAACTGCTTATCCCTTTCGGTCAAGTGATTTTTTAGTACCTTTGACTAATGACAAAAGTAGAACAATATCCGAAAGATTTCCAAGAATTCCTTGAACAATTTAAGGGGGAGGATGATTGCTGGAATTATATCTTTAATCTGAGATGGCCCGAAGGTTATAGTTGCCCAAAATGTAATAGTAATCAGTACTGGATGACTAAACAAAGGTTGATCCACTGTTCTTCCTGCGGTTATCAGGCATCAATAACTGGAGGTACAATATTTCACGGAACAAGAAAACCCTTATTGCTTTGGTTCCATATCATGTGGTGGGTGGCTGCCCAAAAGACAGGAGCAAGTGCATACAATCTCATGGATTTTATGGGATTCGGCTCTTATGAAACAGCATGGGCGTGGTTGCAAAAGCTACGCAGGGCAATGGTTCGACCAGGTCGGGACAAACTCACAGGAATAGTTGAAGTGGATGAAACCTACATTGGAGGAATGGAAATTGGCAAGGGAAGTCAAGGAAGAGGTGCGGTAACTAAAACATTGGTTGTTGTGGCAGCGGAATGTATAGGCAAACAAATCGGAAGAGTGCGTTTCAAGTGTATCCCTGATTCGACAGGCGAAAATCTTATTGGTTTCATCGAAGACACTGTTGATCCTGGCAGTAAAATCATTACAGATGGTTGGACTGGGTACAAATCTTTGTCAAAGTTGGATAAGTACGTACATGAAGTAAAGATTATTTCTGGTAGTGGGCAAATGGCGCATGAACTTTTACCTCATGTACATATGGTCGATTCATTGGTTAAAAGATGGCTTAATGGTACTCATCAAGGTAAAGTCTCACCAAAACATCTGCCACATTACTTGGATGAATTTGCATTTCGGTTTAATAGAAAACTATCAACATACAGGGGGAAATTATTCTACAGGTTGATCCAACAAGCTGTAGATACTCCACCTGTGCCGTTTAACGACTTAATCAAACCAGCTTGACCGAAAGGGATAAGCAGTTTATTTTCTTTGAAACCGTAACATCTTCGCGGCTTCGCGGTAGAATAGGCATAGGCTGTTCGCCATTCGCTATTTATTATTGCGAGGAGCAAAGCGACGAAGCAATCCTCTTCTGCCCACCATCACCATTGTCATTGCGAGAGTTTATAAAAGGAAATTTCAACAAAATAGTAGATGAACCTTTAATTTTGAGGCGAGCTAAACGATCAAGCAAGTAGCTCCTCGTTCCATAGTGTTTCGTACCTGTTTGCGAGA
>Ga0208566_1001358_pt1 | contig 14361 bp, 10 predicted proteins | sample PL_2010_150m_FD_184159 | JGI IMG/M metagenome (GOLD analysis project Ga0208566, IMG submission 184159) | Freshwater microbial communities from Powell Lake, British Columbia, Canada to study Microbial Dark Matter (Phase II) - PL_2010_150m... | ecosystem: Environmental > Aquatic > Freshwater >...
CGATGGCGGACAGATACGAAATCCCGGAGATTGTCCCGGGAGACCAGGTCGCTCCATTATCGAGGGAGCGGAAGGCGCTGTTGTCCCCGACGACGACGAAGATTCCACCCCCGAAGGCGATGTCCGCGACGGGATTGCCGACGGTTACGACCGTTCCGCTCGCGGCCCAGTTGTCGACGTTGTCGCTCGGGGCACCGTAGAAGCGGTTTGTCCAGGTAGCGGGAAAGGCGGTGAAATTCCCGGTGGAGGTCATCGCCAGGAATGTGTTGTCCCCGAAGGCCAGCGCGGAGATGTTTCCGGAGACGTTCCTGGAGTCCCTGGAGGTCCAGGAAACCCCGTCGGTCGAGGAGAGGACCTCACCGTAGCTTCCTCCGGCAAGGAGGATCCCATCGCCTTGCGCAAGGCGGTTCAGGGTCGCCGACGGAGAAACGGTGTTGTCGACCACGGTCCACGTCTGGAGCGCCGGGTTTGACGGATCGATATCCATGACGATCGTGACCGCGAGCGCAACGCCCGTCGCGTCGATGACGGTCGCCCCCCGGAAGTGGGAAATGCCGTCCGAATCGAGGGCTTCGACGAGGATGGTCCTTGCGGGGCCGTTCGGCACCTGGAGGGTGACGCTCATCGTCGACCCTGTGACGGGGAACGTCTGAACGACGTTGTCGATGTCCGCGCCGCTGATGGTGAAGCGGATCGCGGTCACTGTGGAGGGGATCGTCGCAGCCAGTGGGCGCGGGGTCGATCGGGACGACGCGGTCGCCGGGGCGGCGGCGGAGGCTCCCCCTCCGGTCGTGACCGTGACGGCGGTCGATCCGTCCCCCGTGACGGTGGATCCCCAGCATCCCACCAGCGTGGAGGCAAGGAGGATCCCCGCCAGTACGACGGCGGGCCGAATCATCGCTTTCCATGGATGTGAAATTTTCATCGTCCGACCCCTGTCGTGGTCCGGATTCATGGTGCGTGAGATAAGATATTTTACAATATTAACAATAGTTCCTGCAGGAATTCCAGCGGAAAGGGGCGGGTGAGAACGGCGCCGGCCGGGAGGGGAGACCTCGTCCCGGCCGGCGTGGATCGATCGATGCGGTAATCGTCTACTTGAGGGTGCCGACCAGCTCCTTCACGGCGGCGACCGACTTGTCCATCATCGCCTGCTCCTCGGCGTTGAGCTTGAACTCTATGATCTTCTCGACGCCGCCGGCACCCAGCACGGTCGGCACGCCGACGAAGTACCCCTTCACGCCGAACTCGCCGTTCAGGTAGACGCAGCTCGGCAGGACCCTCTTCTGGTCTTTCAGGATCGACTCGACCATCGCGATCGCCGCCGACGCCGGTGAGAAGAAGGCGGAGCCGGTCTTCAGGAGGGCGACCACTTCACCGCCGGCCTTCCGGGTCCGGTTCACCATCGCGTCCATGACTTCCTTCGCCTTGGCGGCGTTGCCGTATTTCTTCTCCAGCAGTTCCATGACGGGGATCCCGGCCACGGAGGTAAACCGGATGAGGGGGACCATGTCGTCGCCGTGACCGCCCAGGGTCATCGCCGTCACGTCCCGCACGGAGACGCCGAGCTCCCAGGCGATGAAGGAGGCGAAGCGGGCCGAATCGAGGACGCCGGCCTGCCCGATGATCCGGTTGTTGGGGAACCCGGTGATCTTCTGGCAGAGGGTCACCATCGCGTCGAGCGGGTTCGAGATGACGATGATGATGGAGTTCGGGGCGTACGTCTTGATCCCCTCGGCGACCTGCGACATGATCTTCGAGTTGACGCCGATCAGGTCGTCGCGGCTCATCCCGGGCTTGCGGGGGAGCCCCGCGGTGACGATCACGATGTCGGAGCCGGCGATGTCCGCGTAGCTGTTCGTCCCCTTCAGGGAGACGTCGAACCCTTCGACCGGGCCGACTTCCGCGATGTCGAGGCATTTCCCCTGGGGCAATCCTTCGACGATGTCGAACAGGACGACGTCGCCGATTTCGCGTTGGGCGCACATCTGGGCCAGCACGCCGCCGATCTGACCGCCGCCGATCAGTGCAATCTTCTTCCTTGCCATGGCTGCCTCCTTCGGGATGTGGGGTTGGGCCGAACGGAATTCATTGACGGGGACTATAGCACAATCAAAAGTATACTGTGTACAGCAGATTATGCGGGGGGTTCCCGTTCGGCCGTCGGGAGCAGGTGGCGGATGGAGTTGGCGTAGTAACGGAGCAGGGGAAGTTCTTCCGGAAGGGGAGAGTACAGGCCGTCTTTCTCCGAGACGAGTTTCCGGAGGGTGAGCATCCGCAGCCCCACCGTGACGGCGTAGTCCTGGTCCGCGCGCGGGATGTAGATGTGCGCACCCGCTCCGGACAGTTCCCCGATCACCCGGAGGACCTCGGCTTTCAGCTCCAGTTCGCTGCAGCCTCCCTCAGGGAAGCGAAGGAGAACCGTCGCCACGAGGGAGACGGGCAGGACCGGGACCACACGTCCCACGGAACGCATCAGCGACGAGGCAAGCTTTTCCATCTCCAGGAACCGTTCTTCCCTGGGGAGGGCGCGGAGGTCGATACCGTGTTCCCGGCTGTATGCCCGCATCGACAGCGGGGAACCGAAGTTGACGCACGCGTACCCGAACCGGTACCAGCGACCCCGGAGCATGAGGAGGAGGTTCCGAGCGAGGAACCCGAGGAATGTCGCGGCGGCGTAACCGGCGCCGCGTCGCGCCGCCTTCGGTTCGAGCGCGAGCACCTGGCTTCGATCCTCGAGCGTCCGGTCGTAGTTGATCCCCACCGGGATGAAGACGATGTCCCGGTCCCCCTCCGGGTCGAACGACCGGGTCATGTAGTCGAGCAGGCCGAGCCGGGGCGCGCGCAACGCCCCGTCTTTCGTAAGTCCGCCTTCCGGGTAGATCGCCTGGACGACGCCGCCCTCCGTCGCCATCGCCACATAGCGCTCGAGAACGAGCCGGTAGAGCGGGTCCTTCGAATCCCGCCGGATGAAGTAGGCGCCCATCGTCCTGACGAGGGTCTGCAGCGGCCAGATCCGGGCCCACTCCCCGACCGCGTACGACAATGCCGTGCGGGTGGCGGCCAGGTACGCCACGAGGACGTAATCCATGTTGCTTCGGTGGTTCATCACGAAGACGACGGTCGATCTGGGGTCGGTGCGGGAGAGACCCTCCTCGTCGGTGAAGCCGACTCGTACACGGTACAGCAGACTCGCGGTCCTGCGGGCGATCCAGTACCCCATCCGGAAGTAGGCGTAGGCGTTGAAGGCGGGGACGATCTCCCGGGCGTACCGTTCGACGTCCGCCATCACGACCTCTCTCGGGATTCCGCGTTCGATCGCGTTCGCCCCGGCCGCCTCGAGAACTTTCGGGTCGTACATGAGGCGATCGATGAGGACCTGGCGCTTGGTCAGCGTGAAGGGGCGGATCTCGAGGTGAAGCCGTTTTCCGATCTCGTCGAGGACGACGTTCACGCGGCGTCGAAGGAACCAGCGGACGCCGGGAAGAAGGAGGCGATCCACCGCCCCGAGGGCCGCCAGCAGGGCGAGGACGGCCAGAACCCACAGCGGAAGGGTTACGTGGGAATTCACCGGCACAGTCTACCATCAACCGATGGGATATAATCCCGGCCGGGAGGACGTCTTGGGCGGGAACCTGGCGGAAACGGAGAAGAACGGAACGATCGTCCTCGTCCACGGACTCTGGATGACGGGGACGGAGATGCGCGTCCTCGGCGGCCGCCTGGAGGAGTCGGGCTTCCGCGTGCGCTACTTCCGGTACCACTCCTGGAAGGGCGGTCTCGCCGTGGCGGCGCGCGCGCTCCGGGACTTCGTCGAGTCGACGGATGCGGAGCGCCTGCACCTCGTCGGGCACAGCCTGGGCGGGATCGTGATCGCGAAGATGCTGGGAGAGGCCCCGTTATCGCGGCAGGGTCGCGTGGCGATGCTCGGGTCTCCGATGTGCGGGAGCGCCGCGGCGAGGATCATGTCCCGGTCCCGGGCCGGGCGATGGCTCGTGGGCGGCGTGATCCGGGAGGGGATCGTCGAACATGCGCCGAAGTGGCCCGGGGGAAGGGAGCTTCTCGTCATCGCCGGCGACATCCCGTTGGGGTCGGGGCTTCTCCTCGGCCTGAAGAAACCCCACGACGGCGTCATCCGAGTCGAGGAAACGCGCGTCGAGGGAGCGCGAGCGGTCACGGTTCATGCTTCCCACGTCGGTCTGCTCCTGTCGAGGAAAGTGGCCGCGCTCCTTTCCGACCACCTTCATTCGGTACCGGAAACCGTTATCCACCCGCCAATTTCACGGTGAAGCCGCGGCGGGAAAGCTCCGCAACGATCGTCTCCCTGTGATCTCCCTGGATCTCGATCACCCCGTCCTTCACCGTTCCCCCGGTCCCGCACCGGCGCTTCAGGTCCGAAGCGAGGTCCTGGAGCGCTTTCCCCCAGAGCGGGACGCCCGCCACGGCGGTCACCGTTTTTCCTCCACGGCCCTTGGTTTCCCGGCGGACGCGTACGATCCCGTCCCCCGCAGGTGCCGGTTCCTCTTTCCCGCAGTGGCATTTCGCGACGGGCACCCGGCACTTCGGGCAGACGAGCCCCCGTTCCGTCGAGAAGACCATCACCGGATCGTCATGCCTTCCCGACACCTTGAACCTCCGTGCGGTGGATTTCATCGTACCTGTGGAATATAACAGGAACAGGAGGTGTAAAAATGAACCTCGGCGAACTCGAATCGGTCGCTCGGTCCCTCGTCGCTCCCGGCAGGGGGATCCTCGCCGCGGACGAAAGCGCTCCTACCATCGAGAAACGGTTCAAGGCGATCGACGTGCCGTCCAGCGAGGAAAACCGGCGGGCGTATCGGGATCTTCTCTTCACGACACCGGGCGTTTCCGAGTTCATCAGCGGCGTGATCCTTTACGACGAGACGATCCGGCAGCGCTCCGCCGACGGGACACCGTTCACGAAAGTACTGGAGCGGCAGGGGATCGTACCGGGGATCAAGGTCGACGAAGGGGCGAAAGCCCTGTCCGGGTTTCCCGGGGAGAAGATCACCGGGGGGCTGGACGGGCTGCGGGGACGCCTGCCGGAATATCGGGCGCTGGGAGCGCGTTTCGCGAAGTGGCGCGCCGTGATCGACATCGGGAGCGGGATTCCGACGCGATACTGCATTCAGTCCAACGCCCATGCCCTTGCCCGATACGCCGCACTGTGCCAGGAGGCGGGGCTCGTCCCGATCGTGGAACCGGAGGTGCTGATGGACGGTGACCACACGATCGAGCGGTGCGAGGAGGTGACCAGCGAAGTGCTCTCGCTGGTCTACGCGGAATTGGCGGCGCATCGGGTGGCGCTCGAGGGGACGCTGCTGAAGCCCAACATGATCGTTTCGGGGAAGGGGTGTCCGACCCAGGCGGGAGCGGCGCGGGTGGCGGAAGCGACGGTTCGAACCTTGTCCCGCGTCGTCCCGCCGGCCGTCCGTGGCATCGTATTTCTCTCCGGAGGCCAGACTCCGCGCCAGGCCACGGAGAATCTGAGCGCCATGAACGCGATGGGGAAGCACCCGTGGGAACTGAGTTTCTCCTACGGAAGGGCGCTGCAGGATCCGGTGTTGAAAGCGTGGAGAGGGAAGGCGGGGAACATCCCGGCGGCGAAGGAGGCGTTCTTCCATCGGGCGAAACTGAACGGGGCAGCCCGCTTCGGGAAATATTCCCCGGCGATGGAGTCGTAGGCATGTTCCATAAACCCGGATGGATGTATCATCGGGTAGGAGACCGCGCGAGGTGGCACCCGTGAGGAAATGGCTGGATGGCGTCCGCTCGAAGCCGATGTTCCGGAAGGGCCTCATCGCGCTGGGGGGCGCCGTCCTCTTCTACATCCTCTTCGGATTCCTCGCCCTCCCCCCCATCCTCAAATCCGTCCTTACGAAGAGTCTCACCGAAACCCTCCACAGAAAGGTGGAGCTCCGCGAAATCCGGGTGAACCCGCTGGTGCTCTCCATCTCCCTCCGGGGCCTGACGATCTCGGAGCGTGACGCTCCGGGAACCTGGGTTTCCGTTGAAGAGATCTTCGCGAACCTTCAGCTTGCGTCGGTGATCCGCTGGGGCGCCGTGCTCAGCGAGGTCCGGCTCTCCAAGCCCTACGTGAACATCGTGCGCCGCCAGGATGGCTCCTACAACTTCACGGATTTAATAAAGGATTCAAATGGAAAACAGCAGAAAAAAAGCGGTGAATTAAAGTATTCCTTTAATAATATCCAAGTCGTTGGCGGAAGCATCGACTTCGACGACCGGCCGAAGGAGACCCGTCACGAAATCCGTGGAATTCAGATCGCCGTCCCGTTCATTTCGAACCTCCGGTATTACGTCAACCGGTACGTGCAACCTTCCTTCGCCGCCGTGGTCAACGGCAAAGAGGTCTCTTTCACGGGAAGGAGCAAGCCGTTCAGCGAGTCGATGGAAACCACCTTCGATCTGAACATCTCCGGTCTCGATATCCCGCATTATCTCCAATATGTCCCGTTGCAGAGGGATTACGAGATCCCTTCCGCTTTGCTGGACGTGAAGGCGGTCATCTCCTTCATGCAGCACAGCAACCGTCCACCGACTCTCACGGCGAAGGGGGACGCGATCCTGAAGGAAGTACGCGTTTCGGGGAGGGACGGGAGCCCGATGGTTCACCTCCCCATGGTGAAGGCGGTGATCTCCCCATCGGACCTTGCCGCACGCGATTTCCACCTGGCCTCCCTGGAGGTGCGAAACCCTGAACTCGACGTTTCCATAGATCCAAATAGAAAGTTGAATCTATTATCCTTACTTCCTCAAAAACAAAAGGGAAGTGAGACCGAGAAACTGGTGGGAAAAAACACCGCGAAAGAGGAGGTGGACGCAAAGGAAGCCAGAATCACGATCGATTCCATCCGGCTGACCGGTGGGAAGGTCCGGTTCTCCGACGCCTCGCTTGAATCACCGTTCAAGACCGCGTTGGGAGGACTCCGGATCGACGTGAACGGCCTGGGCACCGCGAAGGGGACGAAGGCCGACGTGCTGGTCTCCTTTTCGACCGAAGCGGCAGAGACCGTCGAGCTGAAGGGGGGCCTTTCCCTCTCCCCCCTCGAGTCCGAAGGAACCGCATCCGTCGCGAAGGTGGTCCTGAAGAAATATGCCCCGTATTACAGCGGCGCCGTCCGGTTCGACGTCGACGCCGGGTCCCTCGACGCGCGATCGGGTTACCGTTTCGCCAAGGGGGATGGCGGCCCGGATTTACGGCTCTCGGGATTGGAAGCGTCCGTCTCGGGCCTTCGGCTGCGCAAACGGGAGGAGAAGGAGGAGTTTCTCGTAATCCCCGGGTTCTCCATGAAGGAGGGTGAAGTCGATCTCGGTAAAAAGGAGATCACGATCGGCCAGGTATCCACGGCGAAAGGATCCGTTTCCGTCCGCCGTTCCGCAGGCGGTGAAACGAATGTCACGCGCCTTCTGCCGGCGGGTGTGCAATCGACGGGACCGGCAGGCGCAATCAGGGCACGGATCGGACCCGATGAGGAAAAGCCGGCGGAGAAACCGTGGGGAATCACCGTCAAGGAAACCATCGTCGACCGGTACTCCGTGAGCTTCCGGGATCGCACCACGGATCCGCCGGTGGAGATCGACCTGGACCGGCTCCGGCTGAAGGTGGAGAACTTCGCCACCGACGGAAAACAGCATGGGAAATTCACCTTCGCCACCGGCTATAACCGCCAGGGGAGCGTCTCCCTGGGTGGTACGTTCACGGTGGATCCCCCTTCGATGAACGCCGCTCTGCAGGTGAAAGCCCTTCCGATCGGTCACATGCAACCGTATTACGCGGAGAAGGTGAAGATCCTCCTGACGGGGGGATCGATCTCTGCCCAGGGGAACGTCTCGGTGGATGCCCCGAAGGGGAAGCCGGTGCGGGCGGGATTCCGGGGTGAGATGTCCGTGAACGACTTCTCCTCCCTGGACAAGGCCCTCGAGGAGGAGTTCCTGAGATTCGCGAGCCTGCACTTCGCCGGCGTGGATGTGGGATACAACCCGACGAGCGTCGCCATCCGGGAGATCGCCCTGACGGACTTCTATTCCCGAATCATCGTGCACCCGGACGGCACGCTGAACGTCCAGGGGATCGTGGCGAAGGAAGGCGCGGGGCGGGACAACGCGGTCCTGACGGCGGCGGGCGCACCCGCGGACAACGCGGCGCAGGCGCCCGGGGTCCCTGTCCGGATCGATGCGGTGACGCTGCTCGGCGGCACCGTGAACTTCAGCGACAGATTTATCAAGCCGAACTACTCAGCCAACCTCGTGGAGATCGGCGGACGCGTCTCGGGCCTCTCCTCCGAGGAGAGCCGGCTCGCGGATGTCGACCTGCGCGGGAAGCTGGGGAACGCGACGCCGCTGGAGATCGTCGGGAAGATCAACCCCCTGGCGAAGGATTTGTTCCTCGATTTCAAGGTGGACTTCCGGGAAATGGACCTTTCCTCCCTTTCTCCCTACTCGGGGCGGTACGCGGGGTACGGGATCCAGAAAGGGAAGCTCACCCTGAGCCTCAAGTACCATATCGAGAGAAGGAAGCTCGACTCGGAGAACAAGGTCTTCCTCGACCAGTTCACCTTCGGCGATGCGGTGGACAGCCCCGACGCAACGAAGCTCCCGGTGCGGTTCGCGGTGGCGCTCCTGAAGGATCGGAACGGGGAGATCCACCTCGACCTCCCCGTGACAGGGTCGATCGACGACCCGGAGTTCAGCGTATGGGGGGTTGTCTGGAAGATCGTCGGAAACCTGCTGGTCAAGGCGGCGACATCTCCGTTCGCGCTGCTCGGGGCGATATTCGGGGGAGGCGAGGAACTTTCATACCTCGAGTTCGACCCGGGTTCCTCCGTTATCCCCCCATCGGGGGCCGCCAAGCTTGGGAACCTCGTGAAGGTTCTCACCGAACGACCGGCGCTCAAACTCGAGATCGAGGGGCACGTCGATCCCGACCGGGACAAGGAAGCGTTGCGGCAGGGGATCTTCCGCGCAAAAGTGAAGACGCAGAAGCTGAAAAGCCTGGTGAAATCGGGTCAGAGCGTGCCCGCGACCGACAACGTCCGTGTGGATGCCTCGGAGTACCCGAGGTTCCTGGCGCTCGCCTACAAGGAAGAGAAGTTCCCCAAGCCGCGCAACTTCATCGGGATTGCGAAGGACCTTCCCGTCCCCGAGATGGAGAAGTTGATGCTGACGCACATCCGGGTCGGGACCGACGAACTTCGCCAACTCGCCCTGGAGCGGGCGTCGCGCGTGCGCGACCTGGTGCTCGCCGGCGGAAAGGTCGAGGCGGGCAGGGTCTTCCTGGTGGAACCGAAGTCGCTCGCCCCGGGGAAGAAGGAGAAACTATCCGACAGCAGGGTGGATTTCCGCATCCAGTGAGGGGTTGCGCTAGCTGCCGGGTTTCTTCCGTCGCCCAATGTACCGCTCGTGGAGCGACTTCATGAAGGACTCCAGCCGATCCCGATAGGCGATGGTGAGGAAGACGACGACCACCGCCGCGCCGCTGAGGAGGAAGAACCGGTAATACTGGTGGTTCCTGAGGAACGAACCCCCGAGCGTGAGCAACGTGGTCCCGAGAAGGCGCCCCGTGGTGGCGATGACGAGAAACTCCAGCGTGGCGAGGTGGCCCAACCCGAGGATGTAGCAGAGGTAATCTTTCGGGAACCCGGGGATCAGGAAGAGCAGGAAGACCAGAAACGCCCCCTTGTGGTGGAGCAGGTAGTCGAACCGCTCCATCGTCTTCGCGTCGATGAGCTTTTCGGTCAGTGGGCGGCCGAAGTAGCGTGAGAGGCTGAAGGCGAGGAACGATCCAAGCGTCAGTCCGACGGTGGAAAGCGCAACTCCCACGACAGGCCCGTAGAGATACCCTCCGAGGACGCCCGTCGCTTCTCCGGGGATCGGAGCGGCAACCACCTGGACCACCTGCAGAAGGATGAACCCGGCGAAACCCCACGCGCCGAGAGAGTGGATCCATGCGATCAGGCGCCCCCGGTTCATGAAGAAATGGAAGAGGCCGAAATGGTACATGAAGAAAGTGAGAATAAGGAACGCAAAGAGAAAGACGAGCGGCTTGACGAGGAATTTCAGCTTATCCTGCAGCGGAGCGGCCCCCGGGTGGCGTTGTGAAGATGATACACGAACCGCGTCCGCGGGGGCGGCCTGATCCGCAAGAGAGCCCGGCGGTTACTTCCGGGAGCGGCCCCGGGAAGAGAGCTGGTCCCGGTGCCCGCTCTTTCGTCCGCCGGGGCCGGAGGTCGGGCGCGCCTCGTTTCCGGTGTGGCGGGAAACCCGCTCCGGAGGGGACGAAGAGGGGGGTCGACCCGCCGAGAGGAATGCCGCGTCCACGGAGATCATGAACGGCCGCGGTTTCGCCGGCGTCCTGCCTGTGTGGAAAACCGTCGGAGGCGCGGGCCTCGCCGGAGAGGCGAACGGGTGGTCCGTGACCACGGTCAGGTGCTTGCTCATCAGGCGTTCGATCTCGGCAAGCAGCGGGCGCTCTTCGAAGCCGCAGAAGGAGATCGCGATACCCGATGCTCCTGCCCGCCCGGTGCGGCCGATCCGGTGGACGTACGCCTCCGGCTCGTTCGGGAGGTCGTAGTTGAACACGTGGGAGAGGTCGACGATGTCGAGGCCCCTGGCGGCGATGTCGGTGGCCACCAGGACACGGATCGACCCCTTCTTGAAGGCGGAAAGGGCGCGTTCCCTCGCCCCTTGCGACTTGTCCCCGTGGATCGCCTCGACGCGAACACCCGCGCGGCTCAGGGTCCGCTCTACCCGGTCGGCGCCGTGCCGCGTCCGCGTGAACACCAGGGCGTTCTTGATATCCTCGCCGGCGAGGAGCGTTTTCAGCAGATCCGGTTTGGACGATTTTTCCACGTAGTAGAGGCGATGATCCACGTCGTCGGCCGGCGCGGCATCGGCGGCGACCTGGACCCGCACCGGGTCCCGGAGCAGGGTGGCGGAAAGGCGGACGATCTCCGGCGGCATCGTCGCGGAGAACATCAGCGTCTGCCGTTTCGCGGGGAGTTTCTCGATGATGCGGCGGATGTCGACGATGAAGCCCATGTCCAGCATCCGGTCCGCCTCGTCCAGGACGAAGATTTCGACGGTGGAGAGGTTGATGAGTTTCTGCCCCATGAGGTCGAGGAGACGGCCCGGCGTGGCGACGAGGATGTCCACCCCTTTCTGCAGCGCCACCTCCTGGGTTTTCTGGCTGACGCCGCCGTAGATGACGGCGTGCCGCATCCCGGTGTGTCGCCCGTAGTCGCCGAAACTTTCCCCGATCTGGAGGGCCAGTTCCCGCGTCGGCGTGAGGACGAGCGATCGGACGATGCGGCGCCCCCGGACGGTCCGGGGCTCCGCCGCGAGGCGGTGAAGGATGGGCAGCGCGAAGGCGGCGGTCTTTCCGGTGCCGGTCTGGGCGGAGCCGAGCAGATCCTTCCCCTGGAGCACGTCGGGGATCGCCTTTTCCTGGATGGGGGTCGGGGTCGTGTAGTGCTTTTCCTGAACGGCCCGGAGGATCTCCGGGGATAAACCGAATTGTCGAAACGGCATCGTTTTCCTGTTCTCCTGAGGATCGGGTGAGTGATGGTTGACGGACGATGGGTCTACGGTCCGATAGGACCTGCGGGTACCGGGAAACTTGCGGGGGATTGTCGATCGCGTCGGCTCAAATCAGGGTCAACATACCACACGACCCCAAGCGACGCAACACACTTCCTTAGCGCTTCATTACATAAACATTACCGGCCTTCCGCCTCCAGGAATCGCTCCGCCTCGATGGCGGCGCGGCAACCGGCCCCCGCCGCCGTGATCGCCTGCCGGTACACCTTGTCGTGCACGTCTCCGGCGGCGAAGACCCCCTCGACGCTCGTTTTCGCGCCCTCCCCCAGGACGATGTACCCGTTGTCGAGCGTCAACTGCCCCTCGAAGATCTTCGTGTTCGGGTCGTGGCCGATGGCGACGAAGACGCCGTCGACCTTCCGGACCGTCTCGGAACCGTCCTTCGTGCTCTTCAGCCGGACCGCGGAGACCTCGTTCTTCACCGGGTCGAGGATGTCCGTGATGACGGTGTCGAGGACGAACTCGATCTTCGGGAGGTTGCGGGCCCGATCGACCATGATTTTCGAGGCGCGGAACTGGTCCCTTCGATGGACCAGCAGCACTTTCGAGGCGAACCGGGTGAGGAAGATCGCCTCCTCGAGCGCGGTGTCGCCCCCGCCGACCACGACGATCTCGCGCTCCCGGAAGAACGCGCCGTCGCAGGTGGCGCACGTGGACACTCCCCGCCCCATGAGTTTCTTCTCCGATTCCAGGCCCAGGAGCCTCGCCGATGCGCCGGTGGCGGCGATGAGGGTGCGCGTCCTGTAGGTGTTCTCCTCCGTGTTCACCGCGAAGGGGCGTTTCGAAAGATCCACGCCGATGACCGTTTCCGCGAGGTACGCGGCTCCGAACCGTTCCGCCTGCTTCCGCATGAGGTCGACGAGTTCCGGGCCCTGGACCCCCGCGGGGAACCCCGGGAAGTTCTCGACCTCGGTGGTCAGCGTCAGCTGTCCCCCCGGTTCGCGGCCATCGAGCACGAGCGGGGCGAGGTTTGCGCGCGCGGCGTAGATGGCGGCGGTCGAGCCCGCGCAGCCGGAACCGAGGATGACGACGTCGCGGATCATGCGGCAGGTCCCTCCGTTGGGGGGTGACTTTCCGTTCCCTACTGTGTAAGAATACATCTCGACTGGATGTGATTTCCACAAAGAACGAAGGAGGAACGACCGATGGCCAGCAAGAAACCGTCCGCCGAGCTGCTCGACCTTCTGAACCAGGCGATCGCCCGGGAGATCCAGGTCTCCGTGCAATACATGTGGCAGCACGTACTCTGGAGAGGGGTCCAGGGGTACGCGGTGAAGGACGCCTTCAAGATGACCGCCATCTCGGAGATGAAGCACGCGGAGGCGATCGCGGAGCGGCTGAATTACCTCGGGGGAATCCCGACCACGAAGCCGACGCCGATCTTCATCGGCACCACGCTGAAGCAGATGATCGAGACCGACAAGAAGGACGAGGAGGCGGCGATCACGATGTACAAGAAGATCATCCTGGTCGCCCGGAAGGAAGGGGACGAAACCACGGAGTTCCTCTTCACCAAGATCCTCTCGGACGAAGAGGAGCACCACGACCTGTTCACCTCCCTCCTCGAGAAGGATTGAGGAGAGTCCGTTCCCGGACACGGCGATTCGCAACGAAACGGCCGGTATCCCGGTAAGGGAGCCGGCCGTTTTCATTTCAACGGTCATGACGGGACCGGAGGACGCGCGGCAGTGAACCTTCCTCGCACCAGGGAGGATCCGCGAATACCCGCGTGGATCTCCACCGCGCTCCTTCGCTGGTTCCGGACCGCGGCCCGTCCGATGGCGTGGCGCGACACCCGGGACCCGTATCGCATCTGGGTCTCGGAGATCATGCTCCAGCAGACCCGGGTCGGAACCGTCGCTCCCTATTACGACCGCTTTCTCCTGAAATTTCCCGATGTCCGATCCCTCGCCCGGGCGCCGCTCGACGCCGTGCTGAAGGAGTGGGAAGGGCTCGGGTACTATTCCCGGGCGAGAAACCTTCACCTGGCCGCCGAAATCCTCGTCGCCCTCCACGGCGCGGAGGTGCCGCGCACGGTGGAGGCGCTCGCGGCGCTTCCCGGGATCGGCCGGTCGACGGCCGGGGCGATCGCCGCGATCGCCTTCGGGGCGGATGTCCCGATCCTGGACGCGAACGCGCGACGCGTCGTCGCCCGTCTCTTTGCCGTCGAAGGGGACCCCCGGTCCGGCCGGGTGGAGAAGGTCCTTTGGGACCGATCCGCCAGCCTGGTGCGTAAGGGGAAAGGTCGGGCCACGGCCCTCGCGGTGATGGACCTGGGCGCCGTCGTCTGCCTGCCGAAGGCGCCTCGCTGCCCGGATTGTCCCCTGCGATCCCGCTGTTCCTCCCGCCTCCGTGGGATCCAGGACTCCATCCCTCCGAAGCGCGCGAAGAAATCGCTTCCTCGTCATGATGTCGTGGCCGCGCTGTTCCGTCGCGCGGATGGCGCGCTGTACCTGGTGCGCCGCCCGTCCGTCGGGCTTCTGGGAGGTTTATGGGCCTTCCCCTCGGGGAGGCGCGAACCGGGGGAGACCCTCGAGGATGCGCTGCGTCGTTCGCTTCGGGAGAAACTTCGGGTGCGCGCGGTGATTCAAAGAGGAGTGGGAGCCGTACGACACGCCTATTCCCACTACCGGATCACCCTTCACGGCTTTCTTTGCGAGACGACGGAGGGGGCGTTGCCGGCGGGAGAGGGCACGGGGTGGCTCCCCGGGCACGGGGGAGGGA
>Ga0208566_1001359_pt1 | contig 14353 bp, 16 predicted proteins | sample PL_2010_150m_FD_184159 | JGI IMG/M metagenome (GOLD analysis project Ga0208566, IMG submission 184159) | Freshwater microbial communities from Powell Lake, British Columbia, Canada to study Microbial Dark Matter (Phase II) - PL_2010_150m... | ecosystem: Environmental > Aquatic > Freshwater >...
TGGACACGCCCCGCTAGCCTATCCGGGCCGCGAGGACTTGGTTCCCGGGTTGCGCATGGCACCGATGGGGCGCTATGTGATTTTCTTCCGCGTGCTCGGTGACGTGGTGCGCATCGAGCGGGTGCTACATGGAACTCGTGATATTCCCGCCGTGTTTGAACGAGGGGCGCAGGACACGCGGACTGCTTGACCGTTCGATAGCACCGGGAAAATACCGGCTCGAACCTGACCGTGGAGCGCACGGCGAGATGGCCGCCGTGGCCTCCTCATGGCTATCACAAATCGTCACCCCCGCCCCCCATCGCGCCGTGTGAAGCAGCGTCAGGTTCTCTGGGAAAGCCCGAGCCTGGACCCTTTGATTGGTTAATTCTGGTCCGCCTGACGGTGTAGCGCACGGCGGGATGGGCGCCGCGGCCTCCTCATGGTTATCACAAATCGTCGCCCCCGACGCCCATCCCGCAGTGTGAAGCCGCGTCAGGCTCATGGGAAAATCCGAGCCTGGCCCCTTTGATTCTTGACCGGCGATCCACAGCATGGGATTCGCAGCGCTAGCACTTTGGTTGATGCGTTTCTCGGCAATGCCAACACTTAACTCCCTCGCCCTCCGCAGCCTTCGAAAGATCGCCATCAGCAGTAACAAGAATCGGTTGAGACGGTGATGCCAAATACTTCCAGGAATTCTTAACTGAGAGAAGTTGAAACGCATCTAAGAAATCAATGCCGTAGTTCTTGACTATACGTTCTGCCTCTGCGAACGCGACGAGCGATGAATAGTCACCCTCAAGTACCAAAATGGATTCATTGCGGACGAGTTGAATCAGTTTTCGCGATCCTGCTAGGTAGCCTTCGTAAGATAACTTTTTCCGCTTGTTTTTAGACTTCAATACACCGACCGCCTCAGCAAAGCAAAAAGACGTGCAAACTCGCCAGCTACGCCCAGGGTCAAACATGTAGTCTCGGACGAGAGAACTGCAATCCTCGTCGACCACGAGTTTTACTAGCACAGACGCATCAAGATAGTGCGGCATTAAAACAGGCCTTACAGTCACAAAGCCTTCCCCTCTATTTGCTCACAAGGTTACTTGGTGAAACGTGCTCTTTGATGCGTGAAATGTTATGTTCGATACTCTGTAGCTCAGCTTCTACGGATTGGCTGTGTTGGCCAATATCTTCCCTAATGTCTTTTGCTATCTTTTCGATAGAACGAAGTAATTCCTTGATGTGAAAAGTGGTTTCGTCGTTTTTTATTGAGAAAATGCCAAAGGTCAAGATTGCTAATTCCCCAACGATAATCCAGCTAATCAGCTCACTCATAATAGAACCTCACCAAAAATGCTGAAACAAGCATTTACGACATCATATTACTCTCGCCAATCATGGCTGCGACATGACAAATCCAACATGACGGACGACAGGCCATTAGTCACACTTTGCAAAGAATTCTTTCTCCGGCCCCCAGCTAGCCCCCCCCAGGATTTCAGGTTTCAGTTTTCCAGGACTCCCAGCCGGGCACCCAAAAGGGGCGAAAAGCTGAAAAACTCCGCCACCATATCGACCGCCGGACTCCCCGTATACCGATCTAGCGCCGCCAAAAGCTGGGCAATAGAGCGCCGGACTCTTGCAATTCCGACCACGCAAAAGCACAAAGGCCACCCGCAATGGATGGCCTTTGTACAAGATTTTATTGGCTCCTCGGACCTGGGCTCGAACCAACGACCTACGGATTAACAGTCCGGCGATCAAGGTGGTATCCCGTCGTAGCTCCGTGGGCCACCTTTACCCCGTGGGTCTGCTTTGCAAATTCTGGTATTGGCGGCCTCGTAGGGCCAGACGGATGAGGTGCGACCTTCTGGCCCAGGACGGCATCTTGGGCAACTATCAGGCGTTTTCCTTGCCGATATTATTGGCCCAGGTCAGCGCCTGGGTGAGGCAGGCGTTGACCACGCCGGCATCGATGCCGCTGAGTTTCTCGGTCAGGTCATGGCAAAGCTGGATATCGCTGCCTTCCAGCGCTTCGGTCAGGCCGAGCATGGTGCCGAGGGTGCCGCCGCGGGCTTCGAGGGCGTCGCGCACGTCGTCGCCGAAGTTTACCGTGCGCAGGATCTCCTCCATCGGGATGCCCATCAGGGTCGGCATCAGCGACATGATCCCCGACATGAACCCGTGATCCTCGAACTTGCGGTCGCCGGGCCTCAGCTTGGCGGCCATCAGTTCCATCAGCCGTCCGCGCGTCGCGGCAAGTTGCAGCAGCGGTCCGGCGATGCTGTTGTTGCCCCCGGCTGGATTGGTATACAACAGCAGTTGCAGCCAGCGCTGCAGCTGACGCATTCCCAGCACCTGGATGGCGTGGCGCATCGACGTCACCTTGGTCCGGACCCCGGTGGCGACCGAATTGGTCAGCCGCATCAGGTTCATCGTCAGCCCCGGCTCGTGCTTGAGCACCTTTTCCATTTCCGGAACCTCTCCGTCAGCCAGCACCAATCCCAGCAGTTGAAGCAGCGCCAGCTGCGACAGATTGAGCTTCTTGCCGGCGATGATGGTCGGCTTGGCGAAGTAATAGCCCTGGAACAGCTCATAACCGAGTTTGTTGCAGAAAGCCGCCTGTTCCTGGGAATCGACTTTCTCCGCCAGCAAGGTTAGCGGCCATTTCCTGAGCGCGCGCGTCGCTTCCGTCAGGGACGCCTGGTCCAGGGGCATGATATCGACCTTGACGATCTCGATGACCTCGAGCAGCGGCTTGTACTTGTCTTCATACTTGATGAAATCGTCAAGAGCGATGGTAAAGCCGCGCGCCTTCAGTTCCTTGCAGCGCTCGACGATGGCCGGGGTGACTTCCACCGTCTCGAGCACCTCCAGAACGATCTTATCGGACGGCAGCGCTTCAAGCATGTCCGAAATCAGCAGGGATTCGTCGCAGTTGATGAATCCCTTGTAAGAACCCAGCGCAGCCTCGATGCCGAGGTCGGCGAAGGCATGCATGATGACGTTGGTGGTGGCGGAAAGATTGTCCAGGACCTCGGCGGAGTTCTTTTGCCGGCTGCTTCTAAACAGCAACTCATAGGCGAACAACTGCTGGTGGCGATCGATGATCGGCTGGCGGCCGATAAATATTTCTTCGCTGATCATACTGGTCATGGTTAGAAGTCGGCTGCAAGAGTTGGGCTGGCGGCTAGCAGGGCACGCTTGAACTCGCTCTTGATCCGGGCCAGTGCTTCGGCAGTATCGGCCTCGAAGCGCAGGACCACCACCGGCGTGGTATTGGAGGCGCGCGCCAGGCCGAAACCGTCGGCATATTCGGCGCGCACGCCGTCGATGCAATTCAATTCCACGGCCCCCGGAAACAGTTCGACCGAACGCGCCTGCAATTTTTCGATCAGGGCGTGCGGTTCGCCTTCGTGCATCTTGAGATTGAGCTCGGGGGTCGATAGCGCATTGGGCAGGTGCTTCAGCGGCCAGTTGGCGTCGCTCCAGCGCGAGACGATTTCAAGCAGGCGCGCCGCGGCATACAGGCCGTCGTCGAAACCGTACCAACGTTCCTTGAAGAACATGTGGCCGCTCATCTCGCCGGCCAGCAAGGCGCCGGTCTCCCTGAGCTTGGACTTGATCAGCGCGTGGCCGGTGTTCCACATCAGCGGAACGCCGCCCTGATAGCGGATCGAGCTTGCCAGGTTGCGGGTGCACTTGACGTCGTAGATGATCTGCGCACCGGGATTGCGGGTCAGCACATCGGCGGCGAACAGCATCAGCTGGCGATCCGGATAGATGATTTCGCCGTCCTTGGTGACCACGCCGAGGCGGTCGCCGTCGCCGTCGAAGGCCAGCCCCAACTCGGCATCGGTTTCCTTGAGGGCGCGGATCACGTCGCGCAGGTTGTCGGGCTTGGAAGGATCCGGATGGTGGTTCGGGAAGCTGCCGTCGATCTCGCAGAACAGCGGCAGGACTTTGCAGCCCATGCGACGAAAAAGTTCCGGCGCCAATTCGCCGGCAACGCCGTTGCCGCAGTCGACGACGATCTTCATCGGCCGCGCAAGCTTCACGTCGCCAAGGATCCGCTCCAGATAGGCGGCCCGCACGTCGGCTTGCCGGGTCGTGCCCCTGATTGCGGCGCTGAGCATATCGCCGCGTTCGATGCGGCCACGCAGGGCCTGTATTTGCGCTCCATACAGGGTATCTCCAGCCAGCACCATCTTCAGGCCATTGTAGTCGGGCGGATTGTGGCTGCCGGTGACCGATACAGCGCAGTTGGTGCCGAGATGATAGGCGGCGAAGTAGGACAGCGGCGTCGGCACGCGGCCGATGTCCAGCACCTCTATGCCGGCGATGTTGAGGCCTTGCGCCAGTGCCTCGGACAATTCCGGGCCGGACAGGCGGCCGTCGCGTCCGACCGCGATGGTGCGCTGACCGCGGGCCGCGGCTTCCGAGCCGAGCGCCTGGCCGATGCTGCGAACTGCGTCCGCTGTCAGGGTCTTGCCGACGATGCCGCGTATGTCATATGCCTTGAAGATTTCCGCTGCCGGGGTATCCATGGCGTCAACAGTCTCTGATTCGACAAAGCATGATTATCTCACTTATCTCATGCGTCGATTTGCTGATCGAAAAACTCCAGGATGCGCCACGGGAGCCAAGCGAAACTGCCGGGGAAGGCGCCGCTGACGAAACCGACATGGCCACCCTCGCCCGGCGTCTCAAGCACTACCGACGCGGGCAGTTGCCCGGGCTCAGGCAGCGCGGCTGCCGGCAGGAACGGGTCGTTCAAGGCATTCAACAGCAAGGTCGATACCTCGATGCCGGCGAGGAACTGCCGGGCACTGCTGCGCGCATAGTAGTCGGCGACATCGCGAAAGCCATGCAGCGGCGCGGTTACCACATCGTCGAAGGCATGCAGGCTGCGCGCGACGCGCACCCGTTCGGCGCGATACAGGCCGGGGAACCGATCCAGCTTGGCCAGCGCCTTGGGAATCAGGCTGTTGAGAAAATGCCGGGCATAGAGGCGATTGAAGCCGCGGGTCAGCGCTGCGTCCGAAGACGCCAGGTCGAGCGGGGCGCTGATAGCGGCGGCGGCCGTGATCAGCTTGCCTGCCGCTGATCCCTGTTCGCCCAGCCATTTGAGGAGGGCATTGCCGCCCAGGGAAATCCCCGCTGCGAATACCGGTCCGGGTTGTTGCAAACGCCGCAGGATCCAGTCGATTTCCGCCGAGTCGCCCGAATGGTAGGCGCGCGCCAGGCGGTTCGGCTCTCCCGAGCAGCCGCGGAAATGCACCACCACTCCGCGCCAGCCGCGCTGCGTGGCGGCATGCATCAGCGAGCGCGAGTAATGGCTGCGGGAACTGCCTTCAAGACCGTGAAACAGCACCAGCAGCGGCGCCGTGGCGGGTCCGGCGATCCAGTCCAGGTCGATGAAATCGCCGTCCGGTGTATCCCAGCGCTGGCGCCGGTAGTCCGGCAGCGGATCCTTGCGCAACAGCGGCCAGAGGGTCTGGGCATGGGCACCGGTGAGCCAGGCCGGCGCTCGATAGCCTGGTGACATGGCCTTAGTGCAAGGTCTTCGGAATTTCGTTCACCGATTCCGGCGGCGCCGGCGAGGCGTGATGCAGCAGCAGGCGCCAGCCCATGGCACCGCGGACGTACACGTTGGTGGCGACCAGGGGCGCGGTCTGACCGGCTTCGCCGCCGCGCAGGCCGATCTGCTCGCACAGGCTGTGCACCGACACCAGCATGCCGTGCAGGATCACCGGTTGGGTGAGGGTCACGATGAGCTTTTGGCCGCTTTCGAAAATCCGCCGCCAGGCTTCGCGCACGCTGGCATAGCCGGTCATGCGCGAACCGCCGGGCGGGATATAGACGATTTCCTCATCCTCGGCCCACACTGACATCAGGGCTTCCAGGTCGCCGCGTTCGATCGCATCGTAGAAGGCTGCCTCGGCATCCTGCGGCGTGGGGAATATGCTCTTCTGGCTGGCCTGGGAGGTCATGGAGTCACAATTGTTGCAACACAGTGTCGGGCGTCAAGTGCTCCAGGCACTTGAAGTGGCCGAGGGGGCAGACGCGCTTGAAACAGGGGCTGCAATCGGCATTCAGAGTCAGGATTTTCGCACGTGACGACAGCGGCGGCGTATAGCTCGGACTCGACGAGCCATAAAGCGCGATCAGGGGCCGGTCCAGCGCCGCTGCGACATGCATCAGGCCGGAGTCGTTGCTGACCACCAGGCGCGCGCCGGCGATCAGGTCGAGCGCCTGTTCCAGCGTGGTGCGTCCGCACAAATTGAGCGCGGTATGTTGCGCCAACTGCGCTATCTCGTCACCCAGGGCGCGGTCCTTGTCCGACCCAACCAGCCACACCGGCAGGTCCTCGGCGGCCAGGCGCCGGGCCAGTTCGGCGTAGTGGCGGGCCGGCCAGCGCTTTGCCGGGCCGAACTCGGCGCCGGGACAGAAGACTGCGGGCAGGACATCGACCGGCAAGCCGAGGGACAGGCGCGCCGCTAGCTGATGTGCCGGCGTCGAGCTCAGGTGGGGTTGCGGCAGCGGGGGTCGCGGCGAGCTGATTGAATCGACCGCTTCAGCGAGCCGGGCGTAACGCTGGGCGAGTTGCGGCAAGGCTGCGGGTTCGAGCGCGTGCCGGCGGTTCAGCAGGCCGATCCGCCCCTCGCCGGCATAACCGATGCGCAGCGGAATCCCGGCGAAATACGGCACTAGCGCCGACTTCCAGGAATTCGGCAGAACGATAGCGGCGTCAAAGGCCTCGCCACGTAGCTCCCGGCCCAGTCGCCGGCGCGCCAATAGGTTGAAATCACCGTGGGCAAATGGATTGTCGTGGACCCGCCGCACCTCGGGCATGCGCGCCAGGATCGGCGCGCTCCAGGCCGGGGCGAGTACCTCAAGGGCAAGGTTCGAATGCAACTCATGCAGCCGCATGAACAGCGGCTGCGCGAGGATGGTGTCGCCGATCCAGGATGGAGCGACGATAAGGATTTTCATGTCGCGGCGCAATGGGAGGCAGGACCTTGCCGGCTTCCACGGCTGAATCTCTTAATGGTGCCCCTTCGGTGCCTCGCCGCTGAAGCGGTACTTGGTCCCGCAATAGGGACAGCGCGCTTCGCCGGTCTTCAGCACGTCGAGGAACACGCGCGGGTGGCGCGCCCACAGGGGACTGTTCGGGCGCGGACAATGCAACGGCAGGTCGAGCGCGGTGAGGGTGACTTCGCTGGCGGTGTCAGAATTTTGCATGATATGGTTCCCTGGCCTGAGCTTGATGTGGATTGGAGTCCTGACTGTGCCGTACTGGTGCCCGTACTTGCTTCTAGGGTACTAAGCGACCGGGGTGAGCCATTCGGCATGGGCCGGCGACCTGCCGTTCACCGCGTCGAAAAACCTGCTTTGGAGTTTGGTCGTGACCGGGCCTCGGCTGCCGGCGCCGATCTGGCGGCGGTCGAGTTCGCGGATCGGGGTGACTTCGGCGGCGGTGCCGGTGAAGAAGGCTTCGTCGGCGATGTAGATGTCGTCACGTGTCAGGCGCTTGGAGATCACCGTCAGCCCAATCTCCTTGGCCAGCGCGATGATCGTGGCGCGGGTGATGCCGACCAGCGCCGAGGCGATTTCCGGTTCATAGATCACGCCGTCCTTGACGATGAACAGGTTCTCGCCGGCGCCTTCGGCGACGAAGCCGTCGACGTCCAGCAACAAGGCTTCGTCGTAACCATCATCGAGGGCTTCCATGTTGGCGAGGATGGAATTGGCGTAGGTCGCCGCAAACTTGGCGCGCGCCATGGTGACATTCACGTGATGCCGGGCGTAGCTCGAGGTCCGGACGCGGATGCCCTTTTCCATGCCTTCTTCACCAAGGTATGCACCCCAGGGCCAGGCGGCGACGGCCACGTGCACTTGCGCGCCACGCGGGCTGACGCCCATCTTTTCCGAGCCATAAAAGGCGATCGGGCGGATATACGCGGATTCGAGCTGATTGACCCGCACCACTTCCTTCTGCGCCTCGATCAAGGTCGCCTTGTCGTAGGGCATCGGCATGCGGTAGATGTGCGCCGAGTTGAACAGGCGGTCGGTGTGTTCCCGGACGCGGAAGATCGCCGTGCCATTGACCGTATGGTAGGCGCGCACACCCTCGAATACCGCCAGGCCGTAATGCAGCGAATGCGTCAATACGTGGGTGGTGGCATCGCGCCAAGGCACCAGCTTGCCGTCGTACCAGATGAAGCCGTCGCGGTCGGACATGGACATGGGGTGTCTCCGGAATCAGTCGCAAAAGATGATTTTAGCCGATTTGTCGGCCGACCCGAAGGGCGCGCGGCGGGCGCGCTAAAATGACCAGATGAGCGCGATGAGCAATCTCTGGAAACCCAATGTGACCGTCGCCGCGGTTATCGAGCGCGCCGGGAGATTCCTGGTGGTGGAGGAGGAAACCGACGACGGCATCCGTCTCAACCAGCCGGCAGGGCATCTCGACGCGGGAGAGTCTCTGCCGGCGGCCTGCGCCCGCGAGACGCTGGAAGAAGCTGCCTGGCATTTCGCGCCGACCGCGCTGATAGGGGTCTATCAGTGGCGGCGCCCGGCCGGCGATCTTACCTACCTGCGCTTCGCCTTCAGTGGCGAGTTGGGCGAGCATCAAGCCGGACGCGCGCTCGACACCGGCATCCTGCAGGCGTTGTGGCTGACACCGGCCGAACTCGAGGCTATGCGCGACCGTCACCGCAGTCCGCTGGTGATGCAGTGCGTGGCCGATTACCTCGCCGGGCGTCGATTCCCACTCGATCTGATCCGGCATTATTCGTGACGCGAGAACGCCCAAATATGGAAGGAATCCGGAGTGTCTGAGAAGACCGTCGTCGTCGGCATGTCCGGCGGCGTCGACTCGTCGGTGGCGGCGCTGCTGCTGAAGCAGCAGGGCTGGAAGGTGATCGGCCTGTTCATGAAGAACTGGGAGGATGACGATGACTCCGAGTATTGTTCGACGCGCCAGGATCTGATCGATGTCGCGGCGGTGTGCGATGTCATCGGCATCGACCTGGAGGTGGTGAATTTTTCCGCAGAGTACAAGGACCGGGTGTTCGCCGAGTTTTTGCGCGAGTACCAGGCCGGGCGCACCCCCAACCCCGATGTGCTGTGCAATGCGGAGATCAAGTTCAAGGCATTCCTCGATCACGCGCTGAAGCTCGGTGCGGACAAGATTGCCACCGGCCACTATGCCCAGGTGCGCCGGTTCCTCGACGAGCAGCAGTTGCTCAAGGCCGAGGACGGCAACAAGGATCAAAGCTATTTCCTCTACCGGCTGAATCAGGCCCAACTCGCCATGACCCTGTTTCCGGTCGGCCAGCTCTACAAGCGCGAGGTGCGCAGGATGGCCAGGGACGCCGGCTTGCCGAATTTTGCCAAGAAGGATTCCACCGGCATCTGCTTCATCGGCGAGCGGCCGTTTCGTGAATTCCTCGGCCGGTACCTGCCCGCGCAGCCGGGCGAGATCCGCACTTTGGAGGGCGATCGGGTGGTCGGGCAGCACCAGGGCCTGATGTACCACACGCTCGGGCAACGCAAGGGGCTCGGCATCGGCGGCGTCAAGGGGAATGCCGACGAACTCGGCGACCACGAGGCCTGGTACGTCGCCGCCAAAAACATGGAGCAGAACCTGTTGTATGTCGTGCAGGGCCATCAACACCCGGCGCTGCTCAAGGACCGCTTGAGCGCCGCCGACCTTTCCTGGGTCAATGGCCGGCTGCCGCATACCCACTGGGTGTATACCGCCAAGACCCGCTATCGCCAGCCCGACGCGCCGTGCGAGATCGAATCCGTCGACGCCGGGCATTGCCAGATCGTCTTCGCCGAGCCGCAATGGGCAGTGACGCCGGGTCAGAGCGTGGTGCTGTACGAGTCGCGGGTGTGTCTCGGCGGCGGCATAATCGGGTAGCTTGCCGCCGCGGCGTCTGCCCGATCTAGCCCGGCGGGACCGTCTCGATGAAGGAAGGGCGCTGCATCAGCTTGGCGTACAGCTTGTCGAGATTGGCGTGGGTGGCGCGCCAGTCGATGTCTGGGAAGCGCAACAGCAGGTAGCCGAGGGCACTGCCGATGGCGATATCCGCCAGTGAAAAAGCGTTGCCGTGACACCACGGCTGTTCGCCGAGTTCGTCCGACATCACCTGCAGGCCGGCCACGATCTTGCTGCGCTGGCGCCGGATCCAGCCGTCGTCCCGCTGCGCCTTGGTGCGCTTGCATTCCACGAACTCGGCCGCCGCCGCATCGCCGACCCCGTCACCGAGCGCTTCCCAGCGCTTGACGGTGATGCGCTCCCGTCCGGAAGCGGGAATCAGGCGATTATTGGGTGAGACGGTATCCAGATACTCGACGATGACGCGCGAATCGTAAAGGGTACTGTCATCGTCCAGCAGCAGCACCGGGACCTTGCCGAGCGGATTGTGCAGGGATACGGTGTTGTCGGCTTCCCACGGAGAATCGATGACGAAGTCGTAGTCGATCTTCTTTTCAGCGAGGACGATGCGTGCCTTGCGTACATAGGGACTGGTGGGGGTTCCAAGCAACTTCATAATGTGCGAATAGATGAAACAGGAAGCGCGGATTATATCATTCGCGCTCAAGCTCGCTCCGCTCTCGCCATGCCGGCCGTGATAAAATTCAGGCCTGAACTATTCTCATCCCTCCCCATGAGCCCGACCAATTCGAATGCAGAGTCTGCGCGCACGGCACTCACGGCACTCGGCGCGTTGACTGCGCTCTCGCCGCTCGACGGCCGCTACGCGTCCAGGCTCGAGTCCTTGCGCGCCCATTTCTCGGAGTTCGGCCTGATCCGCAACCGGGTACGGGTCGAGGTCGAATGGCTCAAGGCACTTGCCAACGCTTCGGAATTGAAGGAGATCAGGGCGTTTTCCGCTGAAACCGTGAAGGAACTCGATCAGGTGATCAGCGGTTTCAAGGTGACCGACGCGGATGCCATCAAGACCATCGAAACGCGCACCAATCACGATGTCAAGGCCATGGAATACTGGCTCAAGGAGCGCCTCTCCGGCAATGCGGAAGTGACGGCCGCCAGCGAGTTCATCCATTTCGGCTGCACCTCCGAGGACATTAACAATGTCTCGCATGCGCTGATGCTTCAGGAGGGGCGTGCCGGCGTGCTGCTGCCAAGCCTGCAGCGCCTGGTCACGCGCTTCCGCGAACTGGCCCATGCGTTGGCGGAACTGCCCATGCTGGCCCGCACCCACGGCCAGCCGGCCACGCCGACGACGCTCGGCAAGGAAATGGCGAACATCTGCGCGCGTCTCGAGACCGCCCAGGGCGCCGTCGCCGCGGTGAAACTGCGGGCCAAGTTCAACGGTGCGGTGGGCAACTATAACGCGCATCTGGCGGCGTATCCCGACTTCGACTGGGAGACCTTCAATCGCCGTTTCATCGAATCCTTCGGCATCGACTTCAATGCCTACACCATACAAATCGAGCCGCACGATGCCATGGCCGAACTCTTCGACAGCATCGCCAGGGCCAATTCCATCCTGATCGACGCGGACCGCGACCTCTGGCAGTACATCTCGCTGGGCTATTTCAAGCAAAAACTGAAGCCGGGGGAGATCGGCTCATCGACCATGCCGCACAAGGTCAATCCGATCGACTTCGAGAACTCCGAAGGCAACCTCGGCATGGCCAACGCCTTGCTTCGACATCTCTCCGAAAAATTGCCGATTTCGCGCATGCAACGCGACCTTACCGATTCCACGGTGTTGCGCAACATGGGCGTGGCCTTCGGCTACACGCTGTTGGCATACGATTCCTGCTTACGCGGCCTGGACCAGCTGGAAGCCGATCCGGCGCGTTTGCATGCCGATCTCGAGGCTTGCTGGGAAGTGCTGGCCGAACCGGTGCAGACGCTGATGCGCCGCTACAACGTGGCCAACCCCTACGAGCAGTTGAAGGAACTTACGCGCGGCAAAGGCATCACCCGGGAGGCGCTGCAGGCTTTCGTTCAGGGGCTGCCGATTCCGGAGGACGAAAAGACGCGCCTGCTGGCAATGACGCCGTGGAATTATCTCGGCAAGGCGGCGGAGCTGGCAAGGAAGATATGACTTTCGCCGATAACCTCAAGCAGCTGCCCGGCGTTTCCCATCTGGCGGCGCTGCAATTGATCGATGCCGGCGATGGCAGCGTGGTGGCGACGATCGAGAACAAGCCAGGGCAGGTTGGCTCCTTGGCCATCTACAACCATCTCGCCCAGCTTTTTGGGGCCATCACTGCCGATGCCGCCGGGAAGGGCCTCGAACTGTATGCCGAGCACGCCGACGATGCACGCGCCAATCCGGGCAAGCATCCGAATATCGATCGGCTGTTGCAGCTTCAGACCGCGCCGGGCAAGCTGAGGACCAAGCAGATTTTTGCCGCGGTCGCGGAATAATCCGTCACCGCAGAATGTATACGGGTTGGGAATCCCCCTTATCCTGTTTTTTCAATGAGAGGAGCAGTCCATGAAATTCAAGCATGTTGTCGTCGCGCTGACCGCCATCGCCTTGTCATCCAGCACACTGGCCCAGGTCAAGCCCGAGCAACAGATCAAATGGCGCCAGTCGGTGATGCAGGTCCAGGGCTGGAGCATGGGCCGCATCAAGGCCAACGTCGAGGGAACTTACAACAAGGACCAGGTGATCCAGGCGGCGAACGTTCTACAGGCGACGGCCAATGGCGGTCTGGGCGCCCTGTTCCCCGCCGGAACCGAGAAGGGCACGGGCTGGCGCGAGTCGCAGCTCAAGCCGGAGTATTTCACCAACGGCGACAAGGTCAGGGAAGTGGCGATGGCCTTCAACAAGGAAGCCAACGAACTGGCGAAGGTTGCCGCGACCGGCGACGCCGCCGCGGTCAAGGCCCAGTTCGGCAAGCTCGGGCAGGCCTGCAAGGGTTGCCACGACAAGTTCCGCGTCGAAGAGAAGAAGTAAGCCGAATCACCCCGCGGTTATCGATTCTGCGGTCCCCCGGCATCCAGCCGCGGGACCGTTTCTCGTCGCAACTACCAGGCGGCTGCCGGCTTTGCGGGTGCGGCTTGTTCGCTGGGGTGAGGCGCCGGCAGCAGCGCGCCGCTGGCTGCCCAACAGGCGGCGAAGCCCAGCGCCAGGGCCGCGGTTAGGGCGGCCAGGCCGCCACCGCGCGCCGATTCGCCGGCCAGCGACTCGGGAACCTCCTTGGTGCCGGTGAGCATCGGCTTGATCAACGTCTCCTTGCGCACATGGGTGTAGTACAGGATGGCGCCGAGGTGCAGTCCGACCACGCCGAGGATCAGCCAGCCGCCGCGCTTATGCCAGCCCGTGATCCAGTCGCTCAGGTCTTTGGAAATCACGTTGAAATACGGGCCGTTGAAGGCGATGTCGTCGTTGGCAAAGAGACCGCCCAGGGCCTGGCAGAGCAGCAGCACCAGCATCCCGAGCACTGCAAGCGCCCCGAGAGGATTGTGGCCGACGCCGACCCAGCGGCCGCGCAGATAGGCGACGATAGTGGCCGGCCCGCGCACGAAGCTGCCGAAGCGTGCATGGGTGGAACCGACCAAGCCCCAGATGAAGCGAAACGTCAGCAGGCCGATGATGGTGACGCCGGCGCGGCCGTGCCATGCCATGGCGTTGCCGCCGGTCAAGGCGGTGGCGAAGGAGGTGGCGACCAGCGCCAGCAGAGCCCAGTGAAACACTCGCGTCGGCAGGTCCCAGAGCTTGATGCGGACCGTCATCTTCCCTTCCCCTAGACGACCGCCTCTTCCTTTTCCTTCTTGGGCTGGATGAAGTGCTCGCGCGAAACGCCCAGCCACATCACCAGCGGGCTGGCGACGAGCACCGAAGAGTAGATACCGAAGAGAATGCCGATGGTCAGCGCCAGCGCGAAGTAGTGCAGCGCCACCCCGCCGAAGATCAGCATCGAGGTGACCATCATCTGGGTGCAGCCGTGGGTGATGATGGTGCGCGAGATGGTGCTGGTGATGGCATGGTTGAGCACCTGCGGCGTGGTCAAGCCGCGTTTCCTCTTGAAGGTTTCGCGCACCCGGTCGAACACCACCACGGATTCGTTTACCGAGTAGCCGAGCACCGCCAGTACCGCGGCCAGCACCGGCAGCGAGAACTCCCATTGGAAGAAGGCGAAGAAGCCGAGGATGATGACCACGTCGTGCAGGTTGGCGATGATGGCGGAGACCGCAAAGCGCCATTCGAAGCGGATCGCCAGGTAGATGACGATGCCGATCACTACCAGCAGCAGGGCCATGGCGCCGTCCGACGCGAGTTCCTTGCCGACCTGCGGGCCGACGAACTCGACGCGCTTGAGTTGGGGCGTCTTGCCGTCGGCTGCGGCTTGCAGTGAGGCCATTACCCGATCG
>Ga0208566_1001361_pt1 | contig 14329 bp, 11 predicted proteins | sample PL_2010_150m_FD_184159 | JGI IMG/M metagenome (GOLD analysis project Ga0208566, IMG submission 184159) | Freshwater microbial communities from Powell Lake, British Columbia, Canada to study Microbial Dark Matter (Phase II) - PL_2010_150m... | ecosystem: Environmental > Aquatic > Freshwater >...
CCGTCGTCGATGGCGATGGTGTTGAATTCCTTGGCCACGCCGCCGGCCTTTTCGATCTCGCGCGCCACCAGCTGCCCCATGTCCTTGAGATGCACATGCCCCGGCACGAACTGGGTGAACGAGTTGGCGATGGCGATGATCGGCTTGCCGAAATCGCTGTCGGTCATGCCGGTGGCGCGCCACAGCGCGCGCGCGCCAGCCATGTTGCGTCCGTGGGTGGAGGTTTTGGAACGGTATTGCGGCATTTCGGAGCTCCCGGAGAAAACACGTATAATTTCAAATTCTAACCGAAACCACGCCGAAACATGTTAATTCACCCGCAATTCGACCCGGTCGCCCTCCACCTCGGCCCGCTCGTCATCCGTTGGTACGGCCTGATGTACCTGCTGGCGTTCGGCCTGTTCCTGCTGCTCGGGCGGCTGCGCATCAAAACCCGGCCCGGCGCCGGATGGAATGCGCAACAACTCGACGACATGCTGTTCTTCGGCGTGCTGGGGGTGGTGCTGGGCGGACGGCTGGGCTATGTACTGTTTTACCAGCCGGTGCATTTCCTCGCCCATCCGCTCGAAATTTTCGCCGTGTGGCAAGGCGGCATGGCGTTCCACGGCGGCTTCCTCGGCGTGCTGGCGGCGATGTGGCTGTTCGCCCGCAAGCACGGCAAGCCTTGGCTGTCCCTGACCGATTTCATCGCCCCGCTGGTGCCGCTCGGCCTGGCGACCGGTCGCCTCGGCAATTTCATCAACGGCGAATTGTGGGGCCGCCCCACCGATCTGCCGTGGGCCATGGTGTTTCCCCAAGCCGACGGGCTGGCCCGCCATCCCTCGCAGTTGTATCAGTTCGCGCTGGAAGGGATGGCGCTGTTTGTTCTGCTCTGGCTGTTTTCCGCCAAACCGCGCCCGACCGGCGCGGTATCCGGGCTGTTCCTGCTGGGTTACGGCAGCTTCCGTTTCATCGCCGAATTCGCCCGCGAACCGGACAATTTCCTCGGCCTGCTCTCGCTCGGCCTGAGCATGGGGCAATGGCTGTCGCTGCCGATGATTCTTGCCGGAGCAGCCTTGCTGCGTTGGGCTTACCATAGGTAGCATTGGGTGAACACTTGGCGTTATAGCCACGACTGTTGTAGTTCCCTCTCTCACCCCGGAAAGCTACAATGCAGACCGCCAACACCGATACCTATTACGGGTTGTAGTTCCCTCTCTCACCCCGGAAAGCTACAATGCGGCACGATGTGGCAAGCGCAACAATCTAGTTGTAGTTCCCTCTCTCACCCCGGAAAGCTACAATTCTGACTGCTGGGCATGATTACGAAGTCGGTTGTAGTTCCCTCTCTCACCCCGGAAAGCTACAATACCACACGGTCGGCCAGTTGCATGGTGTCTGTTGTAGTTCCCTCTCTCACCCCGGAAAGCTACAATCCATCCTCAAACTTCTCCCAACTATGACGCGTTGTAGTTCCCTCTCTCACCCCGGAAAGCTACAATCGGGGAGGATGAAGTGCCTTTGTTCTGACAGTTGTAGTTCCCTCTCTCACCCCGGAAAGCTACAATTAGCTCTAGAAAGCAGATGGACAAGGTTTTGTTGTAGTTCCCTCTCTCACCCCGGAAAGCTACAATTCTCTGGCATGACGCTCTTGGCATGCTTCGGTTGTAGTTCCCTCTCTCACCCCGGAAAGCTACAATTAGGCGCATTTTCAATCCTTCTGTATCCAGGTTGTAGTTCCCTCTCTCACCCCGGAAAGCTACAATGGAGGAACGATAGGCCGTTGCTGTCGTGGCGTTGTAGTTCCCTCTCTCACCCCGGAAAGCTACAATAAATCAGCATGGTCTGTACGGTTCCCAGCGGTTGTAGTTCCCTCTCTCACCCCGGAAAGCTACAATTGTACCGGGCAAACCCTCATACAGCGTAATGTTGTAGTTCCCTCTCTCACCCCGGAAAGCTACAATGCTTTTTAGCTTCTTCGCCCTTGGCATGGGGTTGTAGTTCCCTCTCTCACCCCGGAAAGCTACAATGAAACTTTGCAATCCTCTTTGAGCGTTCTGGTTGTAGTTCCCTCTCTCACCCCGGAAAGCTACAATCTTGAAGCGGTGGCAACCGGCTGGAGTCCAGTTGTAGTTCCCTCTCTCACCCCGGAAAGCTACAATCTGGAAGTTTTCGGGATTGGCTGCCGACCTGTTGTAGTTCCCTCTCTCACCCCGGAAAGCTACAATGAAGCGTCAAATGGCCCGTTGGCCGTGTAGGTTGTAGTTCCCTCTCTCACCCCGGAAAGCTACAATGGGGATAACTCCCCTGCCCGACATTAAAAAGTTGTAGTTCCCTCTCTCACCCCGGAAAGCTACAATACGCCGTGAAGCATGAGCGTTACTTTACGGGTTGTAGTTCCCTCTCTCACCCCGGAAAGCTACAATACTGAATGACGAATACACGCCGCAAAAAAAGTTGTAGTTCCCTCTCTCACCCCGGAAAGCTACAATTTTTCGGTAACAAAGGTCTTGCAGCACAAGGTTGTAGTTCCCTCTCTCACCCCGGAAAGCTACAATCCCTAGCCCTAAACTCCTTGACTGGCTTGCCAGTCAAGGAGTTTAGGGCTATTTTTTCCTGCCTCAGAACAACAAAATTTGCTGGGCATTGACCTTTTTTTCCTGAAAACTGCGTTGGCCGACGAGCAATTTCATGTTGGCGAATTGCTTTTCACTCACTTGCAGGCAGCGCACGGAACCTTCTCTGGGCAGGTTGGCGGATAAGCGTTTGAAGTGCTTTTCAGCATCGTCGAAGCCGTTCACCATGCGGCCATACACCGACCACTGGATCATGTCGTAGCCGTCTTGCAGCAAGAACCGGCGAAACAGGGTGTAGGCGCGTTTTTCGGCGCGGGTCACGGTGGGCAGGTCGAAGAAGACGAGCAGGCGCATGAAGCGGCGGGTGGCGTTAGCCATCCTCTTCTTCCGGTTCGTTGGATGCGTCGGTCGGCATGGTTCCAACGCAGGGCAGCGCCAGGTGGTTGGGGTCGTCGTTTTCCAGCCATTGCGCCAGGCTGATGACGGTGGATTCGATGGCGGCAAGCACGGTGTTGTAGGCTTGCGGGGCAAATTGTTGGGTCAGCGTCGCGCCCTGGTGCAGCAGGGAGACGAGATGGTGCTTGTCGCTTGGCGTCATTTCGCGCTCGGGTTCCCGTGGCCAGGCGCTGAGAATATGGGTGTCGATCAGCGGGCGGTAGGGTTCGATCAGATCGTCGGCCAGATTGAAGGCGTTTTGTTCGCTGCGGTGGTGCAGGCCAAAGGCGGGCAGAAAACCGTAGCTGCACAGGTTGCGCGCCAGCGCGGCGCGGATGACGGCGTAGCCGTAATTGAGCGCGGCGTTGTAAAAGCGCAGTTGGTTGCGGTTGAAGTCTAGCCCCCACAGGGTGCGAAAGTAGCGCTGCGCGGCTTGTGCCTCCATATTGTCGGCATCCCCCGAACGCACCGCGTCGCACATGGCGATCAGCGTGCGGGAGTCAAAGGGGCTGCCCGTCCGGTGGCACGCCAGCACGGCGGCCTGGTTGCGGATTTTCTGCCGCACGATGGTTTGCCAGGCGCGTTTTTGCGCGGGCAGGCTTTGCGCCAGTTGCGCCCGCATCACCTTGAGCGCCCGGCTGTGGGGCAGGAAGGGCAGCAGCACGCCGTTGGGGTGGTGATCCGCGCCCACGGTGAGCACGGCGATTTGCGCGTCGGCGCAGGCCGAGAGCAGGTAGGCGGTAAGCGTGACTTGCGGGTTATCGATGACCAGTACGCTGATGTCTTCCAGCGGCACTTGCGCGACCTGACCGGACTGCTCGATCCGTAGCGCGTTGTGGTGAAAATCCAGCGAGGCGGGATTGTTGATGACGACGCTGCGCCAGCCCATGGTTCATTTGCCCTTGGGACGATAGAGCGGTTGCCGGCTCTCGTGGTGGACACGGTAAAGATTGCCCAGCACGTCGGCGTGACACTTCTCGACGGCCAATACGGTTTTGATCCCGTTTCCTCTCAGCAAACCTTTTTCTGCCAATGACTGATTGCGGTCATGTAACCAGATGTCAATATTGCCGGTCGCCCGATCTAGCCCCGAAAAATATCCTTCCCGATTCGGCGAATTTTTGTAACGCAAACATACCCAATCGTTCGGGTGCAGGCTGAACATGAAGACATGATTTTCATCCATCTCTGGCCATTCGGCCTCGGGTTTGCCTTGCACCACCGCACGATTCGGCAGGTTGTCCCGCGCTGTGTCCGCCACATAGATAGGCACGGCGTAAAACTTGCCCGCCTTGGTGAAAATATCCACCCGTAACATGCTGCCGTTATTGGCGATGCCATTGCGGATGGACAAGCCGCTTTTTTGTGTGGTCGTCAGCTTGACGCTGCGGATGCGGGGTGCGACTTTGCCTGCGCCGCTGGGCTTGTAGAGAGGCGGCTGGCTGGCGGCAAAGGCTTTGGCGCCGTCGCCGCCGTGCGCTTGCAGACGTTCGTGCAGGGCGATCATTAGCGCGGCGTTGCGCGGGTCGTTCGCGCCTACGATATTCTCCAGGTCTTTGAGCTTGAGCGAAGTCAACGGCGTTTTGACGGCGGACAGCCCTTCCCGCAACAATCGTTGATTTTTGCCGATAGAGCGGATGGTTTCCTGGTGCGCCGCGCCCAGCCCGCGCCGCGTGGGTGCGCGGGAAACTCGCACGGGGCGCAGAGCTTGGCATATTTCCGGGGTGTAGTCGGGCAGGCCGTTCAGCCCTTGTACCGGGTCGGATGACAGCCAGGCCAAAAGCTCGGTGCGGAAATGCGGCCAGGGAACGGGAAAGCGCTCTTCCATTTGCCGCAGACCGGAAAGGTCGAGCACCTCGCCGGTTTGCGGGTCGATATAGCGCTCTCGCACCTGTTCCAGTTCGCCGCGCCGCGAGTAATCCCCCATGCGCTTGACCAGGCTGCGGTTGGCGGCGGCGATGACCGCTGCATCCAACGCATGGTGCAGGTCGCCGTTTTCGCGCACCTTGATGAGCCCCCAGCGGGTGCGCAGCAGGCTGGTGAGTTGCCCGGCAACGACTACGCAGCGCTCCTTGCCGCTGGCGTCGGCGTGCCACTGGAAATGGCTTTCCACCATGGCCTTGAAGGTGCGGCAGATGTAGCGGGTATCGTTGAGGTTGCGGTCGCGGAATTCCTTGGATTCTTCTTCGCCGAAGTGTTTGCGTAGCAGACGGTCGCGCTTGGCTTTGCGGATCAGCTTGTTGGAGGCGACCCAAGCCTCGAACTGGCGCCAGCGCTCGCTGTCGCCGACGCCGTCCAGATATTCGTAAGGAGTACGGTTGCCCTTGTCGCGGTTTTGGTTGGTGAGCACCAGCACCTTGTTGTTCTGGCTGTCGTCGTAGCTGCGCGAATAGGGCAGCGCGTGGTCGATTTCGGCATAGCCAGTATCGAACAGTCGGTTGATGTCCAGCGCTTTTTGACTATATGCACATTGGCTGCCTTGCTCGCGGTAAAGCCGGTATTTATGCAAATCCAGCCCCTTGGGTTCAAAGCCGAATTGATCCAGAAATGCTATACGGGCTTTGGTCTTGTCTTCCTGAAAGGCTTTTTGCTCGCGCTCGATTTTCTTGCGCTCCTCGAACGGTTTGGACAGATCGCGCGCCAGCTCAATATGAATGGCGGCGGGCGGCCCATATTCGCGCACGATGGCGTTGAGCAGCTTGCGCGCCTGGTTCAGCGCCCGATACACCACCGGGTTGCGAATCTGGTTTTTGTCGGGCGGCGGCAGGTAGCGGGTCTTGGCCGCATCCTGGTCGATCTGGCTGTGATGCGCGTAACCCGCGCTGATGACGGCTTCATCATAGCGTTGGCCTTGTTCCATGAAAGGCAGGATGGATCGAAGCGCTTTCAGCGAGAGCGCGACAAACTGCTCGAAAGATTCGCCCAGCACGGCTTCGATGACAGTGGCTTCGACTTCTCTGTCGCCCAGTTCCTTGCGGATGTCGTCATCGGTCTTGAAACAGGTGAGCGCCCAAGCCAGGGTGTCGAGCCGTTCAGGGTTGCAGGCATCGCGCAGCCACAGCGTTTCCAGCCCGGCTTCCTTGTAGGCTTTGCGCAGGGCATGAAAAGCCTTGGCTTCGAACAGCGTGGCGGTTTCGGGGTCTTTGTCCGTACGGTAAGCAAGGTTGTTGAAACGGTCATGTTCGGCCAACCCCAATCGTTGGCGTACCTGCTTATAGGTGAGCTTGGCCTGGGCAAAAGGAAAATCGCGCAGGATTTGCCGTTCGCCCTCATTCAAGGCGCGCACCTCGCCAAGCCCGGAAATGCGCAGGTTGTTGAGCTTGGTGAGCCAGACGAAGCGCTCGGCGCTGTAACTGGCTTTGGGGGCGCGATATTCGGTCGGCTCGAACGTGCATTTGCCCACCATTCTGAGCAGCGCATCACCCGCCAACGCGGGGCGGCGGGCGAGCAGCAAATCCCGCACGGCGCTTTCCAGCTCCGCGCCGGCATAAGGATTATTCAACCTACGCTGTTGGGCGAAAAGCAGGTGTAGTTCCTCTTCCAGCTCCTTGCGGCCAAAGGTGTGGGTGTAAGCGCCGCCCTTGTTGCGCTTGGCATCCGCAAACCGCTCGTCTTTTGCCGCCATCTCGCCGACAGTGCGATAGCCTTTTTCATCGCGTAGCGCCTGGTTGCCTTTTACGCCTGTAAGCATTTGCCCGGCTTTTTCGTCGGTTTTGGCTTCGCTCTTGCGGGTGGATTGGAAACCGCGATGCTTGACGAGGTGATAGAGCACCGCAGCCCATTGGGCGGGCGCGAGCAGCTTATCCAGCCCATCGGATCGAAGTGCCCAGGGGCTGGTTCCGGGTTGAGCGAATACTTGCGGGACGGCCTCGGCAATCATGCCGTGCCGTTTCATCAGGCGGCAAAGGCGCAGCAGACGATGGGCGCGCCGCCGAATGCGGCGACGGGTGAGGCGGGCTTCTCGCCGGATTTGGTTGAGCGGGTCTCCTTCTTTGGCGGTTTCCGCCTTGTCGAAGGCGCGCACATGCAGCGCAAGAATACGCGAGTCGGTTAACAGCGCGGCGCCCACCGATGCCATTCCGATATCGAGGCCGAGGGTGTAGGGTGGAAAAACCTGTTTTTTATTCATGGCTTACGATCCCGCTCGCAGTATTTTTGAGTATAATAAACCCATTGTAGCTTTCCGGGGTGAGAGCCGTTACTACAATAAGGCTGACCCCTTCGGGGGTTATGCTCGAAACCAAAAGACCCAAGGCAAGCCTTGGGTCTTTTACTTTGATTTGCCTGCATCACGGCATCTCTCGAATAAACAAACCCGCCGCAAGCGGCGGGGTAGCATGGCGGGATTGCTCGCAAATTTCATTGCGATGCCCCTTGTACCCCCCAAAGAGCGGGGAATTTCACCCGTAGCGATTAAAAGCGCGAGCATAGCGTTGGCAAACTTTTTCAACCTGGGGAAATCTGCTATTCTTTAACGCTTTAATTGCAATTACAGGCATTAACCGAACCATGAGCGAATATCTCTTTACCTCCGAATCCGTTTCCGAAGGCCATCCCGACAAGGTTGCCGACCAGATCTCCGATGCCGTGCTCGACGCCATCCTGGCGCAAGACCACAAGGCGCGGGTCGCCTGCGAAACCCTGGTAAGCACCGGCCTGGTGGTGATCTCCGGCGAAATCACCACCACTGCCGCGGTCAACTACATCGACGTGGCGCGTGCGGCGATCAAGCGCATCGGCTACAACAGTTCCGACATCGGCTTCGATTATTTCACCTGCGCCGTGCTGACCGCCCTCAACAAGCAGTCGCCCGACATTGCCCAGGGCGTCAACCGCACCCCGGAAGAGGAAATGGACCAGGGCGCCGGCGACCAGGGCCTGATGTTCGGTTATGCCTGCGACGAAACCCCGCAACTGATGCCGATGCCGATCTATTACTCGCATCGCCTGATGGAACGCCAGGCGCAGCTGCGCAAGGACGGGCGCCTGCCTTGGCTGCGTCCCGATGCCAAGTCGCAAGTCACCATCCGTTATGTCGACGGCAAGCCGCACGAAATCGACACGGTGGTCATTTCCACCCAACACCACCCCGATGTTTCCCATGCGCAAATCTCCGAAGCGGTGATCGAGGAAATCGTCAAGCCGGTGATTCCCGAGAAACTGCGTGCCGCCAACATCCGCTACCTGATCAACCCGACCGGACGCTTCGTGGTCGGCGGGCCGATGGGCGACTGCGGCCTGACCGGGCGCAAAATCATCGTCGACACTTACGGCGGCGCCGCACACCACGGCGGCGGCGCATTCTCCGGCAAAGACCCGTCCAAGGTGGATCGTTCCGCCGCTTACGCCTGCCGCCATGTGGCGAAGAACATCGTCGCCGCCGGACTGGCGAGCAAGTGCGAAGTGCAGGTGGCCTATGCCATCGGCGTGGCCAAGCCGGTCAGCCTGATGGTCAACACCTCCGGCACCGGCAAGATCAGCGACGAGAAAATCGCCCAACTGGTCGAAAAGCACTTCGACCTGCGCCCGCGCGCCATCATCCAGAGCCTCGACCTGCTGCGCCCGATCTACGCCAAAACCGCCGCCTATGGCCACTTTGGCCGCGACGAGCCGGAATTCACCTGGGAAGTGACGGACAAGGCTGAAGCACTCAAGGCAGACGCCGGGCTGTAACTTTTCTTTTCTCGGTTGACCAACAGGGCGCTGCGGCGCCCCGTTTTCATAGTGGACCCGCACGTAAAAAATCGTGTGATGATATTTGGATTTGTCATACAATCCAACTTGTCTTAGATAAAGGCCCCCCATGGAAGCTCTTCCTCACGACTGGCTGGCGCTGTTAACCCTGGTGTTTGTGCTGGGCATGAAACACGGTTTCGACCCCGATCATCTTGCCACCATCGACGGACTCACCCGTTTCAATGCGAGCAATCAACGTCTGGCACGCTGGTGCGGCTTTCTCTTTTCGCTGGGCCACGGCATGGTGGTCATGACCGTTGCCACCGGCATCGGCCTGCTATCCAGGCAGTGGGCGATTCCAGCATGGCTGGAAGACTCCGGCGCCTGGATTTCCATCCTGTTCCTGCTGTTGCTGGGCTTCCTCAACCTGGTTGCGGTTTTCCAAACCGCGCCGGGTCAAGTGGTGCAACCCAGCGGACTCAAGGGAAAACTGCTCGGCCGCCTGCAACACACCAACCACCCTGCATTGATCGCCCTGGTCGGCGCACTGTTCGCGCTGTCGTTCGACACCATGAGCCAGACCGCGCTATTTTCCCTCACCGCCAACGGCATCGGCGGCTGGAGCTACGCCTTGCTGCTGGGCTTCGCCTTCATGGTCGGGATGATGACGACCGACGGGATTAACGGCCTGTGGATTTCCCGCTTGCTGCACCGTAGCGACCAGGTTGCCTGCATCGCCTCACGCGTGATGGGGTTGTCGGTCGGATTTTTAAGCTTGCTGGTGGCAGGCTTCGGCATGGCCAAATATTTTTCTCCAGAAGTCGGCGCCTGGAGCGAGGGCAAGGAAATGGTTATGGGCCTGACTATCGTCGCCGTGGTCGTCCTGAGCTTCCTGCTCGCGATGCGCTTGGCACGCACGACATACAGCGCTGCTGCGCTGCCGGAAAACACCTAACCCGAAATTTTGCATCCCCAATAATTTTTCACGGAGCAGGTTATGACGAAAGTTTATTTCTTCTTATTTTGCCTGATTACCGCCACAACCCATGCAGGCGGAATCCAGACCATGGAGGAAGTGGTGATCCGGGATTCCGTCGAAAACCTGGTGGGCGTGGCCGATTCCGCCAACCAGGGAACGGTGACGCAGAAACAACTGGCAAACCGCCCGCTTTTGCGCCCCGGAGAATTGCTCGAGAACGTGCCGGGCTTGATCGTCACGCAACACAGCGGCGACGGCAAAGCCAATCAATATTTCCTGAGAGGATTCAATCTCGACCACGGCACCGACTTCGCCATCCATCTCGACGGGATGCCGGTCAACATGCCGACCCATGGACACGGACAAGGCTGGGCGGATATGAATTTCGTGATTCCCGAGCTGGTTGAAAATATCCGCTACCAGAAGGGGCCGTATTATGCCGATGCGGGCGACTTCGCAGCAGCCGGTTCGGCGCGGATCGCTTATGCCGACACGCTCAGGCAAAACCTTGCCGCCCTCGGCGCAGGCAGCTTCGGCTACCGCCGTATGCTCGCCGCAGGTTCGCCGCAATGGGGCAACGGCAATCTGCTCGCCGCTGTCGAAGTATTTCACCACGACGGACCGTGGGAGACACCGGAAGACTATCGGAAACTCAATGCGGTGCTGCGCTACAGTGAGGGTAGCGCACATAACGGTTTCAATCTGAGCGGGATGCTCTACCAAGCCGACTGGCGTTCTACCGATCAGGTGCCGCAACGAGCCATCGACAGCGGGTTGATCGGGCGTTACGGAGCGATGGACGCCAGCGATGGCGGCAAAATCCAGCGCTACAGTTTTTCCGGCAATTGGCGGAAAAGCGATGGAGATAGTCTCACCAAAGCTAACGCCTACCTGATCCATTCCAACCTCAACCTGTTTTCCAACTTCACCTATTTTCTCGACGACCCGCTCAACGGCGACCAATTCGAGCAGGCCGACCGGCGCTTAGTCAGCGGCGGCGAAATCAGCCGCGCCTGGTTCGGCAAACTGGGCGGCAAGGACACCGAACACCTGCTCGGCCTGCAACTGCGCAACGACAACATCCAAAATGTCGCGCTGTACGCCACCCGCGAGCAGCAGCGGCTCGTCACGGCGCGCGCCGACCATGTCACGCAAACCAGCTGGTCGGCCTTTTACCAGAACACGCTGCATTGGGCAGACAAATTCCGCTCCAGCGCAGGTCTGCGCGGCGATTTCCAGCGTTTCCACGTCGCCAGCAGTCTGGCAGAAAACTCCGGCGATACCAGCGCCCAACTCCTCAGTCCCAAACTCAGCCTGGTTTTCGGGCCGTGGCAATCAACCGAGTATTTCCTCAACCTCGGCTACGGTTTCCACAGCAACGACGCGCGCGGCACGGTCATCACGTTCGACCCGAAGACGCTGGCCCCTGCCGACAAGGTCACGCCGCTGGTGCGCGCCAAAGGCGCGGAGGTCGGCGTTCGCACTGTCCTGCTGCCCGGCCTGCAAAGCGCGCTGTCGCTATGGCGTCTGGAGGTCGCTTCGGAACTGCTGTTCGTCGGCGATGCCGGCACCACCGAGCCGAGCCGCCCCACCCGCCGCGAGGGTATCGAATGGGCCAACCACTGGCACCCCGCTGACTGGCTGATGGTGGATGCCGATCTTGCGCTATCGCGCGCGCGCTTCACTGACGGCGACCCGGTCGGCAGCTTCATTCCGGGCGCAATCGAGCGAACACTTTCCGCAGGATTGGTCGTGAACAGGGAGAACGGTTGGAATGGCGGGTTACGGCTGCGCTACTTCGGCCCGCGCCCGCTGGTCGAGGATAACAGCGTACGCGCGAAAGCGGCGATGCTGGTGAATGCACGTATCGCTTACAAATTCGACAAACAATGGCAAGCAACGCTGGATGTCTACAACCTGCTCGGACGCCAAGTCAGCGACATCGACTATTATTACGCTTCGCGCCTCCAGGGGGAGCCCGCGGGCGGGGTGAACGACATCCATACCCATCCGGCGGAACCGCGCGCCATGCGGCTAAGCATGATCATGCACTTTTAATGGCAGTCGATCGTTGTGACATCGCTACCGGCGAATGCCGTTTTGAGCTTAGTAACTTCTGCGGCCATGATAGGGTCAAGATTTTTTAAGGTAAAAATCATTGCTTCCATTTCCCGATTTCGAGGGCCGGTTATTGCGGAACGCACTCCTTTTTCCCGCAGTTGTGCGAGGAATTTCTCCGCTGCTTCGCCAGTCGAGAATATGCCCAGCGATATGGCATAACGCCAAGGAGTGTTCTCTTGAAGAACAAAGGTTTCCTTGACGCCCAGCGTCTTCAGTTCATCTACTTTCTTTTGCGCTTCCGCCAACGATTTGCGCGGCGGGACATAAACCCAAAACCCGCTGGTTTTCTCGATTTTGCGCGACAAGGCTTTATCCCAGATTTTCAGCTTTTGCAGCGCTTGCCTGGCGCGCTCAGCATCCGCTGCAGCCACCGCTCCCCATTCCAGGCATTGCAGAGGAACGACAACATCCGACGATAACGTGGAATTTTTTTCCGGTTCAGGAGCGGGAACTTTTCTGGCCTGCATTTCAGCCGGGCTGATCAGCTTGATCTTTTCCGCCTGAAAGGGTTCGTGTCCTTTCATCGGCTCGCCGCCCCGCCCGCCCGGAATCTGAAACAACACGAGGGCTATGACATTCGCCGCCAGTAACGCGAAAAATAAAACTTTCATCCTTGGGCAATCTCGATCAAACCATCCAGCACCAGATTATCCACAATTGTTGCGGCAACGGATAGCTGCTCATACACCAAGCAGGCATCGCCGCCGCTAATCAGACAATCCGGGGTATGTCCCTGCCTTATGCCAAGCATCGCAACCATTTTTTCCACGGCACCGGCCATTGCCGAGACCGCACCGCTGAAGATGGCATCTTCGGTTCGGGTAGGAAAATCGCAATAACAGCCAGGCGCCATTTCCAGGGCCGCTGTATTAGCCGCCAAAGCACTTTGCATGGTAGTCAGACCCGGGACTATCAAACCGCCCAAGAATTCGCCGCGATCACTCAGCGCATCGACAGTCATCGCTGTTCCGGCATTCACCACTACGCAGGAACGACCACATCGCCGCCAGGCGGCAATCAGTGCGACCCAGCGATCACTTCCTAATTGAGTCGGGGTGTTGTAACGGTTGCTCACGCCGCATTGCTCGGCCTGCGCGGCAATCCAAGATAACTCACAAGGCCAATGTGACATCCGCTTTTCCAGTTCACTATGGATCTTCTGACCGGCCACATTTGAAATGACGATTCGGGCCGGCACCTCGATGGAGATCAAGTCCGTGTCCAGCGCTGCGATGTCGGATAGCGGAGTCCAGCCCTTGCGCCGCCAAGCTTCTCCGTCATAAAGCCCCCATTTTATCCGGCTGTTACCGACATCCAGCGCAAGTATCACAGTCCACCCCGCAAGCTTACCTCGCCGGAGGTATAGCGACTTAGTCCAGTAGCCGTTTCAAGCAAGAGCGCGCCATCTTCCGCCACATCCAGCACAGTGCCAACCACAGTCGCGCCGGCAGGCAGCAACAGTTGCACTGGTTTTTCCTGATGGACGTGGTAGCTCTTCCATTCGTGGCGCAACTCGGAAAACCCGGCATTCTCAAATTCCTTCAATACATCAGCCAAATGCGACAGGATGCTAGCCAAAATCAGGTTGCGTTGCGGCAACTGCTGCATAGCCGAATATAAATCAACTACTGGCTGGTCAATTTGTTCAAGAACGGCTTGTTCTAGCCTCAGATTTAGTCCGATACCAATCACCACCGCACACGGCCCCGCCACGTCGCCCTGCATCTCAATCAAAACACCTGCCAATTTGCGATTTTGAAACAACACGTCGTTCGGCCATTTCAGCATGGCATCGCGCAATCCAATCTCGCGTAAAGCCCGAACCAAAGCGACACCAACCGCCAAACTTAAGCCCGACAAAAAGCTGGCGCCTTGGTCAAAGCGCCAGAGTATTGAAAAGGTTAAGCCACCTCCCAGCCCGGCGTGCCAATTTCGTCCGCGGCGCCCACGGCCAGCTGTTTGCAGTTCGGCAATGACGCAACTGCCACGTTCCGCGCCTAGAGTGGATTTCTGTAATAACACCCGGTTGGTCGAGTCGGCCTGATCGAGTATTTCCAGATTAAACAAGGATGACTTTGCTTTCAACGCATCTTGGATCAATCGGCTATCCAGCCATTCAACCGGCGCGCTAAGACGATACCCGCGACCGGGGACGCGAAATATTTTCACGCCTAGATCGCTAAAGGGCTTCAAGGCTTGCCACACAGAAGCTCGGGAAATGCCGAAGTGCTGGGCGATTTTCTCCCCGGAGTGAAAATCACCGTCCCCGAGACGACGTAAAATTGCAAAGGATAAGGACTTCAATGTCAGAACCGCCATAAAGAATGGCGAATATTATCAGCGCACGCCTGAAACGCGAAACTATCGGCAGGCTATTGGCGGGTGATATTGGGTTGTAGAGCCGGCGGAATGGTGTTGTAGAAACGCCAAAGCCCTCACGAGGAGGGCTTTGGGTAGTATAGGAGCCTGGCGGTGACCTACTTTCACATGCGTAGTGCACACTATCATCGGCGCGGAGTCGTTTCACTTCTGAGTTCGGGAAGGGATCAGGTGGGTCCAACTT
>Ga0208566_1001362_pt1 | contig 14314 bp, 12 predicted proteins | sample PL_2010_150m_FD_184159 | JGI IMG/M metagenome (GOLD analysis project Ga0208566, IMG submission 184159) | Freshwater microbial communities from Powell Lake, British Columbia, Canada to study Microbial Dark Matter (Phase II) - PL_2010_150m... | ecosystem: Environmental > Aquatic > Freshwater >...
CCGAATATGCACCATTTCAAAATGTGGCAGATCAATTAATGCACGATCACGGATACAGTCACCACAATTTCATCAGTAAGGCTTACAAACGAAGTGGCCACAACGAGAGATCATGGGCTAAGTATTTAGATCAGCCCATGCGCTTTTGGCTTGATTCAACGACCCACACTGCTTGAGTCGCGGTTTTAGAGTCGATTACTATCTTTGAGCCTTCTGCGCTCTGACCGTAAAGTGTCTGCTTAACTACATAACCGTAAGCTTTTAAATCAAGCGTTGCCTTGACTCCATTGCGCGATATGAAAACAAGAATCGACTCTTTCTTAGACTCTCGCAAAAGAGCGATGAAATCATCCTCAACGGCAAGCCAGCGCAACCCGCCATTTATAAGGCCATCACGATTTCTGCGAATCTCTACCAACTGCTTAATCTGAGCTAAAAACTCATGATCCCAGGCTGAGCGATCTTCCCAGTTGATAGTTCGTCGGCCATCCTCGCCCCAGGCACCCTCTAAACCAATTTCATCTCCAGCAAAAATCGATGGGACGCCGGGATAGGAAAGCATCAATGTCATTGCAGATAAGTGAACGTCCTTATCGCCAAGGACCACCGTGCGCATGCGGGCCGTGTCATGCGAATCAAGCAAGACCATGCTCGCAACTAATGAGCGCCATGGAATTGCAGCACTGAACTGACCCATACTTTCAACCAATTGTCGTCCATTAATTTTTGGCATTGAAAATGGCAGACCCTGAAAACCACCACCGATTGTTGAGTTCTTGTTGACCCAATTCCATACCGGTCGCATAAAGCCCTGATAATTCATAGCTCCGTGCCAACCTAAACCATTGAGATCGCTTGCAACGAAGTCTCCGTTTTCTGCAACCAGCCAGGCATCTGGTTTAACTTCATCCATTGCCTGACGAATGCCATGCATAACTTCATCGTGCATGTCATCGGCACCTAAGCGCCCAGTCATATTTCCAACATCTATGCGCCAACCAGCCATACCAAATTTTGGTGATAACCATTTCTTTACGATCGAGTTTTTCCCTGAATACATCGCTTTACGTAAAGCCTTGGAATTAAAATTTAATTTAGGCAGCGACGCTAAATCCCACCATCCGACATATCCATGTTTGACCGACTTATCCCAATAGAAATACCCGCGCTCTTTTGATTTCTTGTCTTTAATTGCCTTTGCTAGCCATGGATGACCTGCGCCGCAGTGATTAGATGTTAAGTCACCGAGCAGGCGAATCCTGCGCTTGTTAGCGGCGGCAACCAAGCTAAACATCGCTTTATTGCCACCCAAAATTGGATCTACATGGTCGAAGCTGCTCGCGTCATAACGATGATTAGATCGAGCAGGAAAAAACGGTGTGAAGTAAATTCCATTGACTCCAAGATCGGTAACATAATCAAGGTGCTGTTCTACGCCCTTTAAATCTCCCCCGTATAACTCTCGCCCGGTGGACTTGCTACGCCCACGTGGGAGTTCATCCCATTCTCGAGGCTCTGCCCAATCTGGAATCGGGTGAACATCGTTTGATTTTGCAAAGCGATCTGGAAATATTTGATAGAAGACCGATGACTTAATCCACTGGGGATAGGCCGGAACGGCCACAATGTGAAAATCATTGTTCGAATGGACGTCATGGTCAAAACAGCCAGCGGCATTGAGCCACTCATATTTTCCTTCAGCAACAAAAACGAAGCGATAGAGCGTCGAGAGATTCTCAATCGATACTTTTACCGACCACCATGTTTCGACAGCGCCCTCTTTGCCAGCCTTTAATTCAAAACTTCGAGGCTCACCATCGTGATACAGGCGGATAAATGCCTTTGCAAAAACGTATGTGTTTGGAACGCGGACCCTTAGAGTGACTGAATCACCAATTGCGGGTGCATCATTACTGACATAGAGCTCGCTACCATCATGGTGCGGGAATGCTGAGTTTGGCGATTGAGGTGACAAAGTTCTTTCCTTTCGAATTCGTAGCTACTGCCTTAATTTCAATCTTCTTCTTTGCAAAATCCAATGGATCTAAGAAAATGCTGTACGGAGCGTTGGTGTCTACGCCATTGGAAATCCACTTCGATGTTCCAACGGTCCGAGTGAAAAACTCCACAGAAAGGAAATCGGAACTGACTAACCCCGCCTTTACTTGATAGAAACCGGTCATGTCATCAAGGGCAGTGGTTATCTTGCCAACTTTCGTCTCAACGACATCAATCGAGTTATTTGCCTTGAATATAACGGTGGAAAGTGCAGGAACCGTAAATGTGACTTTATTCGAACTCGTCGCTGCATCCGATTGGCCAAGCAGTAACTGCCAGCCACCTGATGAGGTAGCGCTTGTAATTTCTATGCTTTCATCGGTGTCAGAGTTATTAAAGGCGACTATGTACTCGCGATTTTCTGCTGGGTCCTTTTTAGAGACAACGAACAAAGAATTGAGTGAGTAGCGAGTGAGCATTGTGCCATTGGCTAAGGCTGGATTGGCGCGGCGGATTTCCGAAATCTCTTTGAGATATTTAGCTACTGGGCTGGTACTCGTGGCCGCAAATGAGTCTCCGTTACCGATTGGAGATCCACCGATTCTAGTTTCATCTTTCCAAAGCTCAATTTCGGTTGCAAACATATCTTGACGTGCAAATTGATCGTTACCTCCGTTTGATCCTGTCATGCCAACTTCATCGCCGTAGTAAACGGCTGGGATGCCGCGCGTGAAATAGAGAAGAGCATTTGCTAAATTAGTCCTTGGTAAGAGTTGGCCTTCTGGTTGCAGCCTCTTTCTTCCAATTGTGAAGCCGACTCTTCCTACATCGTGATTACCCAAGAAAGTTACTAGGTTGCTGGCAGATGATGTAGCACTCGTGTAGTAGTCGTCTTTATCAAAGAGCATCGAGAGTGTTAGTGCATTTGAATATCCCGAAGCGAACTCTGTAGCTTTTGCCTGGAAAGGGAAGTCTAAGACCGTCTGGATCTTATTTCGTCGCACATACTCCATGAGATTAAATGGGTTGTAGTCGTAAGCCTCGCCAAAGATTGTGAAATTATTTATTCCCGCTGCTACCGCTGACTTTTGAATCAAGGGTGACCAGTTTTTAAAGAACATGTCATCGACGTGACGGGCTGTATCTACTCTGAAGCCAGATATTCCGTAGTCAGTCAGCCACTTTGAGTAGACCTGAGCCCAGCCCTTCCAGACCTGTGGTTTTTCTGTCGCCAAATCATCTAGACCGTAAAAATCACCTAGCTTGGTGCAGTTGCCGACTCCCCAGCATCTACCCATATCACCGACATTATGGTAATTACTCAAGGTATTGAGCCATGCCGGCTTCTTTAAATTCTTTGCATCAGCTGGGATATAGGCCTCATTGCCAAGATATTTAATGACATCACCCGTGTGATTAGTGACGATATCCAAAATAATTTTTAAACCAAGCTTCTTTGCGCACTTTGAGAAATTAGCCATGTCGGCGTTAGTTCCTAAATGTGGATCTACATTGAGAAAATCCACACCCCAATAGCCGTGATACCCGGCACCACTACCAATTGCTTCCTGTTGTGTAACTACTGGTGTTAACCAAACCGCGGTAAAACCCAAGGATTTAATACGGGCTAAGCCATCATCGCCGGGCTCGCACGTTCCGGTTAATCCTTTTAAATCTCCACCGTGCCAAAATGCCGTGAGAGACCCATTAAAACCACCATTGTCGTTATTCTTCTTGTCACCGTCTTTATATCTATCAGGCATCACAAAGTAGATCAGATCTTTAGACAATCCAACTGTCGGAGTTACCGGAGCGGCAGCAAAAGAGAGCGTCGAGAGTGAGAGAAAAATAGAAACTATGAGAGCGATGATGCCCTTACGTTTCATTCCTAGCCCTTAACGGAGCCAGCAGTTAAGCCGTTAACGATGTATTTCTGTAGCGATAGGAAGATGATTACGATTGGAATAGATGCAAGTATTGAACCTGCAGCAAAAGCACCCCAGTTACTTGCATACTGACCGCCGATGAACTGTTGTAGACCAACAGCAACTGTTCTGCCACTCATTTCTACTAAGAATAAACGAGCAACGATGAACTCATTGAATGTGCCAATGAAGCTAAGCAAACATACAACGGCTAGTACCGGTGTTGCCAAAGGTATAAAAATTAGCCAGTAAGTTTGAACTGGGCTTGCACCATCGATCTTTGCCGCCTCATCGAGTTCGGCAGGAATTGAATCCACAAAACCCTTAAGGAGCCAGATATTGACGCCCATTGATCCGCCCAAATAGACAAGAATCAAGCCCGCTTGACTACCCAAACCAATACTTGGTGCGAATGAGTAAACACGCTCCATGATTACGTAGACAGCTGACAGTGCCAAAATGGATGGAAACATCTGCACAAGAAGAAGTAATTGAATACCAAACTTCTTACCCTTGAACTTCAAACGGCTAAATGCAAAGGCTGACGCCGCACCGATTACTACCGAGCTAACTGCAACTGCTGAAGAGATTATTAATGAGTTTTTCACCCATGATAAAAATGGAATTTTAGGTGAAGAAAAGAGCATTTTGTAGTTTTCAAAAGATATCTCACGTGGCACAAATGAGGTCAGGTTAAGGCTTCCAGTTGGGTTAAACGAGGAGAGCACTACTAGATACAGGGGGAACAAAGCAAAGATACACATGATTATTGCGAATGTGTGACGCCACAGATTCTCTCTCAACCATTTGCTCATCCGAAGGTCTCCATTACTTTTGATTTACGCAAGCCGTAGAAGGAAATCGAAGCGACAAGGAAGAAAATTAAAACCGAAATTGCACTTGCAAGTCCGAAGTCAAGGATATTTCTTCCGAATGCAATTTGGTACGTGTAGCTGATCAAAATATCTGTGGCTCCCGCAATTTCACCATCCAAGGTGTTTCTTGGGCCACCACCCGTTAAGAGGTAAATTAAATTGAAATTATTAAAATTAAAGGCAAAAGATGCAATCAGCAGTGGTGACAGAATCTGCAACAGAAGTGGAAGTGTAATTCTTCTAAAGACTTGCCGTGGATTTGCACCATCTATTGCAGCTGCTTCTAATAGCTCAGATGGAATAGCTTGCAGGGAACCAGAGCAGATCAAATAAAAGTATGGAAAACCTAGCCAAAGATTTACAAGTAATACAGCAGCACGTGCGAAGTTAGGACTCGAAAACCATGCAATATTTGTGTGCAAAATATTGTTGATTGCCCCAAACTCCGTGTTGAACATTCCTGCCCAGATTAAAATACTCATGACGCTTGGCATTGCATACGGCAAAATCAAAATAGAGCGGTAAATGCGTCGCCCTCGCATCTTTCGATTAAGCGCTAGAGCCAGAAATAAACCAAAGGAGAAGGTACTTAAAACCGTTAATGATGCAAAAATGACGGTCCAAATAAAGACCTTTATTAATGGAGATCGCACTCGTGAGTCTGTCACTAGCTTTGTATAGTTTTCAAACCATACGGGTGCTCGCCAACCTGGTGTCAACATTGTCTTCGGAGATCCTTCAAGAACGAAGTTTCCTCTGTTGTTGTTAATGTAGATTTCTCCGGTTTGGAGATTTTTCATCGTGTCAGATTTGGCATCGTAGGCCAGAGATTGCCTAAAGACCGCGCCTACGCCTTGCGCTTCGATGACTATGTAATAACCATCTGAGTATTTGTATCTAATTTTGGTGTAGGCATCACTTTTTGCCAATTCATCGGCAGAAAGTTCAGTAAAGCCGGGCGCTGTTGTTGCGACACCATATTGGTTAATGGTTAGGTCGCCTACGTTCAAATTAGTCAGTTCATTTTGCGTAGAAATAAAGAATTTTTGATTTGCAATATCTGAAACCAAGACTGCGTCATTTCCATCAATATCTTTACCTGAAACAAGATCAAAAGTTGTTTGATTAGCATCGGGTTCAACTCCGCGAATTAGTACCTGTTCAATTGCAGCATCTTTGGCAATGTAGTTACCGGTTTGATAATTATAGGTAGACATTAAAACTGTAAAAACAATGGGTGCGATTACAAAGGCCATGAAAAAGAGAATTCCCGGAACAAAAAATTTGAGTGGAATTGAAATTTTAGTGAAATAGGTAAAATTCAGTGCAACGATTGCAATAACTAAAAATACACCGATGGCGATTTCACCCGAAGCCACGGCGCTCTGAGCTAATAAGCTCAAGATCGCTGTTATGCCTGCAAGGATGATTATCTTGAGGATTAATGCAAACTTACCTCGAAAAATACCGCTCATTGTGTTACCGCCTTCTTAGTATTTAATTCTTACAGATTGTGAAAGTAGTCGCGTGGGCGGGAATTAATCCCGCCCACGCGACTCAACCTATTCGACCATGAAAGTTCTAACCGCTAACTTCCATACTCCAAGAGAGACTCTTAGAGATCGGCCTTTCCTGCTGCGACGTTAGCCTTCCAAATTGCAGCAAGCTTCTTAGCTTCTACAAGTGGATTCTTTCCGTCTACCAAGACTGCAGTCCAATAAGCTGGAGCTGAATCCCAGTAGTTTGCTCCGCCAGCATTAGTGTTCAAGAAAGCACCAATCTGTGGGATTGAGGAGAGACTTGCTGCCGCTCCCATTGCCTTTTGACCACCAAGTACGAGCTGGCTCGTCTGAGCGCCCTTCTCGGCAGGTGGACGACCTTCTTCTGCCTGATAAGCAACTTGACCCTTAGTTGATGCAAAGAAGCTAGTTAGAAGTGACTTAGCTGGAACAGCTACGCCATGTGTCTCTGCATATGAAGTAAGGAATGCACCGCTTACAGATCCAAACATCTTGCCGTATGTGCCGGCCTTTACTCCTGGAACAGGCATGATGTTCATATCAAATCCTGCTTCAGCAAATGTGCGCCAGTGCCAGTTACCAATAATGGCAAATGGAACCTTGCCAGCTAGGTAGTTATCCTGGCAACCAGTGTCAGTTGCTGGCCAGAAGCCATTGCTCTTACCATTCTTGTCAAGAAGTAATGAAGTTACATTCTTAGCAAAAACAGTTGGATCAAAGCTCTTATCGAAGTTAACAGTTCCATCAGCGTTCATTAGGTATGGCTGTGCGCCAAGTGCTGAGAATCCTGAAAGAGCGCCCCATGACATTCCGCCACCAGCAACACAAAGACCAGCCTTAAGGCCCTTCTTTGACTTGTTAGCAAGGTAGTACTTGACCATGTCGCCGTATGTCTTTGGTGCTGTCTTTACTAGCTTTGTGTTGTAAACCATTCCAACATTGTTTACATCTACAGGAACGCCGTAAAGCTTTCCACCGTATGAAAGATCAAAGAACTGGCTTGGAGTGAACTGTGCCTTCTGCGCTGCAGTCAAAACTACAGGAGCAAGCTTTCCGCTCTTAGCTAATGCTGGAACCCAGTCGTTACCTGCAACGAAAATATCTGGACCAGTTGTGCCAGATGCCTTATCAAGTGCATCTTTCAATGCGTCGTAGCTTGAAAAAGATACAACCTTGATTGTGCTTCCTGGAACCCAGTCACTCTTCTTTGCAAATACTTTTGTTAGGTTTGGTCCGCGTGTTTCATCGGCCCAAATAAGAATTTCACTTGCAGCTTGCGCAGGGACAATGGTCAAGCCGGCAGCGAATGCAATCGTTGTGGCAAGAGCAAGACCCTTAAGTAGTCTGTTCTTCACTAAGTAATCTCCTTTAAGATTTGAAAACCTCTTCTTGGGGGTGCAGGTTTCCTCGTAGTCATATCCCACTGCTTTCAGCACGCAAAAGCAACGTACGGCACATGAATATGGCTGTTTTAAGGGTTTATATACCCGATTGTTATAAAGCTCCAGCCTTACATACGGCCCTTGCAGAGCCTACTTATGGAGCTGTTCGACCGTGGAATCCCAGCCCGTGACCGCCTCGGCTGAGCGAGGAGCCTTGCCAATATAGCGAGCCGATGGACGAATGAGTCGACCAGTTCGTTTTTGTTCAAGAATATGCGCCGACCATCCTGCGGTACGAGCTGCAGTAAACATCGATGTAAATAAATGTGAAGGAACTTCTGCAAAATCTAAAATAATTGCGGCCCAAAATTCAACGTTTGTCTCTAGAACTCGATCAGGTTGACGTTCGCGAAGTTCTTTCAGTGCAGCTTGTTCAAGTGCTTCTGCAACTGCATAACGTGGTGCATTGAGTTCTTTTGCTGTCCGACGCAATGTTCGTGCGCGTGGATCTTCTGCGCGATATACACGATGGCCAAATCCCATTAAACGTTCTTTACGATCGAGCAAACCCTTTACATAAGCAGTTGCATCGCCTGACTTTTCTACTTCATCAATCATGTGTAGAACGCGTGACGGTGCACCACCGTGTAGTGGACCAGACATCGCTCCGATTGCACCTGATAGTGCAGCGGCAACATCGGCACCGGTTGAGGCAATGACGCGTGCGGTAAATGTAGATGCATTCATTCCATGCTCTGCGGCAGATACAAAGTAAGCATCAATTGCACGAACATGAAGTGGATCAGGCTCTCCGCGCCAGCGAATCATCATTCGCTCAACAACAGTATGCGCCTTATCGATTTCACTCTCTGGAACCGGTGGAGCTGTTACGCCGCGTGCGGCCTGAGACAAATATGAAAGAACCATTACTGATGCGCGTGCAAGATTGCTGCGCGCCTCTGCATCATCAATATCTAGTAGTGGCTTAAATCCCCACGCTGGTGCAAGCATTGAAATCGCAGCTTGAACATCGACTCGAACATCACCTGAGTGAACTGGCAGTGGAAATTTTTCAGCATTTGGTAAACCTGGATTGAACTCATCATCTACGAGTAGACCCCAAACATTTCCAAATGAAACTCGACCTACGAGTTCGTCAATATCTACACCGCGGTAGCGAAGCGCGCTTCCCTCTTTATCGGGCTCTGCGATCTCAGATTCAAAAGCGATTACACCTTCAAGACCAGGCTTAAAATCCTCTGACACAGTGAGCTCCTTAGTGTGCGTTATGCAATGGCTCAATTCTGCACCTAGCCAAGGGGTGCAAACGACCAGTAACTGCGAAGATGCACTCCTAATGAAAGTGAGGTTCGATACACCTATGAGCACTCAAGGATTTGATCGCGATGAAATCAGGGCGATGCGCCTTTCATACGGCCAGGACGGCATAGGTGAATTGAATGCAGACCCGTTTCTTGCCTTTGCCGAATGGCTACGCCAGGCACATGAGAATCCAATTATCGTCGAAGCCAATGCCATGGTCCTCTCGACGGTAGATTCCGATTTAGCAATTACAACTCGAACGGTACTTCTCAAGGATATATCGAACGGTGGTTTCACATTTTTCACTAACTACTCTTCACGAAAAGCACATTCCATCGAAATGAACCCCCACGTCAGCCTGTTATTTCCTTGGTATGCCATGGAGCGCCAAATATCAATAAGTGGTCTGGCAGAAAAAACCAGCACCCAAGAGTCTGAAAATTACTTTGCAACGAGACCATGGTCTTCACAAATTGGCGCTTGGGCTAGCCATCAATCTGCCCCGCTTGCATCACGCGAAGAGTTAGATCAGAGATTTCACGGAGCGGCTGAAAAATGGCCTGAGGGAAGCCACGTTCCATGTCCACCGCACTGGGGCGGATACCGCATCACACCACTTGCAATCGAATTTTGGCAGGGGCGCTATTCGCGGATGCATGATCGACTTCGTTATGAACGTCCAAATACTGGCGCTGATTGGGTGATGAACCGCTACTACCCATAAACTCACCTAATGAGCACTGAGATAATCATCCCGGCACATATTAAGCCAATCGATGGACGTTTTGGTTGCGGGCCGTCAAGAATTCGCCCACAGTCACTAGCGGCACTCTCCACGGGCGCGGATTTAATTCTCGGAACATCGCATCGCCAGAAGCCGGTAAAGAATGTAGTTAAGCGCGTTCGTGATGGGCTCCATACACTTTTTAATCTTCCCGATGGCTACGAAGTTATTCTTGGCAACGGCGGATCCACTGCGTTCTGGGATATTGCAACGCTGGGCTTAATTCAAGAGCGTTCTCAACACTTAGTCTTCGGCGAATTCTCATCTAAATTCGCATCGGCGGCACAAGAAGCACCTTTTTTAGGTCAACCAACGCTCATTAAATCTGAGCCTGGATCTCATCCATTGCCTGTGGCCGAAGCTGGAATTGATGTCTATGCGCTGACCCACAATGAAACAAGTACTGGCGTATCAATGCCAATCCTTCGCCCGGCAGGTACAGATGGAGCACTTGTAGTAGTTGATGCAACCAGTGCTGCTGGTGGTTTGTTAGTTGATCCGAAGGAGTTTGATACTTATTACTTCGCGCCTCAGAAATCATTTGCATCCGATGGCGGCCTATGGATTGCAATTATGAGTCCTGCTGCAATTGCACGCGTTGAATCTATTAAAGCCAGCGGTCGTTGGATTCCCGCCTTCTTTGATCTAACTATTGCCATTGAAAACTCACGTCTTGATCAGACGTACAACACACCTGCAGTGGCAACTTTAATTTTGCTGGCAGAGCAAATTGAATGGATGAATGCCGGCGGAGGGCTTTCATTTACTGCCGGTCGAAGTGCACAATCAGCCAATATCTTGTATTCATGGGCAGAGAAAACTAGCTATACAACGCCTTTTGTTGAATCTCCCGCGATGCGATCTAACGTGGTTGGCACAATTAATTTTGATGACTCCATTGATGCCACAAAGATTGCTGCAGCACTTCGCACAAATGGGATTGTTGATACCGAGCCGTACCGAAAGCTCGGTAAGAATCAACTCCGAATCGGAATGTTCCCGGCCGTTGATCCTTCCGATGTTGAAGCACTCACTACGTGCATCGACTATGTAGTTGCGGCGCTGTAGAGGATGTCAAAGAGTTTTCATCGCGACAAATTCTTCTGGGTTACCGCGACTCAAACAGCGATAGTTAACTTCTATTTAGGGGGCTTTGGTCCCGCACAATCTCTATTGCGCGCAGATCAAGGAACGTCGCTCACTGTCGCGGGGCTACATGGGACGGCAATGGGAGTTGCAGCGATTTTTGCAGGATATGCCAACCCGCATATCGCACATCGTTTTGGCCGTACCCGTGCTGGTTGGATTGGTCTTGGAATATTTAGTATCGGCTTAACAATGTTCGTGGTTTTCCCACCAGTTGTTCTGACGCTGCCGGCAACATTAATCACCGGTTTTGGAACCTCGATGATCATTAATAACATGATGACCTCCATGTCCCATCACTACGGGAAGGCCGCTGCAGTGGCAATCCCACAAGCAAATGGAATCTCATCCGTTGGTTTTGTGTTGGGTACGGGATTAATCGGTGGCATTGCAGTTCTTTTTCCAAGTCTTTGGCGAATCGGTCTTTTAATAGCAATTCCCGTTGCTGTGGCCCTGTTTCTAATAGGTCGCAGTAAAGATGTCGACGATCACGTCCCGGATGAAGCAGGACCTCAGAGAGGAAAATTGTCACGCAGATTTTGGATTTCATGGATCGGTTTTGTGGCATGCATCTCTAGCGAGTTCGCTGTCTCCTTTTGGGCTGCAGCGTTACTAAAAGATCGAGTTGGTTCAACCGCAGCAGTCTCAACCGTCGCACTTGTTGGCCTTGGCGTAGGCATGGCCGTGGGTCGTTGGTATGGTGGACTGTTCTTGAAGCGCTTTGCTTTAGATACTCAATTACTAATTTCGATTGCCGTGCAATTCCTTGGCTTTGTAGTCTTTTGGCTATCTCATATTATGTTTATAAGCGCGATATCTCTATTTATAATCGGTCTTGGAGTTTCCATCCAGTTTGCCCTTGCATCGATTCGTTTAATCTCATTTAGCGATGAGCGTCCAGATCTTGCTATTGGTCAAACGTCACTTGCCGCTGGAATCGCAATTGCCGCAGCTCCATTCTTGCTTGGTGTGCTCGGCGATAGCTTCGGTATATCTCGCGCATACATAATGGTTCCAATATTGATCGCTATCGCTTTTGCTATTGTAAAGTTCGTTCCCTCGCATCCAGAAAAGGCGCTACTCAATGAATTATAAAACTCGCAGAATGGTGACCTTAGTAGTGCTCTTTGGGCTAATAATTATGATCGCCATCAGCGCGCTTTAATACTGCAGCCACACTTATATCTTCAGGAACGCTAACTTTATTTCGGTACTTTATCCAAACAAATAACGATGCACTCAATGAGATTGCACCACACAAAGCAATCGTGGGTCTAATGCCGATGTAATCAGTTGCTAATCCGATCAACGGTGAGCCAAACGGAGTTCCACCCATGAAGATAAGTAGGTAAAGACCCATAACCCGACCTCGTATCGCAGGATCAGTGCTCGTCTGAACTATTGAGTTAGCAGATACCAAGGTTGTGAGCGCAGTTAGGCCGCACATCGGGAGCCAGAGAATGTAGGTTGTGTAATTTGGAAGTACCGAAAGAACCAGTATTGAGATGGAAAATAACGTCCCTCCAACAATGACGAACCTCGTTGTCCTAAAGCGTTCTAAGCGAGCCGATCCAATCGCCCCGGTTAACGATCCAATTGCTATAAATGTTCCCATCAGGCCAAAGTTAGCTGGTCCTAATCCAAACTCTTGAGTTGCCATAAGGGCATTGAAGATTTGAAAATTTAATCCGAAAGTTGCAAGTGCAAATACCATGATCATCACTACGTAAATATCTGGACGCGCCTTTGCATAAGCAATTCCTTCACGAATATTGCCCAAGCTCTTAGGCTGATTCTGATGAAAGAAACTCCTTTTATTAAGCTTTACAAGAGCGAATATTACGAAAAAGTAAGAGGTGCCGTTAACGAGAAAGGATGGGCCTGTACCAAAGGCGGCGATCAGTAATCCAGAAACCGCTGGGCCAACAAGTCGACCGCCATTAAAGTTAGCCGAATTTAGGCTTACGGCATTGGGTAAATCGGCCGGACCAACTAATTCACTAGTGAAAGCCTGACGGACTGGAGCATCAATTGCAGTTGAGATTCCAAGTACTCCTGCAAGCACGAAGACATGCCAGAGTTGAACCAGGTCTGTGATGACTAATAACCCCAAACCAATAGATGCTGCGCCTCCAACGATATTTGTTGCAATTAAAACTTTGCGCTTATCTAGGCGATCTGCCAGTACTCCACCATGGAGTGAAAATAAAAGGACGGGCGCAAACTGCACTGCTGTGACAAGACCTAAATATGTACCGTTGTTATTAGTGAGCTCTAAGACGAGCCAATCTTGGGCAATGCGCTGTGCCCAACTGCCGATGTTAGAAATAGTATTTGCTGGAAAAAGGATGCGGTAATTGCGGTGACGAAATGAACGCCAATTGCCATCTTCTTTTACCGAAATCGGCATTACTCTTCTCTCATGGAATCAAATATTCGTTCAGTTGTAACCCTAGTAGCAATCGGAACCATCTGCTGGCTAGTTGCCGGCGTTGTCGCACTTGCGATGAATGCCGATGCGAAGGTCATCTGGACATGCGCCTTTGGGGCGCTATTGGGTGTAGTTGGGATTCGATACTCAATACGCCGCTCAAGGCGCAGCGGCATTTAAGCCTCTAGTTGAGAAGCAATACCGCGCAGAACACGGCCTAGGCGCTCGGCTTCGGGACCTGCTGGGTGGCGCCCATGTCGAAGACCATTTCCAACGCGATCAAGAATTTTAATTGTGTCCTCAATCATCGCAGCTAAATCATCAGGATTAACGCGTGCGTTTTCCACGAGTGATGGTGGTGCATCGACGATATGAACCGACATTGCTTGTGGTCCTTTACGGCTATCGGCAACGCTGAATTCAAGTTTGGTTCCAGGCTTAACTGTTGAAACTCCAGCAGGAAGTGATGATGCAGCAAGATAGACATCTTCGCCCTCATCATTTGCAATAAAGCCAAAGCCTTTTTCTAATGAAAACCATTTAACGCGGCCTGTAGGCATGGGGTGACTCCTTAAGGATTGTGCGTACTCGTGTAGCCGCGGGATGCGGTCAGGGGATTAGTTTAACAGAGGTGCGGCGAAGGTCGCTTCGGAGTGCGCTCCGCATCCGTGATCAACAGAGACAACACGTGCATCTTCTGGCGAGATTGCATTAGCGCAGACGCCAAAAGTTGAGCGTAATGACCCAGCAATTTGAATAAAAAAGCCGCATGAGTGACATGGCTTGGGAGCCGATTCGGCCATCGGAGATTTTGGCCCACGGTCACCTTCATACCAACGCTTGGCAGCTTGATCGCGGCCTTCAATAGACATAACGCGCGCACGACCAAAGCCAAGTTCGATAGCCATCGCGGTATCTAAATCCTCATCG
>Ga0208566_1001363_pt1 | contig 14309 bp, 6 predicted proteins | sample PL_2010_150m_FD_184159 | JGI IMG/M metagenome (GOLD analysis project Ga0208566, IMG submission 184159) | Freshwater microbial communities from Powell Lake, British Columbia, Canada to study Microbial Dark Matter (Phase II) - PL_2010_150m... | ecosystem: Environmental > Aquatic > Freshwater > Lake...
CCACTATGGTGTGCTTGGCCGGAGAATACTGAAGAGCCAGGTACAGGAGCAGCGCCTTGTCCTTGCGGTCCAGGGTTCTGGTTCCGCTCAATACAAAGCGTGGCAGGATTGTCTTGTACATTTCAAAGGATTTTGCTTGCATGGGGCTTGCCTCGAACGAGAAACTCTCATTCTCACCAAGATTCTCGAATAGATTGACCGTTTTACGAGCTAATTCCATTCCCAGTTGCAACAACGGCTCGTCGAGTTTGGTATCCGCCAGGAATTTTAAAAAGGCGCGGTTGTGCGGAAGGTTCTCCGGCAGGTATTCGGTGGGGTAAACGTCTGAAAAGAAGAGGTTATCGTGTATGGTTGAATAGTGGAGGAAGTTATTCACATCGAAGGGTTCCACTACCTCCGTGAGTTTCTCCCCGAATCTTTCGCGGATCAGCTGCCTCATCCAGATAAAGTGCTCCATCATGGGCTCGCAACACTCGCGTGGAATGATCATGTTGAGTCCAAACCGCGTTACATCCTCGGCCAATCCCACCGTCCTGAGCATTTCAAATACTTTTTCCCTGCTCGGCAGGGTCCGTTTACTCCCCTCTCCCTCTGCAAGCAGCAGCGCCCGACTCCCATACAGGAGGTTGTCTCGAACGGTCCCGTTGAAGATGAAGGGGTGTTGGGCCACAAACCCGATGTTACAGGTGACGTCCATTTTGGTGAGTTCCCGGAGCTCATGTCCATCCAGAAGAACGCTTCCTTGACGGTATGGGTACAGCTGTCCCAGCACCATGGCCAGGGAACTTTTCCCGCTGCCGGAAAAACCGACCAGCGCTATCTGCTCCCCGGGACGCACATGAAAAGAGACCTCGCTGAACAGACGCACGCCATTGTCCAACCTGTATTCCAAATCTTTGACCTCGATCTCTCCCTTGATGTGATGCACAGGACGGTCGGTCGGCATCAATTCAAACTCCGGCTCTATATCAAAACGCTCCATGACACATTGATAGCGTACCTGCGCGTCTTGAAATTCCTCGTAATATGAGATCAATTCCTTTACGGGATCATAAATTTTTTCAAAGGCGGACAGAAAGGCGACCAGCGCACCGAGAGTCAGCTGGCCTTGAATGGTGAGATACCCCCCTACCAGAAAAAGGAAAAACGGTCCCATATTCTGGAAGAGGTTGTTGTAAAATTTTATTCCGAACTTATACAGATACATCCGCTTTGCAAGAGAGAACAGTCGGTCGGCAAAATGGCCGAATTTATCCATTTCCAGCCGATAGGAGGCGTTGCCCTGGATTTCGTGAACCCCGGATATGGCTTCACTGACCACATTGCTCATCGAACGGCTCTCATCGACGCGGATGGCGTTCAGGCGATTGAAGCGTTTCTGAAGGACGGGAATGAGGATGATCTCTACCGGATAGATGGCAAGGCTGATGAGGGCCAGTTTTGGATTCAGAAAGATCATATAACCGGCGAAGGTCAGAAGTGTCAGAACGCTGGTGATGGGAATAGCCAGAGCACTGCCCAAAAAGCCTCCCACGGCGCCCAACTCGGCCATCAGGGAGGTCATTACGGTTCCCGGTTGGGTCTGTCTGAAAAATTGCAACGGCAGACGCAGGATATGCTGGTAGAGTTGATCTCGCATCTCCAGAAGGATCTTCTGACCGATATAGGCCTGAAGCATATTGATGACAAACTTGAGAGTGCTGAAAAGGATCGCCGCTCCAAGGTAAAGGCCGCAATAGAGGAAAAGCAGGTCTGTCTTTTTCAGTTCGATCGCAATGTTGATGATTCTTTTTTGCAATTCAAGGGGAACGACGCGAAAAAAAATGCTGACGATGATGACGAGAAGCAGCAACAGCTGTAGCGGCCAATGCCGATGTAAAATCCAGGAAAAAAGAGAGCGTTTGGTGATCATGCTGTCTTCCTTTCTACGCCAATTTCACTTGATCCGGTGCGGCTCGGAGCAAGTTGGGGATCTTCCCAAAGGCTATTCTTCTCAGCCGGTAAGATCAATACGAAAGCCGGCTTAGGGATTTGAGGATCAGCGTAAAACCCATGGCGAACATCCCGGTCAATCCCATCCCGCAGGAAAAACCGGCCAAAAGCACCGGGGCATATTGGCGCCACATGGCCCCATAGCGTTTTAAAAAGAAAAAACGCCCCAGGCATGCGCCGACCACTTCCAAGATGAGGCCGTGGGGTGTGCTCTGCCCCAGTCCGCGAACCACTCCGTAAATCAGCAAGATCGGCAGACCAAGAAGCGTCAGCAAGGCATAGGAAACAATGCCGAGGCCAAGACCCGCCAGCACATAACTGCCCTTGAGGGCCTGGAAAAACAGCGAGTTTCCTTCCAGCGTGGAAGTCTGCATCAATAGGGTGTTCAGAGCCTGAAGGTGCCACAATTCCTGTGCATACGGGTAGCTGCCGGAGGGAATCGGCGCCAGGCGCCAAATGAACTGGGAAAAAAGGAGACTGGCCACCATCACCACGGGAAAGACCACGATTTCCGCCTTGATGATACCCCGGATGCTGGTGCCGGTCAACTCGATCTCCCGGAAATCCACCGTGGCCTTGCCGTAATTGTGAATAGGAATAGGGGCATACCAGATCTCAATCCCCTGGTAACCGAAGAACCGGGCTCCGGCAATAAAACTCGCCTCCCGAACGAGCGGCAAGTTGACGAATTGTCCCGCGATTCCCTCCATGCGGGCGGTGATATACGACACAATGGGCGTGTAAAGAAATCCATACCCGACGAAAAAAATCCAGGGGAAGTTGGGGACCAGCCAAACGCAAAGCGCTACATAGGATAGTGTTGAAAACACATAAATGCCGATGGCAATCCAAAAATTGAAATCACCCCGACCGGGAGGCGGATGAAACAGATCCTTTAAGCTACCCCGTCTCGAGGTCCCGGATTGCTCCGATCCGCTTCGGCGAAAGGACCGTAGAACCTGCCAGATCCCCACACAGGCGATGGAAAGTCCCACGCCGATGCCGAAGCTCATGTAGAAATCAAAATTGTTGGCAAAAACCGTATCCACGGTTCCCATTCCCTGGTGCCAGCGTTGCAGGATTCCCTGATGATAGAGAATCGGATTGGCCGCCACGGTGATGATCAGTCCGATCAATCCTCCGATCACGGCCCAAAAGGGCAACACCATCCCGATAAAAATGAGCCCCAAGTCAAGTTGAATCCCTGTGGCCACCGCCGGAAGCACTTTTTCGGTATGGCGGGTCAGTTCGATCCAGGGGATTGGAATGAGCCGGATCGGCTCAGTGAAGAAAAGGCCTGACAAGGTCGGTAAAAGGATATAGATTCCGCCGAAGACGAGCCCGATGACGCCGCCGATGGAGAAAATACGCCACTTCCAGCTCAGTTGCCTTTCCTCTGTGGACTCTGCCAGGGCCATGGTTCCCAAAGCCCCGACCGGCGCCATGGGAAAAGGGAGTTTTTCCACGTCGGAGGTGATTCGGTAGAGGGCATAGCCCAACCCGAAATGATCAATGCGCTGAATGATTTGCGATCCGATCAACAAAAGGATCGGAATGAGCCAGTCGCGGTGGAAAAATGTACGTTCAGCCAGCGATAAAGACCCGGGCGATGGCGCCACCCATGAAGGAATAAATTCCACCAGGCCCAGCATCTGGGCCGCATCAGACTGAACCAGGTACTGGTTCCACAACAAACCCTGAAATGGTGAAGCCAACGCAGCGCCGGCCATGTAATAGAGAAGAAAGATTTCCTGCTGCTTGAGTTCCGTGAAGGAACGTTTGGCGACCTCGGCAAAGAGGATAATGGTTACCCACCTTGCAGCGGGACCGATACCGGTGCCAATCACCAACTGCAGGTACATGCTGCCGGGCATCATCAGAAAACCGATGAAAACCGCGCCCAGAATGGTTTTCCAGTTAAATCCCTCCTCAAAATGCGAGGGGGTTTTTAAAAGATCTCTGTATTCTTGAAGTTCCTTGTCCTCGTACATGCAATTTCCTTTAGTCCGGCAGCACCTGATAACTGCTGCTATCGCCAAACAAGCCGACCAGGGCCCATGCTCCTCCCATGAGAAAATCGCCCACGATGAGACCGACAAAAAAGTATTGGAGTTTTTTAAACAAAACCACCCCTCCGTAGCGCATGCAGATGGCGTTGGAAAGCCATCCGATGAAAAAGCTGAACCAGAGAATCCGCATGGCCGAGCTATAGGCGGTCAGGTATCCGATGGGGTGCAGAGGCCACCAGTAAAACCGATGATAGCAGATCACGAGACCCAGCATCACCGCCGCACCGACCGCTGAAAAGATCAGAACCCATTGCCCCGGTCTCACAGGCGTTTCGATCAGGCTGTATATATTGTCATATACCGCCACGGTGGTCCGGGTCGCCCAGTCGAGCTGCAACTCCCGGATACCGAACTTGTAACACAAGGAGAGCATTGCAAGAAAAGATACGCCCACGCAGATCACCAGGGTGATCAGGATAGAGCCGATGATCCATCGCCTGTTGGACATCCCCTGGGTGATTTTTCGGGCATGAAGCAAAGAGGGCATCAGCGACTCCCGAAGATCCACAAAAAGAACCTTCTGGGCTACTCCGGCAATGAGAAGTCCCACAGGGGTGAAAAACCGTGGGCCGAAACAGGCGAGGAGCCCGTCCATCGGGGCGGCGGTAAGCGTAAAATAGGCGATCCCTCCCTGACAGATCACCCGGCTCGCAACGAGCGTGATCATGAAAAAGGCGCCCAATAACAGAATGGCGACCAACAGGGGCATACCGAAATAGTGGAACCAGATCAGAATCCCGAGTGTTCCGAAAGCAACGCCCCAAAAGGAAAACCGGATAGAAAACCACTCCTCTTCGGTCCCGGCCTCTTTACCGAAATGAAAGACTCTGCGTAACACGTCCAGGAAATGGGAGCGGGCCAGCCAGAGAAGAAAGAGAAAGAAAATCACGTAAGCCCCGATCGCCTGGGTCTCTTCGGGTCGAGAAAGGGTAGGACCGAATGTCACACCCAGATCCGCGGCAGGAATGGTGTATCCCAGAACACCCAGCAAACCGATGAGCAAGGCCCCCGTCAGGGAAAAAAACCAGAAAGAAAAGGAAATCTGTTTGGACGTGAGAAAGGCAAAACCGATGAAGGCTGGATAGAGATAGATTTTGAGATTGTGAAATCCCGAAAAAAGGCCTTGCCCGGGAAAATAGGAACCGGCCAGAATCAGGGTGGGGATCTGGGGAACTTCCGGATAATAGAAATTTAACCCGTTTACCAGGTGCAAGAACAGTGGAACCAGGAAACCGATCAGGAAAAAGCGATGGGTGAGAAATCCTTCCATACCATTTCTATCCAGCACCTCTTCCATCAATTGAGGAACCTGCAAAAGCGGAAAATTCATCCGCTCATTATAAAGGGCCTGCCGGCTCAAGATGTTCACCATGCAGATCATCACAAAATAGCATAGAAAAATAAAGCAACTCCAGACCAAGAGCGGTTTTACCCAGGCGTCCCAGGGAATTTGACGGATCACATCTACCCACCCCATCTGGTGGCCCCCCGAAAGACCATTGTAGAGTGTATCGATCGCCTTCGTGCTCTGAGGGTACCAGGCGCCGGGCAACAGCGGATGAAGGACCTCCCCCCAGCGGTTTTCAACAGTGGCAAAATGGTACGGCGCCGTCAGGTTGATAAAGAACGTGCGCACCAGTCCGGTGTAGGCGATCCCGGACACAATGACCATCAGAATCCAGACCAACAGCAGTTCTTTTCCGGTCAAGAAGATACGTCCCTTGAAAATTTTCCGGGCCAAAACAATAAAAAAGGCCAGCCAGGCGAGAATAAAAAAAGGCGCCAGGGGGAAATGGCCTCCACCGAGCGGTGTCGCATTGCGATAGGCATTATTAAACGGCGTGACGGCGCAGATGGCTACGGCAAGCACCATCCCAAGAATGATTGCCCGTAAACGGATGCCTTGAGAACCATCACTGTTTACATGATCTTGTGCCCCAACGTCCGATCGGTTTTCCATCATCTTTCTTTCCTATCGCGGGTTACAACCCCTGACTGCCTTCCTTTTCGTGTTCCGCTGCGGTCATCCATTTTTCGTATTGGGCGTGTGACGTTTCGTCAAGAGACCGCCACATCAGCAACTGACGTCTCAACGCGTGAAGAAAAGCCTTGTTGGTCCGCCGCCAGACATTGGCTTCTCCGGCAAGGCGTTTTAAAAAAATCTTGATTTCGAGAAATCCGGGTTCTTCCTCTGCCGGACAAAACCGCACCTCCACCTGCTGTTTGATGCCGAAATCAAAAGGAGCCAACCACACCTGTGTGTAAAGCCGGAGGCATGCCTCCCCGCAGTATGGATTCTCGGTGTACCCAGGCGTTGCATCGTTTTTAACCGGCGGTAAAGGGCATACAAAGGCAAAGTCAATATCACCGGTGGAAAAAGCCCCTTGGGAAACATCCTGGCATCCCTTGAAATATTCGTAGAGATATCCGCCGGTGCTTCGGTGTTCCTGATATTTCATCAAAAAGGGGAGGGTGATTTCAAGGAGGTTCCCATCCGGTTCCGGAAGCTTCCAGGAGCGGTTCACGTCCGGAATGGCGATTTGTGCCGCCACCCTGGCTGGATAGATGACCGATACCAGCACCACCAGGATCACCAGAAACATCGCCGCAACCCCTGCCAGGGAAGAATAATTTACGGTAATGCCGGCCCAGAGGGAAGAGGTTGCAAAAAGACTGGCGGTGGTCTGGGCCAGAAGATACCCGAGGACCACGCTCAAAACGGCAAAAGCCAGGGCTTCCGCAATAAAAAGAAATGAGACATGTGAAGGCGCGAGCCCCACGGAAGTGTAGATTGCGATTTCCCGTTTCCTTTCATAGACACTCCCGATCATGGTATTGAGAACAATAAAGACCGAAATGATAAGCGGGATGACAATATTGGGAACACCGCTGTAGCTGAGGGTGTTTCTGGCACTGTACAGAAAGGTCCCTTCCGGCTCCCCGCAGAAAAGAGAAAGCCCGAACCGATCCGTCAGTTCCTCGGCCAAAGTTTGAATATTTGTCAAGGAACCGGGATGCACCGCCAAGCTTTTGAGACGGCCTCCGGCAGCCAGCAGGGTGCCGTAGGGGATGATCACGGTAAGGTCCCCTGGAACATGGCTGTATCGACTTTGAAAAGCCTGAACATCGGCCCCGGATTCTGCTGCTTCCATCTCCGCTTCGGTCATTCCCATGGACACTTCGCTGGGAAAGGTGACCGGCGTTAAAAATTCGCCGTCCAGATCCAACTGCTTTTCGAATTTTTCCCTCGAAAACGTTCCCACCACATCAAAGGGCGTTCCCCAAAGCAAAACAACCGTCCCCTGCGGGCGTTTGGAATCGATGCCAAGGTTGCCGGCCATCCGTTCCGACAACAATACAACATTTTTATCCTCCTTCTGCAACCATCTTCCCCCTACCAGGGTTTGATCGATACGGGTAACACTGGCTTCTCCGGCGCCAAGGCCAATCAGCCCCTGGGCTTCTTGAACCCGGTCCTTGTATCGCACCGCTATTCGGGCGGTGCGGGTTCTGTTCCCGGACTCCATCCATATCCGCGGTGTCACCTCACCCTTTCCTTCTAACGCGTTAGAAAGGATTCCCAACGCTTCCGGGGGAAGATCCTGCCAGTTGAGATTCTTTAACAGGAACCCCTGATAAGGAGCGCTGCCCTGGTACAACAGACGCCCATGTTGCCGCATGGTTTTGACCGTGGTGAAACTCATGATGGTGAAGGTAAGAATGATCAGCGTGATGCAGGTGAGGGTTGTTCTGATACGACGCCGTCTGAGGTTGCTTACGCCCAGGAAAAACGCGGCGATAAAAGCCTTCCAAGGACTGATCTCAATCGCCTTCATATGTCCTGCCTGTCGCTGGAGACGGACCATCTCTCCTTCGAATCGGAAAAAGATGATCAACGTCACCATGAGAGAAAGCCCCATGATGAAAAAGGCAAGAATCACCACCATGGGGTTGTAGGCGAGCTGAAAAGCAGGATGGACTTCATAGATCAAGGCAATCAGCAGAAGCAGGATACCGCAGAATGCGATGACCCTCTTGTAGATGTCTGAGTAGCAGAAAAGCAGCCGCTCCAGGCAAAAGGCAAACGGGACGAACAGGGCGATGTAAAACAGGACCCCGAAAAGGACATCCTTCTGGGTCGTTTCCACATGCTCATAGACACGGATGGCCAGGGCCCAGGAGCGTCGCGCCTCCTCGCCAAATTTGTCGAATTTTTTTTCCTCCAGGGCTTGCGTGGCCTCTTTTAAGGCGGTCGTTCCTTCCCGATGGAGGTTGCGGATCCTTTCATTGAAAATGCCGTGAGCCTCAAGATTGGCAATTCGGGGGCCGAGAAGCTCCCACATGTCCCGGGCGACTTTCAGCTCGGTATGATGTAAAAATGGCCAGTCATCCACCAGGTAGCCGGATCCCTCCGGATGGGTGCTGGTCGCGTTGGTCAGAATCACTTTTTTGTTAAACACCGTATCGGAAAGGGTCATCTTGAATCGCGTTCCGGGTTCCAGGTAAATCGAGGTGATGGTGGAGGCGCGGGTGTCGATCCGGCTGAACCAGTAGCGCAGCGGCAAGGCCTCCCGCCGGCCGTCCAGGAGCTGTATCTTGGTCAGGTATCGGAAGCTGCGCGGCTCGATCAGGTTGAATATCGTGGTTTCTTTGCAGGCAAACATGACCAAGTTGGTTTCCACGGCGTTTCGCCGCATGGCCAGCCGGTAGGCATGAAGTCCGGTCTGCTTCTTATCCACGGCCCACTCCACGGCGCCGGTATCCTGACTGAATCGATATCCTTCGATGATGACATTGTCCAGAAGATGTCTTTTGTCGGCAATTCCTCTGATTTGAAAGGTCCCCATGGTATCCACCATGGCATAATACCGACCCGGTCCATGATAGGCCAGGATGACACTACCAGGCGCCGGTTGATCGGCAAAGAGTTCGCCATGCCTGAGAAAATTGGCCCTGCCCGTTAATGTCGAAAAGCCGTTGGCAGGCAAACGGCCGGTGTGGAGTTGGGGTGCACGCGCCAGTGATCTGATCAGGCCGGCCACCAAAACGCTCTGCTGTCCGGCCTGTTCCCAGTTTACGGTTTCAGGACGATCGTAGGGTGTTCCCCATAAAGATCGTGCATCGTTCAGCGTCGCCAGGCTTACGCCGAGGTATCCGCCAAGGGCGCTCACCTCCCCGCCCATGAACGGCTGGTCCGAGAAATAGCTTTGCCACGGTCTTTGGTGGCTTGCCTGGAGGGTATCCTGAAACAGATTGGACAGCCCCATGGCCTTTTGAACGTCCACAGCGCTTTTGCGGAGCACCTCGGCCAACGCAGAATAGATGCCTTGCCGGCTTACGGTCTCCTTCAAAGGATAGAGCCACCCTTGATTGAAGGCGCCGATGCCGTCCCCGTGGCTGGAAAGATGCAGGGAAATGGCGACGGTGAGTTCCGCCTCTTCCATTAGAGACCGAAAACTGTTGGCGCTTTTGAGTTGCTTTAACTGCCTCTCGGCATCGGAAAGGATCGCTTTCTGGTCTTGTATCACCAGCGGAATCAATTGATTCAGAAACCGGGTTTCCTCCGGAGTGAGATTCTTGAATGTGCCGCGCCAACTGAGCCGCCGAAGCAGAAGGCTTTGCTGGGCTATCTCCTGGATCCTATGCTGCCGGTCACCCGCGGCCTGTTGCATACGAAGCTGGATAAGCTGCCGGGAAATTTTGTCCACTTCTGTTTTGATCCGATCGGTCAAGGCCGTTTCCACAGGGCCGTCTAAATCCTCATCCCCGGTTTCCTTAAAGGTGGAAGCTGCCGGTAAATCCCTCTCCAGGGCGCCGATAATATTTCGGCTCTTTTTCACGATGGCTTCCAGCTTTTTACTCAGCCGTTTAAGGTCAATGGATTTGGATCGAAGGCTCCAGATCAGTTCCCTCATGCCGGCCAAGGCCTGAGCGTGACCGGCTGTGGCCACCAAAAGGACGGATCGGGCCGGAGGATTTTGTTTCAAGGTGCGGGCGAGTTCAAGAAGCGTGGCCACACTGCATGCCTCGTCCGCACCGGGTGAGCTTCCGGGAATCAGGGCCGTGCTGTCATAAAAGGCCTCCACCATAACCAATTCCTTCTGAAGCTTGGAATCGGCGCCGGGGATCAGGGCAAAGATGTTCTCGCCGGAGGCATCTTCCCAAGTCATCTTGGAAAAAAGCCGGGCTCGACCGGCCACAAGCCCTTTCGGAGCGGTCTCAAAACCTCCAAAGAGCTCCCGGGCCTGCGAGAAGGAAATCCAGAAACGGGGAAACTGAATGGGGGACAATTCGGTTTTATCTTGAAAAAATGTCTTCCCCGTCGGACCCCGATCTACATAGATCAGGGCTTTTGCGCCGAGATTGGCCGCATGCAGCCAGTTCTTTCCGGAATCCATTTCCATCAGCAGGATGGCGCCGGAAATCTCTTTGCCGTTGAAATCGCGGAGTTCACCCGGGCCGACATATACCAGGGGGCCTTCCAGCCCGTCGGAAGAAATGGTTTCCGGCGTGATCGCATTGGCCTGGATCGGATGAATGTCCCGGGAGAGATCTTTGTCCGGCAGCACAAGGGAGCTTCCGCCATGCCGAACCACGGGGACGGAAAACCAGTGCGATCCCACGGTTTCCAAGCCGAGATCGGAGAGGCGATTCTTGATAAACTTGGCAGCCGCCTTGCTGCCCGAAGTCCCTGTGCTTCGGTCCCCAAAGGAGGCCAGTGTGTTTACCGTACTCGTAAAATCTTCCGAAACCGCCTGCTTTGCTTCGGCCGTCATCGGCAAAAACGGGAGGAGGCCCCACCCAAGAAGCCCGAAAACCACCGACAGGACCTGCCGCAGTGGGATTCTCCTTTTATCCGCCTCCGCCACTTTCATATTTGTTCTCTCAGAATGGTCTTTACTTTCGGGTGTTGATCTGCCCCACGGAGATAGAGAGTTCGTCCCGGTTCTCGATGCGTTCGATGAGGCCGTCGCGTATCCAGACCACCTCGTCCGAAACGTTCAGCATCTTGATATCGTGGGTTGCGGAAATGATGGTCACATTTCGCTCACGGCTCAGGCTCTTTAACAGCGAGATGATCTCTTCTCCGGTGGTCAGATCGAGGTTTCCGGTGGGCTCATCGGCAAGGATGATGGCCGGGTCATTGGCAAGGGCGCGGGCGACCGCCACCCGTTGCTGCTGCCCCCCGGAAAGCTCAGAGGGCTTGTGACGGAACCGGTCCCCCAAGCCGACCAGTTTCAGAAGCTGAATACCCTTTGCCACCGCCGCGTCGTTGTTCATTCCGGCAAAAATCATGGGCAGGGTGACGTTCTCCAACGCCGTCATCACCTGGATTATGTTAAAAGTCTGGAAAATGTAGCCGATTTTCCGGCATCTGAGCCAAGCCAGTTCATAAGCATCCAGTTGGGCGATGTCGACCTCGTCGATAAAGACTTTCCCGGAGGTAGGTTTGTCCAGCCCTCCGATCATGTTAAAAAGCGTACTTTTCCCAGATCCGGACGGACCCATGATGGAAACGTATTGGCCGGCGGCAATTGAAAGGTCCACCCCTTTCAAGGCGAGGACCTCCGTCTTGCCGAGTTGAAACGTCCTGGTCACCTTGGATACACGAACGATATTCCGGAGCTCCGCCATGTGTTCAATCCTTTAAGCTCAATGTTCTACCCTCATTGCCTCTACCGGCAGCATCCTGGCGGCAACAATTGCCGGATAGAGAACCCCCAACAGGCTCAAAAAGCACCCCACGCCCGTGGCAAACAGCAGAGATCCTACCGCCTCCATCCAGGAAAGGCTCGTAAAAACCACCGTGCCGAAGCGGACGACCGCATTGAGGAGGGAAAAAAGCCCGCCCGACAGCGCGCCTATTGCAGATCCCACCAGCCCTTGCATGCCGGCTTCCAGCAGAAAAAGCCTCAGAATAAAGCTGTCCAGCGCCCCGAGGCATTTCATGGTGCCGATCTCGCGGAACCTCTCGGTTACCGCCATTAGCTGGGCGTTGACGATACCCACCACGCACACCAGAAGCGACAGGATGACAATCCATCGCATTTTGGGACTGCTTCCCGCCCGGGTGTCCCCAGGGCTCAGATCATATCCGGAACGATTGAGGGCCTCACGCAAGACCGTATCACGGGTTGCCAAAAAGCCATTGGCAATGTCATTGTTCACGTTGACAAAACTCAGAAAAGAAACCGCCAGAACCAGACTCATGGTGGTGATGAGGGAGCGGACAAACCGGACTCGTATACTTTGCCAGGAGATCTCCAGAGACTTCTTAAATGGTAAAACAACGAGCCGATCCGGATGCTTGAACGGCATTTTCTTTGAAGATGAAAGAGACCAGTTTTTCACAAAAGATCCTTTCCTTTTTTACCCGCCTGCGGTACGGATAAAAGGATAAACACCCCCATCCAATGGATGGTTTAATTTTTATTGACAGCATGCAAATCCATAAAATGAACGAGACGCAAGCGCCGTTGTTTGAGCAGCGCCTGGATGAAAATCTCGAGAAAAAAAAAGGCTGCCTCGTTCATTTGCCGGTGGTGAATCATAATCCCGCAAAGGCTCTGTGATAGCGCGCTGCCGATTTCTGAAAACAGGCCATCCCACCCTGAAACCAGATGTCCCTCTTTTCGTGTGTGCAGATCGACACTGACGGCAAAATCCGGTAATCCGTCCGGGGACGGTGGGAAACCCATTTGGGATCGGGAAACTGCTTTATAATTTAGTTCTTTGAGTATATCAAGGGTATTCTGATCGCATCGGTTCCAGGGAGGGGTAAAAACCGGGGAAAAAAAGTCCCCCATCAATGTTTGCAGGTGATATTTCCCGCGGATAAGGTCTTCGCGAATCTTAAAAGAGGGTCGGCTTGGGCCGAATTCCTGCTTTTTCCCTTCCGGTTCATGGTTCACATGCCGCCACCCGTGCTGGTGCCAGCACCAGAGAGAAGGGGCTTTTTGGCCGATCCTTTTAAGATGCTGCCATCTGGCTTGGGTAAGCCACGCCGGAACCACCGCCAGGCAAAGGGGCGCCCGATAGCGCGTAAAGAGATCCATGAGCCGAACAAAATTGGCTCCTGGCACAGCTACATCATCGGCACGGAAAAAAACGTAAACCGGCTCTCTGGAGTCCATCTTATCAAGAGCCGCACTGAAACAGTGATCCAGCCGGGAGGATAGATCGGGCGGAAGGAAACGCCATAGCGTCGAGACCGGGTACGCCATCACAACCTCTCGGGCAATGCCGGATTTTCCAACAGCCATCCGGCAGTACTTTCCGCGCCGCTCAAATCAATATCTACGGCGGATCGGGAGCAAACGGATATGTTTTGCTGCATGATGGCGCTCAGGCGCCGTGGATGCAACTCCTCGTCGGACAGTACTTGTAGAATCCCCAGCTGAGCCAACCTCATGGCGCGCAGACCCTGTTCCCGATTTTGGGGAAAAGGCCATACCAGAGCAGGGACCTGTGCGGCTGCGATATTCATACAGGTGTTATATCCAGCCATACTCACGGATAGGTCTGCGCCTGAAAGGTAGGATAAGAAATCCGGGGTAAAGCGAAAAATTTGTATGCGCCTGTTGGGTATCCGTCTCAGGCGTTCAAAGGCATCTTCGCCCAGGAATGGCCCGGTAAATACATGAAGGTGGGTCGGCTTGTCGGCATCCATAAGCTCAAATGCCTCCACCACCGCCTCCAGAAGGGTGTTCCCGACATTCCCGCCGCCGGCGCTTGCAACGATGAGGATTGCTTCCCGAGCGATTCCTATCTGTTGCCGAAGCTTTACCCCGGCGTTCGGGGCAGGTTTGGGGGTTACAAATCCGGTATAGACCATGGGAACCGCAATGTCTTTCACGCGGGAGAAGGTTTCATCCAGTTTGAGCACCCGCGGGTCGGCGTGGATCAGCAACGCATCAAAGTATCGATTGAGTAGATCGATCACCCGCGCCTCATAGACCGCTGGATTTTTTTTCTCAACCAGAATATCCCGAAGACTACAGATTACACGGCTTCGAGGCAGAGTTCCGCAACGGATCCCTTCGAGGATCGGATCGATCTCAAATCGAAAAGCCTTGCGGCCAAAAGGATAAAGCTCCACAATAAACAGATCCGGGGCCTCTGTCTCAAAGAGGTGGAAAAAAAGTTGCTGCCGCTCTTGCCTGACCTGAGCCACCGATTTACCCTCCTCAGGGGAGTACAGGATGGAAAACTCCTGGTTCATCATGAGCTCAGGAAGGTGCACCTCGC
>Ga0208566_1001364_pt1 | contig 14300 bp, 13 predicted proteins | sample PL_2010_150m_FD_184159 | JGI IMG/M metagenome (GOLD analysis project Ga0208566, IMG submission 184159) | Freshwater microbial communities from Powell Lake, British Columbia, Canada to study Microbial Dark Matter (Phase II) - PL_2010_150m... | ecosystem: Environmental > Aquatic > Freshwater >...
ATTTATATTTCTCCGGACAAGTAGGAATTCCTTCAGATTTTGTCATGTAATACATTTCAGTTCCCTGCGTATTTTTGATATAGATTTTTTCATCGGCACAAAACCACGCCTCTCCTTCGGTTTTTTGATTTTCAATACTTAAGAAAATCAGGGTTTGATTTTCGGAAAATTCGATTTTTTCAATGGTTAAAGTTTTATGACTTTTAATATTTACAACCGGAAGAATGATCGTTTGTGAATATGATTGGCCGATAAAAAATACAGAAAAGAGTAATATAAGAATGTTTTTCATTTTGGTCTTATTCTATTTTGAAACGCAAGGTAAAATTAAATATTGAAATCACTCACCACGGAGACATGGAGATCACGGAGTAACACGGAGATACCTTTTGCTAATCATCTCGGTGTTTATAAAAAAAGCCCTCGCATGGAGAGCTTTTTCTTTTCAATTTTTCCTTTTCTATTTTCCGAATCTGTATCCAAGACCAATTGCAAAAACTGTTGTATTGTTTTTGTACGATTCAGTTACAGCACCTACACCGGGATAATTGATAACTTTATTGCCCTCGGTATAAAAAGTATGAGAAACGCCAAGATTTAAGTCCAATTTATTTATTACATGGACAACTGCTCCAAATCCTAACGTACTGGTTTTCAAACTATAGCTTAAATCGGATTGATAAGCAGAAGTTGGAGCAGATGCTGTGTTAAGGTATCCACAGCTCAGTGAAAGAAATTTCGCCACATCATATTCCAAAGCAATTCCCAATTCATAGGAATTTCCGTCCAGGTAAGCACCGCTGGTTCCGTCTGTTCTTGTTACAACAGCACCGTTTGTAACAAAGTCTTTTGATACTGCATCAATTTTCCCATATTTAGCAGCTCTGTCGAGGTAATAATGCACACCGATCTGGGTGCGGAATTTATCCGAAATTTTGTAACGCACGCCAAGAGAAAATAAAGAAGGCATTTCTGCAGGAACAAGTTTACCATCCGGAAACATACCTGAACCATCGATTGTTGTTGCATTTTTCAGTTCAAGGGGTGTTTTATACTCGTATTTTAAAGCAATTCCCAGTTTACCGTCAAGCATGGATAAATCAACACTTACAATTGGTGTAAAAGAATTTCCTTGTTGCGAAGCATCAACTTCAACATCAGCTGTTTTAGCGGCATAAACACCCATAGTTGCAGCATTTTCTGAATAAGCAGTGGCATAATTTGAATAAGCTCCTTGTGCTTGTGCAATTGTCAAGGCATCGATTTGTGCTTGAGTCATTCCCAACTGACGTAAACCACCTTCCATTTGAGCACGTTGTGCTGCACTAATTGCATTTATACCTTGAGCTTGAGCAAATGTCAAAATCCCTGCACCTCCGGTTATGAGGGGTTGCATGCTTGTTGCGGCAGTTGTTGCCAAAGTCGCTACGTTTGTAGCTGCTCCCTGCATAGTAGTGAAAAATTGAGGAGCAGAAACCATCGCTCCATTAAAACCTACCGCCGGATAATTAGGATTAATCATGATGTCCCTGATATGTCCCTGGTAAGTATTTTTGGCCGTGATATATCTGACCCCTAAACCTACGGCAATAAATTCGTTGATTTTATAGGAAGCCCCGAGCTGGATGCCCATATAAGAGGATGTTCCGCTAAAATAAATGTTTGCAGCGTACTTGTTGGTCGGAATACCACTTGCAGTAAGGGATGAAGGGATGCCGGAAATTGGAATTTCAAAAGAAGGTAACCCGGTTTTGTATTCTGCGCTTCCGCCGCCGCCAACTACTCCAAATCCGGCATGAACGGCAAAATTGCCTTTTTTATACACCGCGTAAGCCGTAGGGAATAAAGGTGCAGAAACATTGCCGATAAACGTATTGCCATTGAGCAGCGGGTATCCGTTAGTGATGGTCTTTGTTTGCGTGATGGTCTGATTGCTCACTTCAATATAGAACCCGTCTGCCATTCTGGCAACTCCTGCAGGATTAAAATAAACGGCATCAGTATTAATGGATGCATCTCGGACTAAAGATCGCACCCATGCTGCGCTTTGATTTGTATTTGTAACAATTCCGCCGGCAAATCCTATTTGGGCGAAAAGGCAAATACTTAGGATTAAGCAAAAAATCTTTTTCATCATGTTTAAGTTTTAAGTCAATATATAAATGCCAATATATATAAACTATTCAATACATTATCCGGGGAAATGGCAGAATCGATGAAAATTTTTCTTAATTCATTGATAATCAAGCTAGAAAAATCGTTTGATGACAAAACCAGCCTGATCCTCACCACAGACAGCGAGTTGTACCATTATCTGAAGCAGATCAAGTAGATTACTGGTTAAGGGTTTTGCTTTTTAATAGTCGATAATTATGAGTTTTCCTTTAGAGATATTAAGTGGGCCATTTTTCAATTCATAGAAGTAAATTCCTGAACTTAAATTACCTCTTTCTATTTTTATTTGATTACCTGAAATATCATTTATTGTTTTTATTTTTTTGTAGCCTCCAGGTAAATATTCATTAGCCTGGATGCAAGGACCATTGGCTTGGCAGAGGTGGCATTATAACTGATCACAATGGTGACATTTTCCGATGGACAATACCCCGCCCAGTTTTTATACCCCGGGATGGTTCCGGTATGGCCCCACATCGGAGGATTTGTTTTAAACATGATTCCCAAACCATATTCTTCACAATCTTCACCCGGAGCAAGAATCGTCATGAGCCGCTGAACCTGTGTTTCCGCTTTCAGCAAGGTACCTTTGTAAAGATGTTCAACCCAGGCTTTCAGGTCATATACATCGGCAATCATGGCACCGGCAGCGCCTGCCATGGAAGGATCATACACCTCAGCTACATCGGGCATGGCGGAGGTATCGCTTTCCCATACCCAATCATAGCCGTGAACAAAAGAACCCGGCATATTATTATCGGAAGGATAGCTCGTATTGATCAGGTGAAGGGGATCGAGTATCCGCTGCTGAATTTCCGTAGCGAGGGAGTTTCCGGTGATCTGCTCAATAATCAGCCCGGCAAGAATGGTATTGGTGTTTGAGTATTTAAAATCCGTTCCGGGAGAGAAATAAAAAGGCTCCGATTTAACCAGATCGGCCAATTCCTGTCCGGTCCACTTTTTTAACGGATTGGTTATCAGACTATACATGTACGGCATGGTTTCCGTATAATCAGGGATGCCGCTGGTGTGATTGCACAGCATCCGGACGGTGATGCTGCCGGCCATGGGAAAATCCGGAAACCAGGCACTGAGCTTATCTGAAAGATTTATTTTATTTTCATCTGTAAGCTGGAGAAGAACCGTGTAGGTATAGGTTTTGGTAATACTCCCGATCCGGAATTTCATGGTTGGCACCGGCTTTTCACCGGTAGCCACGTTGGCTTTGCCTTTTCCGGTTACCCACTGAAGATTCCTGTCGGGAGCCCAGATCCCAACGATCATACCGGGTATCCGGGTATTGGCCAGTATTGAATCGCTCACGCGTTCCCATTCCGAAACCATCTGATCATTCAGAATTTTATCCGGATCGTTCTTTTTACAGGAACAAGCCGATATTAAAACTAATCCAAGGATCAAGCGGAATAAAACTGATTTTGTTTTCATTGTACAATACATTTTCGTGTAATACTATATTTGCCGCTTTGGATCCGGAAAAAATAGACTCCGGGTTTGACATTTTCTGCATTCCATTTAATGGTATATCGTCCGGCTTGCTGGGGATGATCGACAAGCGTTTTCACAAGTTTCCCGGTCAGGTCATAAACCGATAAAGAAACAACGGCAGCAGCGTCCAAACGGTACGAAATCGTGGCCGGGGATTTGAGGGGATTAGGAAAGATCTCCTCCAGGATCAAGCCCGTGGCACTCCGATTCTGTTCGTCAATTCCTAATACGGAATTAAGTTCACTGATCGCGTAATTCAGTTCTACATCTATACTGTCGATATACAATTGATCGATGACCGTATCGTTCAGAGGAACACGGATATCGGGTACGATACCGCCCAGCATGGTTGAATCGCTGTCGACCTGGATTTTCAAATTCTTGTCCAGAGAGCGCCCGACGGGGTATCTTAAGTACAGATCATCGGGTGGAGGGTAAAGAAAATGGATCGACCACCATTCTATCATGCCAAATGAGCCATTACTTCCGTAGAAGCTGACCACTTTGTTATTGGGTAACCGCTGAAGCGACATCGGGATCCCCTCTCCGGAACTGATATTGCGCGGGCCAACAAGAACCATCACCGGGTTTGAATAATACAAGCCCTGAGGTTCAGTGAATAAGGCGCCATTGGGGTATTTCGGATTGGTATAGGGACCCAGGGTTTGTGGATTGAAATGTTGAAGAAGTAATGGGTACAGTTCAAATAGGCCGCTGCCGGGATTATAATAACTCTGATATTCATACAGGATAGTATCGGTGGAAAAAAATCCAGAAAGCGCTGCTGACAGCATATCTTCTCCACCGGTGTTCACGCGCATGTCGAGGATCATTCCGGGAGTACCGGCGTTGTTAAAAACCGTGATCGCCTCCCTGAAATCAGTGTAAATTTTAGCCAGTGTGGCAGAATCTCCACCTTCGCTGGTCAGTTTAAGATACCCGTAACCACTGGGCTGAAGAATCTTATAAGACACGGTAGGCCCGGGATCCACGGGTAACAGGGAAGTCTGGTCAAACGTAGCATTGTTGTCATCAACGGCTGTTAGGGTTGCTGTAGCAGGGTCAAAGGCGTCACGGTTACGGAACTTTATTTTCATGGTTTTACCGATGGGAACCCTTCCGATGAATCGGCATTGATTCAGTTTTTTACATTCCAGGGTCGCGGGATTTGCTTCCGCCCATAAAACGGAGACGGTATCCAGCACTTCATTCACGGGCATGTCATTAATTTCCAGGATCTCTGCTCCATAATGCATTCCGGCAAGGGCAGAAGGTGATCCCGGATTAACCAGGCGGGTTACAACACTGCCATCATCCAGTCCGATAAGGGCAAATCCGTAACTTCCCCCGATCTGCTGATAACGGGCATAAGCTTTGTGATCCTCCCACCCGTCACCGCGAACAGAAATATGTCCATCCGGCACTGAAGCAACGTATTCCCGTAATGCAAGATAAAAAGCATTGGTATCGGAAGCTGTTCCGGCATTTACGATTTTAGGCCTGATCTGGTTGTTCAGGGCATTCCAATCTATGGCCTTCCATTCCCCGAAGGCATAATAGACTTGAAACCTTTGGTGCATGGAATCGTAGGCAGCAACGAAACCGTTAGTCTGGGAAAACAGCAGGGTACCAGAGAAAATGAATAGGATCAGCAAAATAAATTTTCTCATGGCAGATTTTTTAATGATTACCTGATAATAACCTAATTTCAAATGTATCAAAATTTTACCTGAGTGATACGATACGATTTTATTCGATTACCATTCACCCTGTTAAAAGTTTTGCCGTAACAGAGGTAAAACTCCATTCGCACATACCAGGTTATCATGGTGCCGTTAAAACCATCTTGACAATTTATCGGTTCTGAAAAACCGTCGAATAGTATCGCCTCTCACTCTTCCGGAATAGCCTGGAATTATTGAATCACCATTGATTTTTACCGTTTCAGAGACTGCACAACCGGATTTCGTGCAACACTGCTTCATGTTAGGCTACGCCACACGAAGCCTTACTTATTGGGCGCCGGCTATTTTTTATGGATGTTCTGACCGAATAAACATCTTTTCTCTTCCATCTCTGAAAATTCTTGTATATCCGTCAATTGATTTTTTATTTTTCTCATTTTCATCATCATCTAATCGTTCCCAGTCATGATTCCTTTTATGAAACTTGTATGTTTTGGTTTCATCATTTATTTCGTAAATACCCTTGTCAATTTTTACTTTTCTTGTCATATTATTTTACCTTTTGTGTTGTCTTGTTTTAATATAGCTTTGATAATCGTCTTCACTTGTAAATATTTTCCACTTTTCAAATTTTCCAATGTTAATGTGTCTTACGAAGCATTTTTTGTTAGTTTTCATTTCTGCTGATTTTAGGAAATGAATGGCCTCTTTTTCCGTTTTCATGGGATAAGGCCAGTGAAGAACACATTGTTCTCGTCCACAAGTCGGGCATGTATACTTCTTATGATTGCATGGGGAATTTTTCGGTATCCAGCTATAACAAGTTGGACAAGGATTATCTTTAATATATGGCCAGGGTTTAATGAGTGTCATAGTTTTATTAGCTTGCTGTTACCTGCTGGGCTGAGTTCAGACGTGCAATTGCGGAGTTCTGAAAGTATTAATAGGTTTTCAATTTGATTTGTATTAGTCGGTCAAGTTCAGCTTTCTAAAACGGAAAATATTTAAGAATAGAAAGACAATAAGACCAATGCAGAGATAAACAAAACTATCCCCAATAAAAGAATAGACTGTTGTAACACCTTTAACCGGTAAATGTGCAATCATAATTTTGTCATTGTTATCATAACTACTCATTTGCGAAATCATTTCTCCGTATGGAGTGATTGCGGCAGAAAGCCCAAATCTTGTTGACCGCAAAACTGAATGACCTTGCTCAACTGCTCTGAAAGCTGCCATTCTTGTGTGCAATGGGTCAATCCCTCTCCAGTCAGAGGAAGGAACAGCAACTATATCTGCATTTAACTTACCAAATCCCTTTGCGAGATAAGGGAAATCATAATCATAACAAATTGCTCCACCTGTTTTCGACCCGGCAACATCAAAAACTTTTAGAGGTTCTTCTCCATTTATCGCAGGTTCGCCCGGCACGGGCTGATGTTTGTGATATGAATATGTAATTGTGCCTTTTGAATCAATAAATAAATATTTGTTCTCGTATTTTAAGGGCGTTTGTGAAACAGGCATCACATAAGCGGCAACTAATGAAATTTTCAGTTCTGAAGCCAGAGCTTTTAAAGAATCAGACCAAATCGATTCCTCTTCAGGCAAAATAAAAATTGCTGCTTCATTCCACACAATTAATTGAGCTCCACTTTTCGCAGCCATTCTTGTTCTTTGGAACAAAACGGATTTAACTTTTTCGTTACTTTCCATGGATGGCAAGGGTAAACCGCTAACCTCTGAATCTGTGCCAACAGCTGCCACTGTAATTGTATTACTTCCTTTCGATTTGCTTATATCATAACGCAGTGCCCCAAATACTATAAGCATCAGCAGCACTGATAAAGGAAGTTGAAACGTTGAAAGTGTTGCCTTTCTTTTAACTGCAATTTCAGTTATTGAAATATTAAACCAATAAATCAAAAAACTTAGGCCGGGCATTCCAAATAATGAAACCGACTGCATTAAAGAGAGGCTGTGATTTTGCGTGTAAGCAGCAACACCCCAGCTCGCAAATGGAGTAAAGATGTATTGAACCCATTCCATGATAGTCATCACAGCAGGAAATAAAAGAAATGACCATTTGTGTTGCTTAAATCTGTCCCACAATAAGTATCCAGGTAGGTGAAACAAACTAATAGGAACAGAAAACATAAAAACTAAAAGGTAGGGGATAGGCGGAGTTACAATTTTAGTAACCACAACCGACCACGCAATAATGAGTGCTAAAACAAAAATTAATCTTGACTTTAAGCCACGTGTAAGGCTAAGGTAAATTAAAAAAGGAACGCTCGCTATCCATGCCATTAAGTCGACACTAAACGACAAATGAGTTGCTGATAAGGTTGCAACTCCTATGACCAGATACCAGATTGGCTTGATTTTACCTATTAAAAATTTACGGGTGTTTGAATCTTCGATTTGCTTCATCGTTTTATAAATTTGACGATGCAAAATTGGAGGTAAAAAATCAGAGCGTTGTTATCATTTGATAAGAAATGCTACTGTCTTGCAAATTCGCTTCTCAACCGGCTAAAAGAAACCTTAGTTATGCCAAGGTAGGAAGCAATGAGGTTGTGTGGGATAAGATTCTCAATATTAGGATAGGTTTTTCTTAGTAGAGAGAGCCGTTCTTTGGCGTTACTGCTTCTATAAGCAATATCAGTTAATATGTTTTTGGATAGTTCCTGTTCAATAACATGTTGTCCAAAATGTTGAAAATCTTTATTGCCAAATCGTAAGTTATCAAAAATAGCAACAGGGACTTCGCCAATTTGAACTTCTGTCAAAGCTTGCAGTGAAAAAATGTTTTTACCTTTTATCGTTCTTGCAAAATGAGGTGTAATTACCGCATTTTGTAAATAAAAACCAGTAGTTACATTTTCACCATTTTCGTTCGCATTAAACCTTTGCAAAACACCTTCAAATAAAAAATACTCATTGTTGTTCTTTTTGTCTTCCGAGAAAATGATGTCATTTTTATTGTAGCTTTTTAAAACACAACTTTCTAAAAACAAATTTTGTGTCTGGATTGATTGTAACCCAAAAGTTGTCAAAGTTTTAAGAATGTTGTCCGAAATGTCTCTATTCATTTTTGTCTGCTGGTTATAATTGTGGTCGTTAGTAGCCTTGCAGACCGTGTTAGCGGCTGGCAATTCTGTCTTTCACTGGAATTACTAATTTCAATCCTGACCAAATCTCGTCTACTGCACAAACTTTTATGTCCACAAGCCCTTTCGTCAATGCTAATTCTCTCACCACATCTTCTGTTATGTCTGTCGGCACTTTTGATGCTTTCTTAGGCCACGAAATCCAAATCATTCCGTTTGCCTCAATCTCAGATTTCAAGAATGAAATGTCTTTGTAGAGGTCTTTCGCTTGCTTTGTGAAATAGTGGATTAAATTCTTCTTGGTCTTTTTGTCAGTTAGTATCCTTATGTTTTCGGGCATATCGTTAAACAACTGAAAATAATAGTCAGGTTGGTTTACTAAACGGATTTTGAAGCCGTTTTTTATACCCAATTTTTTCGCAAGAGGAGTACCGGAATATCCTTGCGTTGACGGCTCAATAACAAGTGTTTTCAAAGCCCTAAAATAAATGTCAACCAAACAACGCCAAATAAAATGGAAAGGGGTCCCAATTTAAAAACATCAATGTTGAGTTTGTAAAACAAAGTTGCCCAAGGTCCTGGTTTGTCTGGTCCGATGTATTTACCTTTCAATAAAACATAAATTCCATCTGTCAACATCCAACCTCCGTTGAGAAGTCCAAGTATTGTAATTGCTATTTTCATTATGTCATGTTATGTGCCGTTTTTTTTAATAATCTTGTCTTGGGATATTTAAAGTTTCTTAAGATATTAAATGTTTTTCTTTTTTATGACAAAAATAATCCAAGGTGCAATCTCCTTTTCCGAGATCCAAGTATAAGGCTCATTATCACGACCTAAGGGTTTGTAAGTTTCTTCAATCTCTAAACCTGCCAAATCAAACAATTTGTGATAATCAGATTCGGTCCAAAATATATCTTCTACTGGTCTACGGTCTTCTACATCTAACATAATATCACGTACTAAATCTTCTGTTTTAGCATGCCAATTTTCAGGAAAATCTTTTGTGGTGAAAGACGCCCATTCATTTGTGTATAGCTCAGGTGTGGAATCCAAACAAATCATTCTACCAGTTGGTTTCATCAAATCATGTAAGGATACGAGAATTTGAGTTCGATTCTCCCAACCTGGGATATTATCAAAAGTGAAAATCGATTGTATTAAATCGAATTGTTCCACTCCTAAGTGGCTATACTTACCATTTATAACCAACTGATAATCCCCATTTATGTCTAGTTTTTTTGCTATATCAAGCATATCCTGAGCAATATCAATACCTATTACCTCAAAGCCAAATTGTTTTAAGAAACGGGTAGAGCGTCCGGTCCCGCATCCAAAATCAATAGCTTTTTTGCCTTTCACATGTTTTGAAATAATCTCCGGAAGATCCCGGTAAGCTAAATAATACGTATTAGGAAATTCAAGCATAGAATAGGATTCTGCTCTAAATTGATTTCCCCATGAGTTTGTAAATTCCATATATGATTCGGTCTATAGTTTCGGATGTTTCAAATGGCACATAACGTTGTAAGCTCTGGAAAAACTTCGAAAATACAAATTTCCGGATACAAAAGAGATTTTCAGCGAGTGTATTTTCCCAGAGGGTGTAAGTCCCTTATACACTGAGGTAACGCTCAGAAGTATTAGTAAGTCGCAAGGTGGTTTGGGGTGACTCAGGCACTGAAGGAAGCGAGACTACCAAGTCCGGTACTGACGAACAGAAACGGCATATGAGGCTAATGAACGAGGATAAGCAAGTACAGCGTTGTAACGTCCTAAGATTGAAACATCGGTCAGTAGTAGATGCCGCAGAGGACTCACAGACCAATGAAGGGCTGAACGTTAAACAGTTGCAAATATCGAACGGAGTATTAATCAGCCGCCGGTAAGCGCAACAGGAAAGAGAAAGGAGAACGATAGGTGGATTATTTTGAGAGTAAGAAAACGTATGCAAACGATTGATGCCATTTTGAATGCCGGAAACCTTACCGAAGCGTGCCGACAGGTAATACGCAACAAAGGGGCGGCAGGAGTTGATGCCATGAGCGTAAAAGAGCTGAAACCGTATCTGGATAAAAACAGGGACGAGCTTACTGAACTCATACGCCAGGGAGAATACTATCCGCAGGCCATAAGAGGTAAGGAACTTAGCGAAGCGATCTCACGACCGAAGGGAGTAAATACCGAAGTCCAACAAAAAGAAACGATTGTTGGGTATCCCGAAGTTGCTTTCATACTACTTTATTACAGTTAGTTGTCGGAATAGATTTCCTGTCACAAATATAAGGTTGAATTCCTTATTATAATTTGAATGATGAAGATATTAATAGAACAGGCAGATACTTAGGGCGGAAGGGAAAACTGCCTCCCTAAATACTAGAATATATTAGCCCGGCTGGGCGTGATTTTAGCCTTAAGGATGTTATTAATATTTTGTGCAGTAAGCTTATACTTACATGCCGGCATCATTAGGCTTTCCCCAGCCTGCAGTTTGCCTTGCAAGAGTTATCTATGATTTGACGGAGCTCAAGCTGCCTGGCAGGATTGATCTCGATCAGGATGCAGTTTTCAGTCCTTCTGATCTGTACATATTTCCTGTTTACCCAGTAATAAACCATGTGTTTGGAAACGCTGAACATTTCCCTGACTTCAGGAACGGTAAACTCATACTCCGCCCTTATAAGCGGTTTGTCAATCTTGTGTTTGTGCCTGATCCATTTGATCATACTCTTGGTAAAAGGCTTTCCTGTTGCGCTTAATATACTTTGGCTGTTTAAAGCTTCCATAGTTTTGTTGTCATCTCCATGGAGTAAAGAAAGTTCACGGACCTGATCTACAATCTCCTTGGGATACCGGATTTTATCGGGTGTGCTTGGTGGAAGATCAACACTAAACTGCTGGGCCTGTCCTGTTTGCCAGCGCAAGTTTAACATCAGTTTTTTTTGGTCGGTATCTCTGGTCACAGTAATATCACTGATCAGCAGCCTGATGATACGCTTTTTATCCTTTATGTCAGTGGTTTTATCCCAGAGGTCGGGGATACTGGAAGCAAGGGAAATGATCTCCTTCTTTTTGGTAACAGGGAATTCCTTTTCTTGCCTGCCAAGAAAATCCTGGTATTCCTTTTCTGCGGCAGCCAGTTTTTCCAGTTCCTGGTTCCAGCTTTTTTCAAGGGAGGCAGCAACGAGCCGGTTAGCCGGATCAACCTGTTCAAACCTGCGCTGGGCCAGATCAGCCTGATACTGGCATCGCTGGATATTCATCTCGCATTGCCTGTTCATGGAAGTATTCCGCTTTTCTATCTGGTTCAAAGCATTGATGGCAATGGATAAGTTGGCAGGAGTGAGAATGTCTACCACCATCTTTTCAATTACAGGATCAGCAACTATAGCCTTGAAGCTGAAACAGCTGGTACGGGTGAGTCCCTGCCTTTTTCTCCAGTTGCATTCATAGGTTGGTACACACTGTTTATTGGCGGTATACCGGATGGTCATTCTGCGGCCGCAGATACCACAGTACAATAACCCTTGTAATAAGGTCAATCCTTCTCTGGGAGGACCGCTTAGGGGATTTGTCGGGCTATTTGTTTTGTTTAGCTGAGATTGCTGCCTGTTGTTTTCAAAGTCCTGGAAAGAGATGTACGTGCAGTGATGGTCTTTGATCATTACAGGCCATTCCTCCATGGGAAGCAGGCGTTGTTTGGTAACAATCTCCCCCTGCGGGTTGATGATCTTGAAGCTTTTATAACGTCCCCAGGTATATACCCCTGCATAAAAAGGATTGCTTAAAACGGAAAGCACCCTTTCATAAGTGACCCTTCCCCATATCAGTTTGCCATTCCATCTGCCTCCGTATGATCTTTTGGGGAAGTTTATACTGTTTCTTCCAAAGTGCTGTACCACCGCATAGGCACTTTGTTTTTCTGTATAAAGATCAAATACCATTTGGACGACATGGCACACCTGTGCATCAGGATCAAAGGCTATATTGCCCAGGTCATCATGGACATAGCCAACAGGTAAAGGAAACTTCAGCTCACCTTTCTTCGCTTTGTTGATCTTTGCGCCATACAGGCGGGCCTTTATTAGATGAAGTTCTGCCTGCGACATGGTACCCTTCAATCCAAGCAGCAACTGATCGTTGAACTGTGCCGGGTCGTAGCAGCCATCCTGATCGATGATCAGAGTCTGGGTAAGGGAACAAAGTTCCAGTAAACGGTTCCAGTCGGCCGAACTTCTGGAAAGCCGTGAGGCTTCCAGTACAAATATGGCTCCGACTTTGCCCATGGATACTTCCGCTACCAAGGTTTTGAAGTCTTCCCGTCCGGCAGTATTGCTGCCCGAACGGCCAAGATCTCCATCCAGGATCTGGACCAGTGAAGGACTCCATCCATAATCGATGGCTTTTTGATTGAGGGCATATTGCCGCTCGGTGCTCTCCTGGTTGTGCATAACCTGGTACATGGTCGATTGCCTGAGGTAAACAAAGGCTGTTCTCTGCTGGTGATGAGATTGGATCTTGCTGTTCATGATCATTACTGTTTGAGATATATTGTAATTGAATACTTTCGTTAAAGAGACAATTCTGTAACAGATTGGCGAATAATATCCCCAGTTCTTCTATCTTATCCGATATATCAATGACCAGCTGACTCATCTTACCGCATTTTACAGTTCCTCACGCCGTTTGAGAAGCTCCCGGTTGATCATGCAGATCTGTTCAATTATTTCCTTGAACTGGTGGTAGTTGTAAACAAATACCTTTACCTGCGTCACATATTCCAGCGGGATATAAACATTTTCAGGCTTCCGCTTGGGGAAGTTAACCGTCATGGAATATTTAGGTCCATGACCGGTGCCGGTAACACATTTACACCTCGGCTTTCCGCACTTTCTATAACTCACGATGACAGAGCCGCGCAGGATCTTGCCATCGAAAGCCGTCAGCTGATCGATTAGATGCTTTCTGTTCTCTCTGAGCTCATTGGTTGAAATAGTCATTACAAATCGGGTTACTTATTTAAGTAGCCCGAAAGTTATAATTAAAAATTAGAATATGAACTATTTGTGTGATTTTTTTACCATTTCGCAGAGTGTTAAGAGGGCTGTGGTAGAAATGTATTCATTCGGGTTTCCTGTTAAAGGAGGGTCTGATGAGAAATAATCTGTCCAGTCTGCCGGAACGCCGAAGCTGCCCCGTTCAGGTTCCTGAAGGGACAGGATCAGTCTGCCACCAAATTTTCGGGCTTTCAAGACCTGAAATTCATGGTTGTACTGCGGATGGAAAGGATGAGTTATCCTAACAGATCCCAACTCCTGATTGCGAAGGAGTGCAGTTAAGAAGGGTGTTGCCAACCGTTGTTGACAGGATGTTGCAACAGGCGGTGGTCCGCATCATCATGCCACAATACGAGTATATGTTTTCGGAGTACAGCTATGGATTCCGACCGGTGCGCAATACCCATCAGGCAATACGGAAATCGATGGATTACATCAATTCAGGCTATCAACACATCGTTGATATTGATTTGAAAGGGTTCTTTGATGAAGTAGACCATTGTTTGTTGCTGCAAATACTGTATCGCAAGATAAAATGCAGAGAAACCATGCGCCTGATTCGCCGATGGTTACGAGTACCAATATGGCTGGACGGTAAATTGGTTAAACGTCGGAAAGGGGTACCACAAGGCAGTCCGCTAAGTCCATTACTGATCACTACCATCACGGTAGCCCGACTTACCCGGCGAGGCTATGAATCGTTGCTGACTCATTATTACAAAGTAAGTCCACAGCACCAAAGTTCACCGCTATTTCCCATTGTT
>Ga0208566_1001365_pt1 | contig 14298 bp, 12 predicted proteins | sample PL_2010_150m_FD_184159 | JGI IMG/M metagenome (GOLD analysis project Ga0208566, IMG submission 184159) | Freshwater microbial communities from Powell Lake, British Columbia, Canada to study Microbial Dark Matter (Phase II) - PL_2010_150m... | ecosystem: Environmental > Aquatic > Freshwater >...
CCCCTGCACCGGCATGAGGATAAAGCTTGACGAGAACCTCCCGGCGCCCAAGCGCTTATCGATGCGGTGACGGCAGTTGTTGATGACATGTCCGGCTGGCAATGTTGCTTTGTCGTGGTGACGGAAAACAAGGTCCGGGTAAAGCGCGCTTGAGCCTTTGGTCTTGCGCCGTCGATATTGGCCGAGATTAGGGCGCGTAGAGTAGGTACAACAGGAAAACATGACCCAACTGATACTCAAGCCCGGCCGGGAACGCTCGGTGCTGCGCCGCCATCCCTGGCTTTTCGAGGGCGCCGTGGAGCGTCTGGAAGGCCGCGCCCGCAGCGGCGATACGGTCGAGATTATGGCGGCCGATGGCGGTCCGCTGGGGAAGGCCGCCTGGAGCCCGGACTCGCGCATTCGTGCGCGCATGTGGAGCTTCAATCCGTCCGAGAGCATAGACGATGCCTTCTTCAAGCGGCGGGTGGCGGCGGCGCTGGCGCGTCGCGCTGCCTTGCCGGAACTGGCAGCGCAGCAAGGCTTGCGACTGATCCACGCCGAATCCGATGGATTGCCGGGGGTTATTTGTGACCGCTATGACGATACCCTGGTGCTGGCCTTCACCAGCGCCGGTGCGGAGAAGTGGCGCGGCGCGGTTGCCGCCGCGCTGCAGAAGGCCACCGGCTGCACCCGCATCTACGAGCGATCCGATGCCGACCTGCGCACGCTCGAAGGACTGGCACCGCGCTGCGGCTGGTTGCAGGGAAGCGCATCCGCCGCAACGCTGACCATCGATGAGAACGGCATCAGCATGGAAGTGGATGTGGTGAGCGGCCACAAGACCGGCTTCTACCTCGACCAGCGCGACAACCGCCTGCTGGCACGCGGTTTGGCGAAGGGCCGGCGGGTCCTCAACTGCTTTTGCTACAGCGGCGGTTTTTCGCTACAGGCATTGGCCGGCGGCGCGACCCGCGTGCTCTCGCTGGACAGCTCCGGGCCGGCGCTCGAAGCCGGGCGCCGCAACCTTGCCTTGAACCCGCACCTGCATGCTGAACGCGCCGAATGGCGCGAGGCCGATGTCTTCGACGATCTGCGTGCGCTGCGCGCCGCCGGAGAGCAATTCGACCTGATCGTGCTCGACCCGCCCAAGTTCGCGCCCTCCCCGGCCCACGCGGAGAAGGCCGCGCGCGCCTACAAGGACATCAACCTGAATGCCTTCAAGCTGCTGACGCCCGGCGGAATGCTGATGACCTTTTCCTGCTCCGGCGGCATCGGCATCGAACTGTTCCAGAAGATCGTTGCGGGCGCCGCCCTGGATGCCGGCGTCGATGCACGCATCGTGCGGCGCTTGAGTGCCTCCGCTGATCACCCGGTACTGCTGGATTTTCCCGAGGGGGAATACTTGAAAGGGCTGGTTTGCGCCGTGGGTTGAGGCTCAGTTTCTGGCGTGGGCGATGTTGAAATTCTCCACACCATCGAATTTGCCCAGTTCATGGGCCAATTCGGTAATCGACGCTGCCTGGCCCTTCCCAAGAACAATCGCCACAAAACGCCATTCCGGTTGTTCGTCCTGATATGAAATCGAAAACGATCCGCCGGCAATTTCATAGCCACGTTCGAGGGATAGCCGACGCAACACGTCCTCACGCGGCACGAAGCCTTTCTTGAAACGCATCGAGATGGATACTGCCGGGTGCGAAGGAAGCCAACCTTCAAGCCTGGATACCCACATCATGCACGCCGCGGAAAGGCCTGCCAGGAGGATCGCCGTTGCATAGAAGCCGACGCCGACCATGATGCCAATCGCCGAGGACGCCCAGATCGATGCGGCGGTGGTGAGTCCGCTGATGTTGAAGCCTTCCTTCATGATGACGCCGGCGCCAAGGAACCCGATGCCGGTGAGGATGCCTTGGATGATGCGCGTGGGATCCGAGTTGGCCACGCCCGTGGCGTGTCCGCCGTACCAGAATTCCGGGTACCCGGCGATCACGGTCAAGGCCGCGGAAGCCATGCAGACCAGGCCATAGGTGCGCATGCCGGCTGCGCGCCCGTGATAGGTACGTTCATAGCCGACAAACAGTCCCAGCAGCAAGGCGCCGAGCAGGTTCATGAACAGAATGATGTTGACCCCAACTTCCGCCGCGGACCAATAGGTTGCCAGCGATTCCAGCGTCAGCATGTGCACGGTTGCCGCCCTCTCGGTGATTTACGTGTTGAATGGTATTCCATCGGCGGGCTGATCGTACTATTGAAATGCAAGGGCGTATACGTTGTATGCGCCGTATATGTCGTATGTTCGTCGCATTGCAAAACACCCTCCTTTGTGTAAGAATAAAATAAAATTCGTCATACAGTTACTTGGCCGGCCAAGTACGGCGGACATTCATGGACTCTCTGCCACAAGACATTAACGCGTTGAGCCTGCTCGTATTCGTATTGGGGCTAAAGCATGGCTTCGATGCCGACCATCTGGCGACCATCGATGGTCTGACCCGCTTCAACTCCCGACGTCAGCCGCGGCTTGCACGTTTCTGCGGCGCACTGTTCTCGCTTGGGCACGGCGCAGTGGTCATCGCCATCGCCTTGGCGGTTAGCCTGGTCGCGCGGCAGTGGCAGGCGCCGGAGTGGCTGGAGTCCTTCGGCGCTTGGGTGTCGATCAGCGTCCTGGTCGCCCTCGGCCTGCTCAACGTTCATGCGGTCCTGGCTGCGGCACCGGGTGAAGTCGTTCGACCTGTCGGCATAAAGGGTCGCTTGCTCGGCCGCTTGACAGAGGCAGCCAGCCCGGGCTGGGTGGCGTTGGTCGGCGCCTTGTTCGCACTTTCGTTTGACACGGTAAGCCAGGCGACATTGTTTGCGCTTACGGCAGCGCAGTTCGGCGGCTGGAAAGATGCCCTGATGTTGGGCCTGCTGTTCATGCTCGGCATGCTCGTCACCGACGGCATCAACGGTTTCTGGATATCGCGACTGATTTCACGCGCCGATCGGGCGGCGGCAATAGCGTCACGCGTCATGAGTCTGGTGGTCGCCGGCATCAGCCTGATGGTCGGTGCATTCGGTGCAATGAAGATGTCGCTGCCGGTTGTAGGATCGTGGAGCGAGGGTAAGGAACTCTACTTTGGCAGTGCCCTTGTGGCATTGATTGCCGGAAGCTTCCTCCTGGCAATTCGGCTTTCGCGCGTTCGAGAGTTCATGGCCCCAGCCAGCCGCTGAAGTCTCTCGAGCATCCAAATATCTGGAGTCGTTGCAATGCATTTTCCACTTTTGCCGAAGCGCACAATAGTGTGGATATTCACGCTGTCAACCATGGCCGCTGCCGGTGTGGCGCAGGCGAGTGGAGTGCCAACGCTCGATGTTGTCGTCGTAACTGCCCACAGCGATGGCCTGATAGGCGAAGCCGGCACTGCCAGCGAAGGTACGGTCACGGCCAAGCAACTGGAAAACCGCCCTTTGCTGCGCCCCGCCGAAGTCCTGGAAGTGGTGCCCGGCCTCATCGTTTCCCAGCACAGCGGCGATGGCAAGGCCAACCAGTACTACCTGCGTGGTTTCAATCTCGATCACGGCACGGATTTCGCCACCACCGTCATGGGTATGCCGGCCAACATGCCGACGCACGGTCACGGTCAGGGCTATTCGGATTTACAGTTTCTGATCCCTGAAATCGTCGATCGCATGCAGTACCGCAAAGGCCCCTATGCCGCCAGCGTTGGCGATTTCGCTAGTGCAGGATCGGTCACCGTTGACTATTTCCGCAAGCTCGACAGTTCTTTCGCGGACCTGAGCGCTGGTAGCAACGGCTATCGTCGCGGCTTGGCGGGCGGTTCATCGCAAGGGTGGAGCGGCAATTTGCTCTACGCGTTCGAATGGACCGAAAACAACGGTCCATGGGTGTTGCCGGAGGATATCCGTAAGTTGAACGGCCTGTTGCGCTATAGCCAAGGCACCAAAGACAACGGCTGGTCGCTGGCGGCAATGGGATACACAGCACGCTGGTGGTCGACCGACCAAGTCCCTCAACGGGCCCTGGATCAAGGGCTCATCTCGCGCTACGGCAATCTCGATCCCACTGACGGCGGCAAAACGCAGCGTTACAGCCTCTCGGGTGAATGGTCGGCAAAAGCCGGCGACCGGTGGACGCGTGCGAATGCCTATGTGATCGACTACAGTCTCAACCTCTGGTCGAACTTCACCTTCTGCACTCTGGGCTGCGACCCGGGACCCGGCGACCAGTTCGAACAGGCCGATCAACGCAAGGTCTACGGCATAAACGCCGCCCGCACCTGGTATGGCGATTGGTCCGGCAAGTCCGCCGACTTCACACTCGGGATGCAGTCGCGCTACGACCATATCGCGAATGTTGGCCTATACACCACCACCGCCCGACAACGCTGGAACACGGTCCGCCAGGACCGTGTTGGAGAGGGCAACTTTAGCCTGTACGGCGAAAGCCAGATCCAGTGGATGGCGAAATTCCGCACCATCCTCGGACTGCGCGAAGACTTCTACACCTTCAATGTGACCAGCGACACGCCGCAGAACTCCGGCAAGGTCGCGGCGCACCTCGCCAGCCCCAAGCTTTCTCTGATCTTCGGTCCGTGGGACAAGACAGAGTATTACGCCAACCTAGGCTATGGTTTTCACAGCAACGATGCGCGCGGCGTCACCGTCAAGGTCAACCCTGACTTTCGTGACCCTGGTTTCGGTACGCCGGTAGAGGCGTCGGCTCCGTTGGTGCGAGCCAAGGGCTATGAGTTGGGCGTACGCAGCGCCATCCTGCCACGCCTGCAAACCTCGCTGGCTGTGTGGCGGTTGGATTTGGCATCGGAACTGGTTTTCGTAGGTGATGCGGGTACCACCTCGGCGAGTTTTCCTAGCCGCCGCACGGGCATCGAGTGGGCCAACTACTGGACACCCGTTTCCGCGATGACCGTGGATGCTGATCTTGCCTGGTCGCGCGCCCGCTATACCGAGATCGATCCGACGCAAGTCCCCGGATACTACATTCCCGGTGCCATCGAGAAGACAGCATCCTTGGGGATATCCTACGACGACGCAGCGAAGTGGTCTGGTGGCGTGCGCCTGCGCTATTTCGGAGCGCGTCCGTTACTGGAGGACAACTCGGTACGTTCGGCGGCATCGACCTTGGTCAATCTGCGCCTAAGTTACAAATTCGACAGCAAGCTCAAGCTGTCTCTCGATGTTCTCAATCTGTTCAACAGCCAGGTCAGCGACATCGACTATTATTATCCGTCGCAATTGCGTCACGAATCCGCCCCGGTTGATGACCTACATACTCATCCATCCGAGCCGAGATCCTTACGGCTTTCGTTGAAGGTAGACTACTAACGCCGGCTGCTATCGGTAGCGGAAGCCGGCACATGGTTTCTCGACAGACGTAATGGCAGCACTTCTACCATGAAGTGGTGCGATTTCATGTTGACCAACACAACAGATGTGTTATGCTTCATCGAATGAACTCGAACCAGTTCAAGCGCTGGCTGGAGCAACAAGGTGCAACGTTCACACCCGGCAAGGGCGGTCACTTACGTGTTGAACTGAACGGAAAGCGCTCAATACTGCCAATGCACGGATCGCACGAACTGGGCACGCGCCTGGTGCACTCCATCAAGAAGCAACTCGGCCTGAAAGGGAAATAGATCATGCTTGATTACCCTGTCGTCCTCACCCCTGACGACAACAATTCCGTCTTGGTAACCTTCCCCGACGTGCCGGAGGCAACCACCTTTGGCCAGGACGAAGACGAGGCTTTGATGTACGCCGTTGAAGCACTGGAATCAGCCCTGTCGTTCTACGTCGATGCTCGCCAGCGGCTTCCCGTCCCGTCCAAAGCCAAGCGTGGCCAGCACACGGTGCGGCCGTCTGCGCTGGAATGCGCGAAACTGGGTGTTTATCAGGCTATGACCGATCAAGGAATCAAGAAAGCGGAACTAGCTCGGCGGCTTGGCTGGCATATGCCACAGGTCGACAGGCTGTTTGATCTAAAGCACGCGTCTCGGCTAGACCAACTCGAACTGGCGGCAAAGGTGCTGGGCCGCCATGTCAGCGTAAGCATCGAATAGAAACGTCGTCACCATGCGTCGCTTGCCCCGCCAAATCATCCTGACTCTGTGCGCCCTGTTCCTGCTTGGGGCGCAGCAGATGGCTTTCAGTCATCTGATCGGCCACCTGGGACTGGCCGCAACGGCCGCCGCGCAACCGGCGGATGCGGCCGGCGACGCCGTCGCCTTGAGTCTCTCGCACCTGTGCACCAGTTGCCTCGCGATCAGCGCACTGGCGGCGGGAGCGCCACTGCCGGTGTCATTGCCGGCGGTCGTCGCGGCAATCACTGGCTTGCCCGACAGCCTTGAACTTCTTGGTCTCCCCGTCTCGAATGCGCCGCCTTACGCCGCGCGCGCCCCGCCTTACTCTCTCTGAAGCCTACCTGAACCATTTCGCGCGGCATCGCCGCGTGAATTTCCCATTCGCTTTGGAGAGCACCATGAAGACTTGTTCCATCCGCTTATCCGCGGCATTGATGGCAATGGCGTTGGCGCTGCCGGCATTGGCGGCCGGCGATGCCGAATTGCAGGCGCTGCGGGACGAACTACAGCGCATCAAGGAAAGCTACGAGCAACGCATCAGCGCTCTGGAACGTCGGCTGGCCCGAACGGAGAGCGCCAGCAGCAGTGCCCCCGCAACCAGCAGCAGTCCAGCTGGGGCGGGAACCAGTAGCGAGAGTGCCTTCAACCCGGCGATTTCGCTGACGCTCGGCGGCACCTACACGCGCCTGTCGCAGGACCCGAACGGCTACCATATCCAGGGTTTCGTTCCGAGCGGCGGCGAAGTCGGACCGCCGCGCCGCAGCTTCGGGCTGGGCGAATCCGAGCTGTCGATCTCTGCCAATATCGACCCCACGTTGCGCGGTACCTTCACGGTGGCAGTGGCGCCGGAGGGCGGGACGATCGAGGTGGAGGAAGCGCATATTCAGACGCTGGGCCTGGGCAATGGCCTGAGACTCAAGGCAGGCCGCTTTCTCTCCGGCATCGGCTACCTGAACGAGCAGCATGCCCATGCCTGGAACTTCAGTGATGCACCGCTGGCCTACAAGGCTTTCCTCGCCAACCAAGTGAAGAATGACGGCGTGCAAGTGAAATGGCTGGCGCCTACGGACATCTACGTCGAACTCGGCGCCGAGGCGGCCAGCGGTGGCGCCTTTCCCTCCTCGGATCGCAACCAGAATGGTGTTTCTCTCGCTACCCTGTTCGCCCACCTGGGCGATGACGTCGGCATCAGCCATAGCTGGCGCGGCGGCCTGTCTTACCTGAGCGCCGCGCCGCGTGATCGGCTTTACGCCGATGTGGACAGCAGCGGCGCTGCGGTGACTAACGGCTTCTCCGGCACCAGCCGCACCTGGATCGTCGACTTCATCTGGAAGTGGGCGCCCAACGGCAATGCCAGCCGGACCAGTTTCTCCTTCCAGAGCGAATATCTGCGTCGCCGCGAGTCCGGCGAACTTGCGTTTAACTCAGGCGCGGCGTTGATTCCCTACGAATCGCGGCAGTCGGGCTTCTATGCCCAAGCGGTTTACAAGTTCCTGCCCCATTGGCGTGCCGGCTATCGTTACGATCGCCTCGATTCCGGCACTCCGTTGCTCGGCCTGAGTGCTGGAATAAGCGCCGCCGATTTTCCGCTGCTGGCGCCGGCCCGGCCGCGCCGCGACACCCTGATGGTCGATTACGCGGCATCGGAGTTTTCCTTGCTGCGCATGCAACTGGCGCGCGACCAGTCCCGCGCGGGGATCAGCGACAACCAGTTCTGGCTGCAATACGTGGTCAGCCTCGGTGCCCACGGCGCCCACCGGTTTTAGGAGCAGCACATGAAGAGGAAAATTGTTGTTGCATTCTGGCTCTCGGCAATCTCGCTGTGCGCCAGCCTGTCCGCCCATGCCGGACTCAACCTGTTCGTCACCGTTCCCGAATGGGCAGCGCTGGCGCAAGAGATCGGCGGCGACAAGCTCAAGGTGTTTGTCGCCACCAACGCATTGCAGGACCCGCACCACGTCGAGGCCAAGCCTTCTCTGATCACCCGCGCCCGCAATGCCGACCTGGTGATCGCCACCGGCGCCGAGCTGGAGGTCGGCTGGCTGCCGCTGGTGCTGCGCGAGTCGGGCAATTCTCGGGTCATGCCCGGACAGCCCGGCTATTTCGAGGCGGCGCAACAGGTGCGTATGCTGGAAATTCCCCAGCGCCTGGATCGCGCCGATGGCGATGTGCATGCCGGTGGCAACCCGCACATCCAGACCGGTGCGCGCAATTTCCTGCCGGTCGGCAGTGCGCTGGCACAGCGTTTCGCTGAACTCGATCCGGCCAACGCAGCGGCCTACCAGGCCGGCTACAAGGCCTTTGCCGACAAGTGGCAGGTGGCATTGATGCGTTGGGAGAAACAGGCGGCACCCTTGCGCGGAATGCCGGTGGCGGTGCAGCACAAGGCCTTCGTCTACCTCACCGACTGGCTCGGCCTGAAGGAAATCGCCACGCTGGAGCCCAAGCCGGGCGTCGATCCGTCCGCCGCATACCTGTCCAAGCTGGCGGGACAGTTCGCCACGCAGCCGCCCAAGATGGTGCTGCGCGCGGTCTACAATGCGCCGCGCGCCGCCGACTGGATCTCGGAAAAGAGCGGCGTGCCGGTGGTGATCCTGCCGTTCACCGTGGGCGGGAGCGAGCGAGCGAAAGACTTGTTCGGCCTGTTCGACGACAGCATCGAGCGGCTCCTCAAGGCGCTGAAATGAGCCCTGACGTGACGGCCATGGACTGGAGCGTGCTGGGGCCGGCCTTTGCCGCCGGCCTGCTGGTGCTGGCCACCCATGTGCCGCTGGGCATCGAGGTGCTCAGGCGGGGCATCATCTTCATCGATCTGGCCATCGCCCAGATCGCGGCGCTCGGCGTGATCTCCGCCAATCTGCTGGGCTGGGAGGGCGACAGCGTGGCGGTGCAGGTCTGCGCGGCCTTGGCCGCCTTGGCCGGTGCGCTGTTGCTGACGCTGGCAGAGCGGCTCTGGCCGGAGATGCTGGAAGCGCTGATCGGCCTTTCCTTCGTGCTGGCGGCCAGCCTCGGCATCCTGCTGCTGGCGGGCAACCCGCATGGCGGCGAGCATTTGAAAGACTTGCTGGCCGGCCAGATCCTCTGGGTCAGTCCGCGCCAGCTCATTGTGGCGGCAGTCGTGGCAGCCGTAGTGCTAGTCCTATGGTTCGGTCGCGGGGCGCGATTGGGGCGTGGCGGGTTTTACTTGCTGTTCTCGATTACGGTGACGATTTCGGTGCAATTGGTCGGGGTGTATCTGGTGTTTGCCAGCCTGATTGCCCCCGCGGTGGCGACCCGCGGCGTAGACTCGGGTGTTGCCCGATGGCGCCGTCTCGCCGGCGGCTATGCAGTTGGGGCCGCCGGTTATGCAGTCGGATTGATACTGTCCGCGCTCTTCGACTTGCCTTCCGGCGCGGCGATCGTCTGCGCCATGTGCGCGCTGGCATTGGCGGCAATTGTGCTGGGCAGCAGGGGAAGCTTGAAATATGCGGCGACGGGGCGTGAATAGGTGGTGAATAGTTGAATAGGCGAAAAGTCTGCAAGAATAATCACACGGCCCTTGAAATCGTGGTGTTGTGCCGCCATTTGCAACGATGTTCTCTTTGAAAGACCGATCATGGAACAGTACCACGGCACCACCATCCTCTCGGTGCGTAAGGGCAAGCAAGTCGCCCTGGGCGGCGACGGTCAGGTCACACTGGGCAACATCGTCGTCAAGGCCAGCGCCCGGAAAATCCGTCGCTTGTACAACGATCGCATTTTGGCGGGGTTTGCCGGCGGGACGGCGGATGCCTTCACGCTGTTCGAACGCTTCGAGGCCAAACTGGAGAAGCATCAGGGCAACCTGCTGCGTTCGGCCGTGGAACTTGCCAAGGACTGGCGCACCGATCGCATGTTGCGCCGGCTCGAAGCCATGCTGGCGGTGGCCGATCTGGAGAATTCGCTGATCATCACCGGCATCGGCGACGTGCTCGAACCCGAGTTCGGCATCGTCGCCATCGGCAGTGGCGGCCCTTATGCGCAGGCGGCGGCGCGCGGTTTGCTGGAGAACACCAAGCTGACCCCCGCCGAGATCGTCAAGAAGTCCCTGACCATCGCCGGCGACTTGTGCATCTATACCAACCAGCACCACATTATCGAAACCCTCGAGTAGGCGCATTGTCAATCGAGTGTCACGCCGATCAATCCAAGCAAGCCGCAAAGGTCCTCCATGAGTCAAATGACGCCGGCCGAGATCGTATCCGAGCTCGACAAACACATCGTCGGCCAGTCGCGCGCCAAGCGCGCCGTTGCCATCGCCCTGCGCAACCGCTGGCGCCGGGCCCAGGTCGACGAGCCGCTGCGCACCGAAATCACCCCGAAGAACATCCTCATGATCGGCCCCACCGGGGTTGGCAAGACCGAGATCGCGCGGCGCCTGGCACGGCTCGCCAACGCACCCTTCATCAAGGTGGAAGCCACCAAGTTCACTGAAGTCGGCTACGTCGGCCGGGATGTCGATACCATCATCCGCGACCTGGCCGAGACGGCCATCAAGGACGGTCGCGAAGCGGCAATGCGCGCGGTTCGGGATCGTGCCCAGGATGCCGCCGAGGACCGGGTGCTGGATGTGCTGCTGCCGCCGGCCCGCAGCACCGCTGCGGCAGTCGGTTTTCACGATGAGGCGCCGGCCGTCGAAGACTCCGCAACGCGCCAGAAATTCCGCAAGAAGCTGCGCCAGGGCGAACTCGACGAAAAGGAAATAGAAATCGAAGTGGCGGCGGTTTCGGCGCAGATGGAGATCTTCGCACCGCCCGGCATGGAGGACCTGACGCAGCAGATCCAGGGCCTGTTCCAGAACATCGGCGGGGGCAAACGCAAGACCCGCAAGCTCAAGATCAAGGAAGCACTGAAGGCCATCGCCGACGAAGAGGCGGCGCGCCTGATCAACGATGATGAGATCAAGATCCAGGCGCTGAAGAACGTCGAGCAGAACGGCATCGTCTTCCTCGACGAGATCGACAAGATCGCTTCGCGTTCGGAAATGCATGGCGCGGATGTCTCGCGCCAGGGCGTGCAGCGCGACCTGCTGCCGCTGGTCGAGGGAACCACGGTGTCGACCAAGTACGGCATGATCAAGACCGATCACATCCTGTTCATCGCCAGCGGTGCCTTCCACCTGGCCAAGCCGTCCGACCTGATTCCCGAGATGCAGGGGCGCTTTCCGATCCGCGTCGAGCTCGATTCGCTTTCGGTTGACGATTTCGCTCTCATTCTTACCGGCACCGATGCCTGCCTGACGCGTCAGTACCAGGCCCTGCTCGGCACCGAGGAAGTGACGCTTGAGTTTACCGAGGAGGGCATCCGCCGCCTGGCGGAGATCGCTTTCGCGGTCAACGAGACGACCGAGAACATCGGCGCCCGCCGGTTGTACACGGTGATGGAAAAACTGCTCGAAGATGTGTCCTTCGATACCGGCAAGCATGGTGGCAAGCCGGTCGTGATCGACGCCGCCTATGTCGATAGCCGGCTCAAGGAGCTGGCGCAGAGTGAGGATCTGGCGCGCTTCGTCTTGTAGCTTCGGCCGCTTCCAATGACAAACCAACGTAGTTACCCAAACGGTCTATTTACCTGAGGATGGAATCATGCGCAAATCAAGTTTCGCACTAGTACCCCAAAAACCAATACGGGCACTAGTACCCCAAAAACAAATGCGGGCACTAGTACCCCAAAAACAATTGTGGGCACTAGTATTGACGATGTTCAGCACCCTGGCTTTGGCAGATGTCAGCATCAAGGATGCCTGGGTGCGCGGCACGGTGGCCGGCCAGACGGCCACCGGCGCTTTCATGGAATTGAAGGCCAGCGAGCATGCAACGCTGCTCGGCGTATCCAGCCCGGTCGCCGGAACCGTCGAGGTCCACGAGATGTCGATGGACAAGGGCGTGATGAAGATGCGTGCCGTGCCCAAGCTGGATCTGCCGGCGGGCAAGGCGGTTACCCTCAAGCCGGGCAGCTATCACATCATGCTGATGGATCTCAAACAGCCATTGAAGAAGGGCGAGACAGTGCCATTGACCTTGAAACTCGAGGGCAAGGACAAGAAGACCAGTGTGCTTGAAGTCAAGGCCGAGGTGCGCGACCTGACCGCACCGCCGGCGATGGAGCACAAACACTAGTGCCCGACCTTGGTTCTGGGGTATTGATGCCCGCCTGTGTCTCTAGGGTACTAGCCCATCTTTGGGTTGGGGGTACTGGTGCCCGCCTTTGGGTCGGGGGTGCTGAGCGCTTCGATTACCGCCGAGGCGGTTACTCTCCGCTGTCCTGTACCTGCAGCGGACCGGAGCCGCTGTAGCGGTCGAGCGCCAGGTAGATCACCGGCGTGATGTAGAGGGTAATGACCTGTGAGAACAGCAGACCGCCGGTGACCACCAGGCCGAGCGGCTGGCGCAATTCGGCGCCGGCGCCGAATCCCAGGGAAATCGGCAGCGATCCCATCAGCGCCGCGAAAGTCGTCATCATGATCGGCCGGAAGCGCAGGATGCAGGCTTGGCGGATCGCCTCGGCCGGCGCCATGCCCTGCTTGCGCTGGGCATGCAGCGCGAAGTCGATCATCATGATGGCATTCTTCTTGACGATGCCGATCAGCATCAGGATGCCTATGGTGGCGATCAGCGTCAGATCCAGATTGAACAGCCGCAAGGTCAGCAGCGCCCCGACCGCCGCCGAGGGCAGCCCGGCAAGGATGGTCAGCGGGTGGATGTAGCTCTCGTAAAGCACGCCCAGCAGCACGTAGATCACCAGCAGCGCGATCACCAGCAGGATCGCCTGGCCGGCCTGGGAGTCCTTGAAGACCGCCGCATCGCCGCCGTAACTGGCGATGACACTGACCGGCATCTTGATCTCCTCCTTGAAGCGGTCGATCTTCTCCGCGGCGTCGCCGAGCGGTGTATCGGGGGCCAGGTTGAAGGAGATGGTAATGGCCTGGAGCTGGCCCTGGTGGTTCACCGAGGTCGGCCCGACGGTGCGCTTCACGGTGCTGAAACTGGTGAGCGGCACCAGCATGCCGGCCCGGTTGCGCACGGTGATCTTATCGAGGGCGGCCTCGTCGCGCTTGAAGGGTTCGGCGAGTTCCAAGATCACCTGGTAGCTGTTGCTGCTGGTGTAGATCGTCGATACCTGGCGCTCGCCAAAGGCGTTGTAGAGGGCGCTGCGCAGGCTGTCGATCTGCACCCCGAGGGTGTTGGCCTTGTCGCGATCAATGGTGATGCTCGCCTGCAGGCCCTTCAACTGGGAATCGCTATTCACGTCGCGGAAGGCCTTGTCGGCGGACATGCGTTCCATCAGGCGGATTGCCCAGTCATTCAGTTCCTCGGCGCGCACGCTCTGCAAGACGTACTGGTAGCGCGCCTTGCTGACCTTGCCGCCGAGTTGCAGGTTTTGCTCCGGGCGCAAATAAACGGCGATGCCCGGAACGGCGCGGAATTTCTTGCGCAGACCCTCCAGCACTGCATTCATGCTCTGGCGCTCGGCGCGCGGCTTGAGGTTGACGAACATCCGGCCGGAATTCTGGGTCGACCCGCCGAAACCGACTACCGAGCCGACGCTGGCAACGTTGGGGTCGGCGCGGATGATGTCGACGATTTGGTTCTGCTTGTTGCGCATCTCGACATAGGAGATGTCCTCCACCGCCTCGGTGCTGACCCGTATCTGCCCGATGTCCTCTTCGGGGAAGAAGCCCTTGGGGATGGTCACGAACAGCCAGGCGGTGGCGATGAAGGTGAGCAGGGCGATAAACAGCACGCCGCGCCGGTGCCGTAGTGCCACGTCGAGGGTCCGGGTGTACAGGCGCAACATGCCGGCAAACAGGCGCTCGAAGGCCCGGGTGAGGAAATTCGTGGAGTCGGTGGAATGGCTGCTCAGATATCGGCTGCAGAGCATCGGCACCAGGGTCAGCGATACGGCGGCGGAGACCAGGACCGACAGCGAGACGACCACGGCGAACTCGTGGAACAGCAGGCCAATCACCCCCGGCATGAAGAAGACTGGGATGAACACCGCGACCAGCGAGATCGAGATCGACATGATGGTGAAGCTCATTTCGCGCGAGCCGGTCAGGGCCGCCTGCAGCGGTGCCATGCCGTCCTCGATGTGGCGGACGATGTTCTCCAGCATGACGATGGCGTCGTCCACCACCAGCCCGACCGCCAGCGTGATGCCCAGCAGCGAGATGTTGTCGAGGCTGTAGCCGAAGGCGAAGAGC
>Ga0208566_1001367_pt1 | contig 14291 bp, 14 predicted proteins | sample PL_2010_150m_FD_184159 | JGI IMG/M metagenome (GOLD analysis project Ga0208566, IMG submission 184159) | Freshwater microbial communities from Powell Lake, British Columbia, Canada to study Microbial Dark Matter (Phase II) - PL_2010_150m... | ecosystem: Environmental > Aquatic > Freshwater >...
GTCACTCCATTACATCGATGCAGGCAATCTATGTTCCCGCCGATGACATCACCGACCCAGCTCCGCATACAACATTTGCCCACTTAGATGCGACAACAGTGCTCTCTCGTCCGATTTCAGAGCTTGGAATCTACCCTGCAGTGGATCCATTGGATTCATCCTCTCGTATTCTCGATCCGCGCTATATCGGTGAGCACCACTTCCGTGTTGCTAACCGCATCAAGCAGATCTTGCAGCGCTACAAAGATCTACAGGACATCATCGCCATTCTTGGTATTGATGAACTATCTGAAGATGATCGTATTTTGGTTGGCCGCGCACGCCGAATTCAGCGATTCTTGTCACAAAATACTTTTGTCGCCAAAGTCTTTACAGGTCTTGATGGCTCATTCGTACCAGTTACTGAAACTATTGCAGCATTTGAAGCACTTGCCGATGGAAAGTACGACCACGTTCCAGAGCAGGCATTCTTTATGTGTGGTGGATTAGAGGATGTAGAGCGCAGGGCCGCTGAAATCGCAGCTAGCGTTGGAAAGTAATAAAAATATGACACTTAACGTCGAATTAGTTTCGCCAACGCAGCGCGTGTGGTCGGGGGAGGCAACCTCGGTCTCTGCACGCACAATAGATGGTGATCTCGGAATTTTAACTGGACACACTTCACTCTTTGGCGTACTAGTTGACGGCGTTGTAAGTATTACATCTGTTGATGGAAGCACCACTGATTTTAACGTCAGTGGTGGCTTCTTATCAGTGTCAAATAATCGTGTTTCAATTCTTACAGAAACAGTTAGTAATTAATCTACTTTAAGTGGTGCTCGGTTTCGATAACACGAACCGTCTTGGATTGACCGCGCATCACAATTGATTGACTAATAGCTCCAAAACTTGTGTAGCGGATACCCCTAATTAACTCACCATCTGTAATTCCAGTTGCCGCTAAAAAGACATCTTCAGAGTTAACGAGATCTTTAGTGTGCAAAACCGCACCAGATCCTTTGCCATCAATATGTAACTGGCCTTGAATCGCCCCACCTAAGCAGATCATCGCTGCAGCGGTAATGACGCCTTCAGGGGTGCCACCAATGCCCATCAATAAGTCGATTCCAGTATTGGGGCGGGCAGTTTCAATCGCCGCTGCAACATCACCATCTTGAATTAAACGAATACGTGCACCAGCTGCGCGAATTTCGCGAATCAATTCCTCATGACGTGGACGATTGAGTACAACGACTGTGACATCACTGATCGCTAGATTCTTAGCCTTTGCAACTGCCTTAATGTTATCGGCCGTGCTTGCACGGATATCAATAACATGGGCAGCCTCTGGGCCAGTTACTAACTTGTTCATATAAAAAGAGGTTTGTGGATCAAACATTGTGCCTCGTGGAGATAGCGCGATAACTGAGATTGCACCATTCATTCCATTGGCAGTAAGTGACGTGCCATCAATTGGATCTACTGCAACATCACACGATGGTCCTTGTTGATTACCAACATGCTCACCGTTATGCAACATAGGGGCTTGATCCTTTTCGCCCTCTCCGATGACAACAACGCCTGCCATGTCGACAGTGTTAATCATTTCGCGCATCGCCTCGACAGCTGCTTTATCGGCGAGGTTTTTCTCACCTCTACCAACCCACGGCGCGGCTGCGATTGCTGCGGTTTCAGTTACTCGAATTAATTCGAGGGCCAAGTTACGATCTGGGATTGGTGACATTATTCGCGGCTCACTTTCGCTCCGAGGGATACTAACTGTTCTGCAAAGTTGGGATAGCCGCGGTCAACATGAAATGCCTGATCAATTGTGGTTTCACCTTCACTGACAAGGGCGGCCAAGATTAACCCGGCACCAGCACGGATATCGGTCGCCTCCACAGGGGCACTTGAGAGCTCGGGTATTCCATCGATCGATGCATGATGGCCATCGACAGATATCTGCGCACCGAGGCGTATAAGTTCGTTAACAAACATAAAGCGTGATTCAAATACGTTTTCAGTTACCAAGGAGTGTCCATCGGCAATTGAGTTAAGGGCAATAACCATAGGTAGTAGATCAGTTGGAAAACCAGGGTAGGGAAGCGTTGCAACATCTATGGCTTGCGGTCTTGAATCCATACGGACACGAACTCCATCGGCTGTAGTTGTGACGATTGCACCGGCACTGGCTAATTTTTCGAGAGGCAGTTCGAGATCTTGTGCACGTGCTCCATGAATTATGATGTCACCTTGGGTCATTGCAGCGGCAAATGCCCATGTCCCGGTGATGATGCGATCTGGAATCGTTGCATGGGTTGTGGGATTGAGTTTTTTAACACCAGTAATAGTAATAAGTGGACTACCAAGACCTTGAATCTGTGCACCCATTGATATGAGAAACTCTCCGAGATCAACGACATCGGGCTCGCGAGCGGCGTTATCAATTGTTGTTACACCTTTAGCCAAAACCGCAGCCGTCATGATATTTTCAGTTGCACCGACACTTGGAAAATCTAATTCAACTATCGCTCCGACTAATCCGGTGGGTGCCTCGGCAATAACATAGCCGTGTTCGATATGTGCTTTAGCACCAAGTGTCTCCAATCCCTTGATATGAAAATCCAACCCTCGTGAACCGATTGCATCTCCGCCAGGTAGAGCTACTTCGGCCATGCCAATGCGTGCAACTAGTGGTCCTAAAACATTTATTGATGCACGCATCTTTCGAACAAGATCATAATCGGCTCGATGACCGGGCATTGCTGGCACATCAATCGTCACACTATCTTTGACATGCACAACGGTGGCGCCTAAGCGTGTTAATAAATCAGACATAATGTCTACGTCGGCGATTTCAGGGACGTTAGTAATAGTTGTTTTGCCGGTCGCCAAAAGCGATGCCGCCATGAGTTTGAGAACTGAGTTTTTGGCACCTGTAACGGTGACTTCTCCGCGCAGATGGGCACCGCCGCTGACGCGGAAACGATCCAGAGATGCCATGGCCGCAGTCTACTTATAGGCTACGGGCATGGTTAATTTAACGCGTATTTACACAAAGACCGGCGATGATGGCACGACATCTCTTGGCGACATGAGCCGAACCTCTAAGAATGATCCGCGCCTTGAGGCATATGCCACGGTCGATGAAGCAAACTCTTCTATCGGCGTAGTGCTTGCAACCGATGAGTTGAGTACCGAAGTACATGCTCTATTAGTTCGGATTCAAAATGATTTATTTGATGTAGGTGCCGATTTATGTACACCTGTAGTCGATGCACCGGCTTTTGAGCCACTTCGAGTTCTCGAATCTCAGATTACTTATCTAGAAGAGCAGATTGATAAATACAATAGTGATCTTGAATCTCTACGCTCCTTTGTTCTGCCATCTGGCACACCAGCAGCGGCTCATTTGCATGTTGCTCGAACCGTAGTGCGCCGTGCCGAGCGATGCACATGGGCTGCAATCCATGCATTTGGTGGTGGAGTCAGTCCAGTAACTGCAAAATATTTGAATCGCTGTTCAGATCTTCTCTTTGTTTTAGCCCGCCATGCAAATAAAGAGATTGGTGATCAGTTATGGGTACCAGGGGCTAATCGCTAGTTATTTACTGGGGTATACGTTGAAGAAGGTGTGTTATCACCGACTGGATCGTGGTGGCATTTAGCTGATATCCCGGTAACAACATGTTTAAGTGCAAGTAGCTCTTGGCTAATAAGTAATACCGTTGTTATCGCCCGAGGCTCACTTGCCTTAACCACTGTCCGGATAGCTCCGAAGCTGCGAAGAGTTTTATCATCGGCCGATGTCTCACCGACGAGTTTGGCATTGACTTCCCACCATGTGCATCCATTTAGTGATGCGATCTGAACGGCTCCACATGAGTATTTTTCACAGATCCGCACACCATCTACAAGCTGACCTAATTGGGCGGTCAATACCTTGCTACTTGAGGCGGTACCGATTAACTCTTTGGCAGTTGGAATCTTTGCATAGACCTCACCATTGGATTTAAATCCAACTGGTGGCCACTGTGGCGATGGGGAGGGGGAGAGCGACTTCCTCGCCCTTTTTTTGATAGTTACCTTCTTTTTAATAACCGCCTTCTTGGTAGCCGTTGCCTTAGCTGTGGGTGTAGCCGTTGCCTTAGCTGTGGGTGTAGCCGTTGCCTTAGCTGTGGGTGATGGAGTTTTGGTCGCTGCATCCGCACTTGATGGGATTAAAAGTGCAGCCATTACCAGCACTGCCAAAGATTTAATCACGGTCCCACTTAAATTTGCGCACGGAAAAGAAGATACCAATAACTAACCAGGCGATAAGAATGGTGAAGGTACGTCCATTTTCCCAGGATTTGGCGACCTCTTCTGCGGCAAATGAATCTGGTAAAAATACTGAGCGCATTCCTTGCGTGAGCCATTTGAGGGGAAATATCGCTGCAATCTGCTGCATCCAGGGTGGTAGCTGGGTAAAAATTAAAAAGACTCCACTGAAGAACTGCAAAATAATGACGATGGGCGATACAACGGCAGATGCGCCGCGCCCGCTCTTTGGAACTATTGAAAATGCGATGCCGAGCGAAGTCGAACATGCGCTACCAAGTAAGAGCAACCAGGTAAAAGTAATCCATTTATTAATATCAGTTGGCATCTCGATACCGAAAAAAATTAAACCAAATCCTAGAAGCATGAGGATCTGTATCACCATACTGACAGAGACTAGAATCGCTTTCCCAATAAAATAACTAGAGGCCGGCATTGGCGTACCACGCAGACGTTTAAGGGCACCAAAGTCTCGCTCGAGCGGGATAGTGATGGCTAGAGCCTGAAAGCCGGTATTTACAAGGCCCGATGCAATCATTCCTGCGACAAAGTACTGCGAAAAAGTTACACCTGGTGCGATGGTGTCTTTAAAGACTGAGCCAAATATTATGAGCAAGATAACTGGAAATAAAAGTGTAAAGACAACGGACTCGCGTTGGCGCGCGAATTGACGGATCTCTAAGCCGCCCCGGCGCATGCCCAGTGTTAGGGCGTTCGGAATCTTATTCATGAGACATCCCAATCATTTTCAGATAAATATCTTCCAGTGATGGTCTAGTAACGGTGAGCTCTGGGACTTCACCATCAAATTGCGCAGTAAGTTTTTTGACAATTAAGGTTGGATTATCCGTTGCCTCTGACTTTATAGTGTTCCCATCGCGCCAGGTCACTATGGCCTGGGCCGTGCTACGCCCGCCGAGCTCGGTCGGGGTCGATATTTCGATTATCTGGCCATTGTTAATGACGCCAACACGATCGGCCAAAGCCTCAGCCTCATCTAAGTAGTGCGTGGTCAAGAGAATTGTTGTGCCATCGCCGCGAAGTTTTTCAATGAGTGCCCAAAAACTCCGACGTGCCTCGGGGTCAAAGCCAGTTGTGGGCTCATCGAGGAATAAGAGTTCAGGATTGCCGATAATTCCAAGGGCCACATCTAAGCGTCTGCGCTGTCCTCCGGATAGCTTTCGAATAAGTGAGCCGGCTTTTTCATCAAGACCAACAGAGTTAATCACCTCTTCGACGTTGCGGGGATTGGAGTAATAGCCGCTAAAGTGGTCGATAGTTTCAACGACTGTTAAATCACCAGAGTCTGATGTCGATTGCGCAACGATGCCGATACGATTTCGCCATTCACGCCCAGCACGGCCCTCGTTGTGGGGATCGAAACCTAAAACCCGTACATCTCCACTATCGCGGCTGCGAAAGCCCTCAAGGATTTCTACCGTGGTCGTCTTTCCCGCACCATTGGGTCCAAGTAGGGCAAAGATTTCACCCGTTGCAATACTTAGATCTATGCCACGAACTGCATGAACCTGGCCATAGCTTTTTCTTAAGCCCGTGACCTCAATAGCGTTCATATGGTGATACTACTATGCGAAAATAGCACCATGAGTCCGCGCCGAAACTACCCCAAGAACAAGCGGCCAAACTCCGATGATCGCGATATCACGACATCAAATCAAACATTTGAAGAGCACGGCGAGGGTCTTTACACGGTCCGCAAATTAACAGGCTCAGCATCTAATAAACCATATCGCTGTCCAGGATGTGATCAGATGATTCCGCTTGCAACTCCGCACATAGTTGCATGGTTAGAAGATGATGAAGAAAGCCGCCGACATTGGCACAGTGCATGTTGGGCCAAGAAAGATAAGCGCAGGCCTAATACTGAACGAACACGTAATGCACCGCGCTATTAAAACCTACTCTCTTAACCCAGCCGACCTTTAAGTAATTTAGTTAATTTAATAACCAATCTGTCATCTTGTGGCCGTCGTTTGAAGCTTAAGAAATGCAGTGGTAAATAGAAGCGTGTGCGCACAACGGTACGCGCAAATGTGTACTCCAGTAGCCCTTCAGGGCCATGCACGCGGCCAGAGCCGCTATCTTTCACGCCACCAAAGGGCACCGATGCGACGGCCGCAAAAGAAAAAGTCGAGTTGATTGCGACCATCCCACACTGCAGTTGTGATGCAATCTTCTTTCCTTTTCGCTTAGACCAGACACTTGCACCAAGTCCATAGATGGATGCATTTGATAAGTCAATCGCTTCACGCATAGTCGCAACACGATTAATAATAATTACTGGCCCAAAGGTTTCTACCCGCATCGCAGTTGAATCTTCGGGTACATCAATGAGAATCACCGGTTGTACAAATGGTGCCTTGACTGACTGTGGACCACCGAATACGCATGTGCCACCATCGGCAATTGCGGCCTTTATATGGGATTGAATAACTTTAATTTGTGAAGGCATAGTTGCCGGTCCATAGTTTCCATCTCCCGGTGCACCTGCATGAATAGTTGACGCAAGCTCTATCGCGCGAGCAATGAATTCATCGCTAATTTTTTCATCGACATAAACTCGCTCTGCAGCAATGCACGACTGACCAGCATTGGCCATTGCAGACCACATCGTTGAATCTACTGCTCGTTTAATATCGGCATCGGCGGCCACGATTACAGGATCTTTACCACCACATTCAAGAACTATCGGGACCATGACGCTTGCACATTGTGCCGCCACTAATTTTGCCGTCCGAGTCGAGCCGGTAAATGAAATTTTATCAACACCGCTTTGGCAAAGACTGGAACCTGTTTCACCCAAACCGGTAATTGTTGTAAAAATATCGGCAAATGGTGCAACTTCATTAAATGTTTCTTCAAGCCACATGCCAACACCAGGGGTATATTCACTGGGTTTAAAGACAACGGTATTACCTGCGGCCAATGCATATGAAATCGAACCAGAGGGGGTAAAGAGTGGATAGTTCCATGGCCCAATGACACCGACGACACCTAAAGGTGAGCGCTCAACGGTGGCCGACATATTGGCCATTAATAATCCAGGGCGACGAAAAGATGTTCGCATAATCGATTCGGCATGGCGCGCAGCCCAACCAATATGGCTCACGGCAATACTGACTTCAAGTTTTGCATCACTAAGCGGCTTACCTGTTTCGATGCTAATTAAATCGGCAATCTGATCGATACGGTTAATGATGAGCGAGCTCCACGCCAGCAAAACTCGTTTGCGTCCACCAAAACCCAACCCGTGCCACTGCGCAGTTGCTAGACGGGCATGTGCCACTACATCAGCGACTTCACTCTTACTCATAATTGGATATGTACCAACTACCTCTTCAGTAGCCGGGTTGTACGAATTAAATGAGGGCCTACGTTTAGTTGCCATGGTTAGAAGCGTAGTCGTGTGTCGATACAATTTGAAGCATGCCTGAGATTGTCAGACCCAGCACAACCTTGCCAGCATTGCGTACGCCATTTCATGTTATTACTAGCGATGGCATAGATCTTATTGGTGAAGTAGCTGCACCACTTGGGGTGAGCCGCGGGGCGATACTCACTCTGCACCCATTACCAACGGCCGGTGGAATGATGGATAGCCATGTATTTAAAAAGGCCTCCAAGAGACTTCCCGCCATGGCCGGAATCACTGTTGTTCGCTTTAACTCGCGAGGTACAACTAGTGAGGCCGGTAGCAGTACGGGTGCCTTTGATAACGGCGATGCCGAGGCTTTAGATCTTCAGGCGATGCTCACATACTGCTTTGATACTTTAGAGCTTAAAAACGTATGGGTTGTGGGCTGGTCATTTGGAACGGATTTAGCTCTGCGCCATGCAAAAGATTCACGCCATAAAGGACTCATTCTTTTGAGCCCAACGCTTCGAACAACTACAGAGGCAGAGCTGATGTATTGGAATAGCGATCTTCGCCCTATTACAGCCCTTGTTCCCGAGTTTGATGATTATTTAAGACCAGATGAGGCACGTATACGCTTTGCAGTTATTCCTACGATAAAGATTGTGGCAGTTGAAGGTGCAAAGCATTTATGGGTAGGCGAACCATTTGTTCACCAGGTTTTATCTCAGATTAATTCGATTGTAACTGGAGATTTAGACGAGCTACCGCTGGAGATTTAAGAGGCTTCTGCCCGTGGAATTACTACTTCATCCAGAATCAAAATAATCGCCGCGGCTACTGGTACGGCTAATAATCCGCCAACTAAACCAAGTAGTGATGAGCCAATGAGGGCTGCGATTATAGTTATCGCTCCTGGTACCGACATTGTTTTCTTCATGATGCGCGGAGTCACAACGTAGTTTTCAACCTGGACATACACCACGTAGGCAACAAAGGCGATGACACCAATAAGTACAGATTGCGTGAGTGCGATAACCGTAACGATTGAAGAGCCAATAAAGTGTCCAACTAATGGAATAAGCCCGCAGACAAGAATTATCATGGCAATCGCAATTGGAGATGGTAAGCCTAAGACGATTGAGAGGATGAGAACGAAGATAGATGCCATGATCGCAATGATGATCTGGCTACCAACGAATGAGCCAACACGGCCGATTATTGCCTGTGTTAAACGTCCAACACGCTCTCGGCGGCTCGCTGGAACTAGTGAGAGACCAAGGTTTACAGCTTGTGGCAGGGAAGTTATGAAGTAGAGAGTTAAAACTAAGACCGTTAAAAACGAGAAAAAGCCCGAGAGTATTGATTTTCCAACCCCCAAAACCCCACCGAATGTCGAAATCAATAGAGTGCCATTCGAGGTTACTGATGTTAATTTTGCTTGCAATGTATCGATAGTTCCATACTGTTCATTGAGTTTGCTAATCGCTTGATTATTAGTTAAATCATTGAGCAACTGTGGCGCTTTATTTATGAGTTGGGTTCCTTGAGATACAACAGGGGGTGCAACAACTAAGGCAAAGAAGATTACAAAAGCGATAACCGATGTGAAAATAATAGCAACGGCCGTTGTCCGAGATAGATTCTTGCGACGCAGCGCTTCAACTGCAGGATTAAGGCCCATAGCAAGAAATAATGCGATAAGTATGAGAACAAAGATCTGGCTTACGCTGGCTAGAGCACGCATTAATACAATCGCAGTTAAGGCGCCGAGCGTTGCAATGAAGCCGAAGTAATAGGGATTCGTTCTATTAATGGGAGCTCCCAATGTGCCAAAATCTGCTGGAGGAGTTGGAGCTTTGACTGCTCGCTTGGTGGATTTTTTTATTCGCGCTGAAATAGCCATATATCTATTGTAAAGTGCGCATCACAGCAATGGCGCCGTGTAGTTCACCTGATGGACACATTGATAGGCAAGAATAGGGACCATGGCACTGCGAATAACTGGATTAGGCGAGGAGATCGCAGCTATCTCTGGGCTGCCCTGGCACTTAAGCCTTGAGGAATGGCCTGAAGACTCTGAGCTGGCGCAAAAGCGCGGCATCTCCCGCCACGTGGTCCGCTTGGTCCGCGCGACAAAGGATCCAGATTCACCGGTTTATGCAGTTAAGGAAACGGTGAGTGAGTTTGCAAATCGCGAATATAAAATCCTGCGTGAACTGAGCCATCTTAAGGCACCATGTGTTGAGCAGATCGCAGTGGTTGAAGGTCGCACCGATAAGAATGGCGAAGAACTCCCATGCGCCATCGTCACACGGTTTTTACCTTATTCGCTGCCTTATAGAGTTCTGCTTTCGAAATCTGTAACTTCTCATGAGATTACAACAATGGCGAGCGCACTTGCACTTTTACTTGTCCGAATGCATCTGCTTGGCTTTTGGTGGGGAGACTGTTCGCTCTCAAACACTTTGTTTCGTCGAGATGCCGAGGGCTTTGCTGCATACCTAGTTGATGCTGAAACTGGTGAGTTCCAAAAAACTTTGAGTGATGGTCAACGAGAGCATGATTTAGATATTGCAATGTTTAACGTCGCTGCAGAGCTAGAGGACCTATCTCTTTCTGGGGTTTTATTTCCGGGAATGGATCCAGTACGTGCCGCCGAATCTGTGATTCGCCGTTATCGACGTATTTGGATAGCACTTAAAGAGCGACAACTCCTTGACCCAAAAGATCGCCACGCCGTTGAGCGTGCAATGCGCACACTGCATGATTTAGGTTTTGCCGTTGAAGAAGTATCAATCACTATCGATGGTGATACACAGATGCTTGCATTTCAACCTAAGTTAGTCGCAGCTGGATATCACACCGCGCGTCTTCGTGAGTTAATGGGTTTAGAGACGCAAGAGTTACAGGCCAAGCGCTTGCTCGCATCCTTTGATCGCTACCGCGCGCGCGAAGAAAAGACAGGTGCATCGGTAATTGAGATGGCTAGACAATGGCTCTTAGAAGTATTTGAGCCGATCATCAATCGTGTGCCTGAATCAATGCGAGGCCGTGTTGAACATGCACAGATGTTCCATGAGATCCTAGAAAATCGCTGGTATTTAAGTGAGGAAAAGGGCGTTGATGTTGGCCTCGAGTTTGCCACCGATAATTACATCGCCGAGAAACTGCCCTCTCGCCGTGATTCTGGAGTTGATGTCGTTGCGCAGTAGGATTGCAACATGGCTAATCCTCCCAATTTCGCACAGGCGGTGGATCTAAGCTCTCTCGGAAAGCCGAAGGCGGCGCCGGCCGAAGCGATGCCTGGGCTGGAAGTAACGGCGGCTAATTTAACGGCCGAGTTTTTACCGCTCTCTAGAACTAAGCCGGTCATCGTGATTGCATGGTCGGTGAGATCTCCTGAATCAATAGAGATGGTTAAAACTCTTGGCACACTTGAAACCTCTTATCAAGGTAGCTGGGCGCTTGCCCGTTTAGATATCGATTCCGAACCGCAAGTTGCACAAGCCTTTCAAACTAAGAGCGTTCCATATGCGCTCGCACTCATTGGCGAACAGATGGTTCCGCTCTTTGAACAGAGTTATCCCGAGGCACAGATTCGTTTAGTGCTCGATAAAGTCTTAACCCTTGCCGGCGAGCAAGGCGTTGGTAGCGCACCTGTTGAAGTCAGTGAGCCTGAAGAGGATGAGGCGATGGCGGCCCTAGAGTCTGGCGATTTTAAAACTGCAGAAGTTGCATACAAAAAACTATTAGCCCGAAAACCAACAGATAGTTTTGCAAAGCTCGGTCTTGCCCAAACACAGTTGTTAATCCGTACCGATGGATTAGATCTTGCAACGATAATCAAAGAGGCTAGTGATTCTCCAAGCGACATTGCGCTGCAACTGCAGGCTGCAGATATGGAGATTGCAAACGGGGGAGTAGAAGCGGCTTTTAATCGCCTGCTGCACGTAGTCAAGGCGACATCGGGAGATGAGCGCACAAGGGCCAGAGAGCATCTTTTGACTCTCTTTGTCTTAGTCGATCCATCTGATCCACGTCTGGCCGCTGCGCGAAGCGCGCTTGCGAACGCACTCTTTTGATGAAGAGCTTAGATCCGAGAGCAGAGTTAAAGTACTTAAAGCTTTTATTTTTTCTCTTCGCTTTTTTGATTATGTCGTGGATACCACGTTTTCCCGAGGTAAAGGCAAACCTAGGTATTTCTAACGGCGAGTTTGGATCAATCATCAGCAGCTCTGCCCTTGGCGCAATTATCGCACTTTTATCGGTAGGGCACTTAGTACATAACTATGGCGTAAAATTAGTGCTGCGCATGTCAGCGATTTCTATGGCCATAAGCTTGATACTTTTAACGACCACGCACTCCACATTGATCTTTCTAGTAGCCAACATTATCCAAGCCGGGGCTATTGCATCTTTTCATATAGCCATCAACGCTCAGGGCTTTAATTATCAAGATCGCACAAAAAGCAGTGTAATAACCCTGCTGAGTGGGTTTTGGAGCAGCGGCGCACTTGCAACTATCGTTGTATCGGGCTTAGTTGTCAATCGGATCCCATTACATATTCACATAACTATACTCTCACTTGCAATCTTATTAATCATGCTCTTTGTCATTTCATCTTTGGATTCACATCTACTCAAACCAAATCATGATGTAGAGACTGACTACAAAATCACCGATATCTTTAAAGGCTTTCGGATTGATGGATTAGTCTCAGGGGCACTGTTCTGTGGTGTCTTTCTCGAGTTTGCCGTTGGAGATTGGGCTGCAATCTTTGTCAAAGAAGATGTGGGTATAAAAAGTGGCCTTCATACATTGCCCTATATCCTCTTTACTGTGACTATGATTATTGGGCGCTTAAGTGTTCACTTTCTTTTCTCTCGATTTTCAATTCAGTTCCTCATGAAGTTAGGATCGCTAGTCTCAGCTACCTCATTTTTAATTGGAATTTTCACAGTGAGATTGATCGGCCCTGATAAAAAGATGCTTTCATTGGTGGTCTTATGCATCAGTTTTACAGTTGCCGGTTTAGGGTCATCATTTCTGGCACCAAGTGTTATGAATATAGCTAACTCTCGTTCTGCATCACCAGCTAGTGTTGTAATCGGACATCTAGGAGTAATAAATAACATCGCAGTTTTTACCATGCGATTAATCATGGCCTGGACTGCACAGGCCTTTTCACTCTCGATCGCTTTAATAATTCCAGCGTTACTACTCTTTACGGTTCCTTATTTTTCAAAGATCTTTAAGCGCGCTTAAACCAGATCGTTGCAAGTGGGGGCAGTGCAATCTCGGCAATCAAGTGAGCGCCATCGTTAAGCGTTATTGCAGTATTTTTTACACCACTGCCACCAAATGCTAAATCATCGGTATTGAGAAGCTCCATCCATGTACCTGTGGTTGGAAAGGGAAGTTGATATCGCTCATGTGGTATCGGGGAGAAGTTAGTGATTGATACAAGCGGGTTAGCAATATCATCCCACCGGGCAAAAGCTATGACATTTGCCGCGCCATCATTGCCCACTAGCCATGTAAATCCCTCTGGGGATGTGTCTTTCTGCCACAAAGCAGGAGTATGTACGTACTGCGTATTGAGGGTAGCGATCATCTGTTGGACACCCTTGTGCTCATCAAACTCCGTTAAATACCACTGCAGTCCAGCGCTCTCACTCCACTCATCATTTTGAGCAAATTCGCTACCCATAAAGAGAAGTTTTTTACCTGGATGTGCCCACATATATCCATACAGTGCGCGCACAGTAGCTAACTTCTGCCAACGATCTCCCGGAAACTTATTTACCAATTGGCCTTTGCCATGGACTACTTCGTCATGAGAGAGAGGTAGCATGAAGTTCTCACTCCAGGCATAGAGAATTGAAAATGTTACCTCTCCGTGGTGATGCACTCGGTGGATCGGATCGTGTTGTAAATACTCCAGGGTGTCATGCATCCAGCCCATGTTCCATTTAAAACCAAAGCCAAGACCATCCGAGCTAGTATCACGTGTGACTCCCGGCCACGCCGTGGATTCTTCGGCGATCATCATGATGCCTGGATGAACCTTATAAGCCGTTGATGTCGCCTCTTGTAGTAGCTGCACCGCCTCTAGATTTTCACGTCCGCCGTTTCTATTGGGAAGCCACTGGCCCTCTTCCCGTGAATAATCTAAGTAGAGCATCGACGCGACTGCATCAACACGCAGACCATCGATATGGAATTCGGTGAGCCAGTAGAGCGCACTTGCAACGAGAAAATTACGGACCTCGTTGCGTCCGAAGTTAAAAATCAGTGTGCCCCAGTCGGGATGCTCACCAAGGCGAGGATCTGCATGCTCATAGAGTGCGGTGCCATCGAAGTTAGCTAGCGCCCATTCATCTTTAGGAAAGTGAGCCGGAACCCAATCAAGTATTACTCCAATACCGCTAGCGTGCAGCGCATCGACTAAAAATCTAAACTCATCAGGTGAGCCAAATCGCGATGTCGGTGCAAAAAACGATGTGACTTGGTATCCCCATGATGGGCCATATGGATGCTCAGTCACCGGCAAAAACTCGACATGGGTGAATCCGGCCGCTTTAACGTAAGTAACGAGCTGTGTAGATAGCT
>Ga0208566_1001368_pt1 | contig 14281 bp, 18 predicted proteins | sample PL_2010_150m_FD_184159 | JGI IMG/M metagenome (GOLD analysis project Ga0208566, IMG submission 184159) | Freshwater microbial communities from Powell Lake, British Columbia, Canada to study Microbial Dark Matter (Phase II) - PL_2010_150m... | ecosystem: Environmental > Aquatic > Freshwater >...
GACCCTACCTGGACAGCCCGCCTTCCGTGCCGGACAATGTGGCAAAGTTCGGAACTGAGCTCGCCGAGGCCGTGAAGTGGGAGACGCTCCCGTTCCTCTCGACCCTGACCACCCGCCTTCCTGAACATTGCACGGTCGTCGTTCGGGAAGAAGGCGACCCTCTGCCTCCGGATGTGGTCCTGGCCAAACGGCAGGGATCCTGCCGGGACCTGACCCTTCTCTTTATCGCCGCGTGCCGCGCTGTGGGGCTCGCCGCCCGTTTTGTCAGCGGCTATCAGGAAGGCGACCCCGACCAGTCCAGAAGGGACCTGCACGCCTGGGCCGAGGTCTATCTTCCCGGCGCGGGATGGCGCGGGTACGATCCGACTCTGGGGCTGGTCGTCGGCGACCGGCACATCGCGCTGGCCGCCGGTCCAACCTTTCGCGACGCCTCTCCGGTGACGGGCACCTTCCGCGGGACCGGCGCCACCGCGACCCTGCAGGCCGACATTACGATCACCGTCATTGCGAGCCCTCCGCGCAAGTGAAGAGACCGGCGCACGCTTGATTCTCCGGGCAAGCGGAGTAAGATTGTGCGCATGATGAAGGAGCACGGGCCGCAGGGGCCGCAGAAATGACGCTGTCCGACGTCCTCGCAGCCATCAAAGATTTTTTCCTGCCCCCCGAGGAGGACGTCAACCACATCATCTTCGCCGGGCGGGTCGTTGTGTTAATCGGGCTGGTCGTCTGGGGCTATCGGTTCATCACAAACACCTGGCAGACGACCTACGTGATGACGTCCTTCATGCACCACATCAACCTGCCGTTTCACGAAGCCGGCCACATCATCTTCAGCCCGTTCGGCCGGTTCATGCACGTGCTCGGCGGCAGTCTGGGCCAGCTCCTCATGCCGCTGATCTGCCTCGGCGCGTTCCTCTATCCCAACCGCAACCCCTTCGCCGCCTCGGTGGCGCTCTGGTGGTTCGCCCAGAGCCTGATGGATCTCGCGCCCTATATCGGCGATGCGCGTGCCGGCGAACTCCCGCTGCTCGGCGGGGTCACCGGCTCCGAAGTGGAGGACTACCACGACTGGGAAGTCCTGCTGAAGATGCGCGGCTGGCTGCTCTGCGACCACAAGATCGCCACCGCAGCCTACACGGCCGGCCGATGGCTCATGGTGCTCGCCTTCCTCTGGGGCGCGCGGGTGCTGTGGATGCAGTACAAGAATCTGCAGAAGATGCCGAACGTCGAGAAGCAATGACCTTGTCTTGCCATGCGGTAGCTTAAAGGAGGGATGCCATGAATGGAAAACAGTTCGTGGTGAGAACGGCGGCGATTCTCCTCGCGGTGCTGGTGTATTGGGGAGTCTCGTCATGCGCTCAGGATTCCCGCGATCAGGTCGCACTCTCCCCGGCGACCGTGGCTGACTACGTGCATGCCGTGATCGAGGCGGACCGGACGTTTTACACGCTCAATATCGTAGAGCGGCTGCAGGCCAAGGGCGTCGTCACCGCCACGGAGAATTGGCGCGTGACCAACACGCTCCCGCTTCCGGCCCAGTTCCTCCGGGAATCGGCCGACCTGGCGGCCAGAACGGGCAGCAGGATCGGCTACAGGCTGATCAGCCTTTGGCCCATCAACAAGCAGAACGGCCCGGCCGACGAGTTCGAGCGCGCAGGACTGCAAGATGTTCTGGTGAATCAGGGGCGCGCGTATTCCGGGACCGTCACGGTCGGAGGGGACCGGTACTTCCGGGCGATTTATGCGGACAAAGCTGTTTCCCAAGCCTGCATCGGCTGCCATAACGCGCACTCGGACAGTCCGAAGCGGGACTTCAAACAGAATGACGTGATGGGCGGCATCGTGATCTCCATTCCTCTCGGGCAGTAGCCGGGGAGCTTGCTCGCCACGCCGCCTGAAACCGCGCTCTCTTGCCCTCGGCAGCGCACTCGGCTAGACCTGGGAGACGCCGGCTTGCCCCATCTGTAAGACCCGCCTGGTCCACCAAGCCTCCCAGCAGGGAGGCCTTGAGCGCCTGCTGGGTCTGTTCACGATGTATCCCTTTCGCTGCCAGCTCTGCACGCACCGATTCCTGGCCTTTTTATGGTGGTACAGCGCAAGCCCCAAGCGCGAATACGACCGGGTTCCCGCTCAATACCCCGTGACGCTCTACCCCCCGACCGCTCAGAAGCAGGACGAAGGCATTCAGGGCACGACCGTCAATCTTTCGATTACAGGCGGACTGATCGAGACGACCGCCCGCGTGCCGCAAGGGACCTCCATGCGCCTGACGATTCATCCGTCCGGCCCGGTCCCGCACATCACGGTGGAAGGCGCCATGGTGCGGGCTGTTGTGGAGAACAAGCTGGCGCTGGAGTTTTTCAAGATCGCCCCCGAGGAAGAACAGCGGCTCCGCGTCTTCATGGAAGCCCACCTCCTCTGCCGCCCGAAGTGAGCGGAATTTACAAGAGGTTCGAAACTTTAGGTGAGGACCCGGCTAGGGGATCTTGGTGTTATCGATAGCCACCAGCCGGCCATTGGTGAAGGTCAAATCGCCGGTCCAGCCATCGCCCATGATATAGGTCCAGAGCGCCGGGCACGTGACGGTCGTGACCCGGTCTTGCGGGGACAATTTCTCGCTGGCGGCCGTGCAGCTTAACGTGACTTTCGACAAGGGGGCCCCGACCTTCGCCAACACCTGGCCTTCGGTCATGCCCGTCGACAGCATCCGGAATTGTTCAAACGTGATCTGGCCCGCCTGCCGACCGCGCTCCTCGGCGCCGACCGACACCGCTACCAGCACTATCACTCCAAGGGCGATCATCCCGATTCGCATGGGGGACCTCCTGCCGCCATTATAGTATAGCGCAAGGGGAGAACCGGGGTCAGCCCGCCCTCGCTAATCCTGGCGGTTGGGGACGAAATGGAAGTTCATCTGCTGGCCGGCGCCCTGGTCCTCGGGATTGGCGGGCTCCCAGGACCCGATCGTGGCATTGCCCTGGGCAAGCGCCCGGCTCAATAAGCGCCCGAACGCATCGAGATCGCGAACGGGCTGATTGTTGATCTCGGCAATCACCGACTTGACCTTGATGCCGGCGAGATCGGCCAGGCTGTCCCCGATGATTTCGAACACCGCAACCCCCTCCGACGTCCGGAGATTCAATTCCTTGCGGATGTCCTCCGTTACCGGACCGACGACCGCCCCGAACTCCTCCGCCAGGGCCTTCGGGTCCGCGCCCTTTACGGCCGCAGCATCGGCCGGGGAAACCATCGCCAGACCGAGGAACCCCGCCAGAACCACCCCGCCCAGAGCTTGCCAGCGCTTCATGGTGAGACCTCCTGCTCGTTTACTGTTTACGGTACGCCCTCAACGTTAGAAGGCCATTAAACCGGGATTAGAAATGCCTAACGTGCAAAGAGAAAAAGCTCGCAAGGTCTCTTTTTGAAGAAAACCTTGTACAGTCCAGCAAGGGGGCGTATCGTCGTCTGAGGGGCGGCAATTCTGCAGCCTCAGGAGGGCCTCACCATGAAAGCAATGAGCGCGTTTTACGCTGTGCTGGCCTGGTTCGGTACGACTGCCATCGCTTTCGCCGACGAAGCCACGAAGGAAGCCGGCGGCGGTTACAATGCCACCTACGTCGTCTGGGAGTCTCTGATCGTGATCATCCTGGTCTGGGGCTTCTATGATTCGTTCTTTCGTCCCATCGACTGACTGAACGCGCCGAGAGCCCATCCCCGGTCTGTCCCCCTGTGAAAAAGCAACTCGCATTCGGTTTATTCCTCGTGAGTCTGTTTGCAGCGGCGGGCGCGCCTGCCGCAACGAATGACGCCCAGTCTGGCGCCGACGGCCGGAAGCTGGAGAAGGCCACGTTCGCGGGCGGGTGCTTCTGGTGCATGGAAGAGGCTTTGGACAAGGTCGACGGCGTGGTCTCCACCACGTCGGGCTATACCGGCGGCCGCACGAAGAATCCGACCTACGAGGACGTGTCGGCAGGCGGGACCGGACATGCGGAGGCGGTCGAGATCCTCTACGACTCGACCAAAGTCACCTACGCCAGAATCCTGGATGTCTTCTGGCGCAACATCGACCCCACCCAGCCGAACGCCCAGTTCTGCGACCACGGGAACCAGTACCGCTCGGCCATCTTCTACCACGACGAGACGCAGAAACGGCTCGCCGAGGAATCGAAGAAGAAGCTGACGCAGTCCAAGCCGTTCAAAGAGCCGATCGCCACGGAGATCGTACCGGCCGCAGCGTTCTATTCCGCGGAGGAGTACCACCAGAACTTTTACGAGAAGAATCCGCTCCGGTATAAGGTCTACAAGTTCAACTGCGGGCGGACCCAGCGGCTCCAGGAACTCTGGGGAAGCAAAGGGTAACGGTGGGTGGCGATCGGGTTTCTGTTTGAGTTAGAATAGCCTCCCATGAAGCACAAGTCCGCCTATACCGTCGCCGTCGTGGGCGCGACCGGCGCCGTCGGCACCGAGATGATCGAAATCCTGCAGGAGCGCAAGTTCCCGGTGAGTGTGCTGCGGCCGCTGGCGTCGGCCCGCTCGGCCGGCGACCGGGTGTCCTTTCATGGCCAGGACCTCGTCGTCCGGGAGCTCACCCAGGATTCCTTCGAGGGCGTGGACATCGCCTTCTTCTCGGCGGGCGCCGACATCAGCCGGGAGTACGCGCCCCTCGCCGCCAAGGCCGGCGCGGTGGTGATCGACAACAGCGCCGCGTGGCGCATGGGCAAGGACGTCCCGCTCGTGGTCCCGGAAGTCAACCGAGCCGACATCGCGAAGCACAAAGGGATCATCGCCAACCCGAACTGCTCGACCATCCAGTTGGTCGTGGCGCTGAAGCCCCTGCACAACGCGGCCCGCATCAAGCGGGTCGTCGTGACCACGTTTCAGTCCGTGTCCGGCACCGGCAAAGAAGCAATGGACGAGCTCATGGAGGAGACTCAGGCGCTGCTCTCGTTCAAGGAGCCCGAGCCCAAGGTCTACCCGCACCAGATCGCGTTCAACTGCCTCCCGCACATCGACGACTTCCTGCCGTCCGGATACACCAAGGAAGAGATGAAGCTGCTCGACGAGACCCGGAAGATCATGGGCGACGACTCGATCCGGGTGACGGCCACCACCGTGCGGGTGCCGGTGTATGTCGGCCACTCGGAATCGGTGAACATCGAAACCGAGAAGAAACTGTCGGCCAACGAGGCGCGGGCGATCCTGTGCGAGGCCCCCGGAGTCCTGCTCTACGATGATCCCGCCCACAAGATTTATCCGACGCCGCTCGACGCGGCGGGCAAGGACGAGGTCTACGTCGGCCGCATCCGCGAGGACGAGTCCGTGCCCAACGGCCTCAACTTGTGGATCGTCGCGGACAACCTGCGCAAAGGGGCGGCCCTCAATGCCGTCCAGATCGCGGAAGAGCTGATCAAGGATGTCTGAACGGAGACTCGCCGCCATCGGCTGGTTCCTGCTGCTTCCGCTCCTTACGCCCTCGCTCGCGAACGCCGACACGACAATCCGCGTCGCCATCGTGCAGAACGCGGAATCGGTCGCGCTGTCGGCTCCCTCTGGACTCATCGTCAAGGCTCCGAACGACAACGTCGTCGCGAACGGGCGGATCACCGTGGCGGCCGGCGCATCGGGTCTGGTCGTGGACGGTCAGCGCCTCCGCTCCGACCGCATTGAAATCCGCGGGCGCAACGGCGACATCACCGTGAACAACCTCACCGTCGCCGGACGCGTGACGATCAAACGCCAGAACGGCAAGCTGATCGCCATCAACGAGGTCGCGCTCGAGGACTACGTGAAGGGCGTCGTGCCCTCCGAGATGAACGCGAACTGGCATCCGGAGGCCCTGAAGGCCCAGGCAATGGCCGCCCGCACCTACGCCCTCTATAAGATCCGGCAGAACGGGAAGAAGGACTTCGACGTGGTGGCCTCGACCAAGGACCAGGTCTACAAAGGGCGCGCGGGCGCCGACGGGCCGGCCGGGCGCGCGACGGACGAGACCCGGGGGCAGGTCCTGGTGTTCCAGGACGAGCCGATCCTCGCCGCATTTTTCTCCACCGCGGCCGGGCCGACCGAGGACGCGCTCAATGTCTGGTCCGTGGACCTTCCCTATCTCAAGGGCGTCGAGTGCCCGTTCGACATGAACTCGCCGTATTTCCAGTGGCGGACGGACGTGTGGCTGCCGCTGCTCGAGCAGCGGCTGCGGGAGGAAGGCTTTCCCGTCGGGGTCATCGCCGGCCTCTCGCCGGCCGCTTACACCAAAGCCGGCCGGGTCTCCCACGTCCGCATCCTCCATTCGGACGGCGAGCTCCACGTCAAAGGTGAGGATTTGCGCCGCGTGCTCGGCTACACCGTGCTGGCCAGCACGCAGTTCGACTTCGAGGTGGTCGGGTTTCAGGTCCAGTTCACCGGGCGCGGCGCGGGCCACGGCGTGGGCCTGTGCCAGTGGGGCGCCAAGGAGCTGGCTGAAAAAGGTTACAGCGCGGAAGCCATCGTTCGCTACTACTATCCCGGCACCGAGATCCGGGACATCTCCAGCCTGCCCCGGCGATAAGCCCTTCATGCGCCTCGATGACTTCGACTACCCGCTCGACGAGTCCCTGATCGCCCAGCAGCCGATCGAGCCGCGCGACCATGCCCGGCTCCTCGTCGTGGATCGCAAGACCGGCGCGCCGGCCCACCACCGCTTTGACGCGCTTCCGGACCTGCTTCGCCCGAACGACCTCCTGGTCCTGAACAACACGCAGGTCCTCCACGCGCGCCTCCATGGGCGCAAGCGGCCGGGCGGCGGCAAGGTGGAAGTGCTGCTGGTCAGGGCAGGCGAGCGCGCGCATCTCTGGCAAGCCCTCGTGCGCGGCCATGTGCGCGCCGGCCAGCAACTCGAGCTCCCCCTGGGCATCCTGGCGACCGTGACGAGCGACGGCGACGGAGGCTACGCCGCCATCGCCTTCCCCGAAAACATGGACGTCCTCGCCTACGCGGAGAAAACGGGCGCCGTTCCCCTGCCGCCTTATATCCGCCGTGCGCCGACAGAGGAAGACCGCGATCGTTACCAGACCGTGTTCGCGCGCCGGCCCGGCGCGGTGGCCGCCCCAACGGCGGGGCTGCATTTCACGGAACCGCTACTCCAGGCCCTCCATGAAAATGCCATCCGGACGGCCTACGTGACGCTCCACGTGGGGCCGGGCACGTTCAAGCCGGTCACGTGCGAGGACATCCGCGAGCATCGGATGGACCCGGAATGGTCCGAGCTTCCCGCCGACACGGCCCAGGCGGTGAACGAGACACGGAATCGTGGCGGGCGGGTGATCGCCGTGGGGAGCACGTCGGTGCGGGTGCTGGAGACGGCCGCTCAGAAGGGCGTGCCGTTAACGGCGGAGACCGGCGAGACGGCGCTGTTCATCTATCCGGGCTATACATTCGCGGTAGTGGATGCGATGCTGACGAACTTCCACCTGCCGAAGAGCACGCTCTTCATGCTGGTCTGCGCGCTGGCCGGGCGCGAGCGCATGCTGGAGGCCTACCGCGTCGCCGCTTCCAAGAAGTACTGGTTCTACTCCTACGGCGACGCGATGCTGATCGTGTAGGGGCACGGCATGCCGTGCCCCTACGGATCTACTCCTTGATCAGCTTCTCGCGCTTTTTGAGGTAGGCGTTGCGGACGGCGCTATAGAGGTCGAGCGTGCCTTCTTCCACAGCTTCGAACGTTTCAATATTCTGCGCCCTATAGTTGAGCTTGTCCTCGCCGGTTCTCCCGATCCCGCCCGCCAGCGGAATGAAATAGTTGGCCGGGTCCAGGGCCAGGTCGAAGACATAGCCCACCGTGTCGCGGACCGTGAGGGGCGACAGCAGCGGCAGGACAAAGTACCGGCTCTTGTCCCATCCCCACGTCGCGAAGGTCTGGCCCGTGTCCTCGTCGCTCTTCTCGATGCCGAACTGATACTTGGCGACGTCGGTCATGCCGGCGCCCCCAACCGTCGTATTGATCACGAAGCGCGCCAGCTCACGCCCGGCTCCCCCGAATTTGCCCTGGAGGAGGCTGTTGACCAGGCGCTTCGGCATGGCGACATTGTCGAACACGTTATAGATAATCTGCTTCTCGCCGTCCCCGATGAAAAGATTGTAGCCCTTGGCCACCTGCTTGATGACATACTTGTCGAGCTTGTAGTTGAACCGGAAGACGGGTTCGTTGTAGGACTCCCAGGGATCGTAATCCCCGGCTCCGTCGTCCGTCCTGAGCTTCGTATCGGTGACCACGACTTCCTCCAGCCGCTGGGCGGCGGATTGTTCCGGGACCACCATGATAAGGCCGCATCCCATAACGCCAGCAATCAAGAACGTGCCCAGCCGTGATGCAATCCGGTTTCCCACAGTCGCCTCCTTCTAATCCTACGCGCTCTTATTGGAGTCCACGTATGAATGCTTGAATAGTCTGCCGGTAGAGTGCCTGCCTCAAGTAAAATAGTCAAGAGCCTGCTTTGTTCGCGCCAGGAGCCTGCCTCCCCAATTTGCTGTGACGGAAGCCATAGACGGTATAGAGGATCAGGCCGACAGCGGCCCAGACCAGAAACCCCGCCCACGTGATGGGGGGCAGAAACCCGATGAGCCCCAGGCAGGCCGCCATGCCGAGGATCGGCAACAGCGGCACGAAGGGCACCCGGAACGCGCGCTTCAGGTCGGGACGTGTTTTCCGCAGGACCAGCACCGCGCCGCAGACCAGGGTAAAGGCGAACAGCGTCCCGATGTTGGTGAGTTCTGCGGCGACCCCGATCGGGACGAAGCCCGCCAGAATCGCCACCCCGACGCCCGTGATCAGCGTCGCATGGTGCGGCGTGCCGTACCGGGGATGGACGGCCGACAGCCACGGCCACAGCAGCCCGTCCCGTGACATCGCATAGAACACCCGGATCTGCCCGAGCAGCATCACGATCAGCACGCTGGTGATGCCGGCCACCGCGCCGGTCGCCACCAGCGCCCCGCCCCATCGGATGCCCGCCTGGTTCAGGGCTTCCGCCACCGGCGCCTTTACATGGATCTGGCTGTAGGGCACGATCCCCGTCAGGACCAGGGCCACGGCGATGTAGAGGACCGTGCAGATGGACAGCGAGAGGATGATCCCGATCGGCACATCGCGCTGGGGATTCCTGGCTTCCTCGGCGGTGGTCGACACGGCGTCAAAGCCGATGTAGGCGAAGAAAATGACGGCGGCGGCGGCTCCGACCCCCGCGAACCCGTTCGGCATAAACGGATGCCAGTTCGCGGGCTCCACCGCAAAGGCGCCGACCGTGATGAAGAACAACACGACGGCGATCTTGATCACCACGATGACGCCGGTCACGCGCGCGCTCTCCTTGATCCCGATGACGAGCAGAACGGTCAGCGCCAGCACGATGAGGACGGCCGGCAGGTTGATAAGGCCGCCTTCATGCGGAGCGTTGATCAGCATCGGCGGCAGGTGGACGCCCACACGTTCGAGGATGCTGACGAGGTAGCCGGACCAGCCGATGGAGACGGCCACGCAGGCGATCCCGTATTCCAGCACCAGGCTCCATCCCGTGATCCAGGCGAACAGCTCCCCCAGGGTGGCATAGGTGTAGGTATAGGCCGATCCCGCAGCCGGAATCATGGACGCGAACTCGGCGTAGCAGAGCGCGGCCAGCAGGCAAGCCGCCCCGGACAGGACGAAGGAAAGGGCCAGGGCCGGCCCGGCGCCCGGACGGTCGCCGTCGCCGACGGCCGCGGTCCCGACCAGCACGAAAATGCCCGTCCCGATGATGGCGCCGATCCCGAGAGCGGTCAGGTCGAAGAGGGTCAGCGTCCGCTTCAGTTTGTGCGGCTGGTTTTCGCAGTCGCTGTGTATCTGCTCGATGGATTTGGTACGAAAGGCCCGGCGCATGCAGTTACGCCGGCCGTCTGCGGGTCGCGCGTGCAGCTTTGACAAAGGCCTCAAAGATGGCCCGGTGGGCGCGATGGCGCCGGTACAGATACTCCGGGTGCCACTGGACCCCGATAAAGAACCGGCGGGACCTGTCCTCGAGCGCCTCGATCACCCCGTCGGGCGCCACGGCGCTGACCGCCAGCCCGCGGGGGACGGCCTTCACCGACTGGTGATGCGAGCTGTTCACCCGCACGGAGCCGCGCCCGAGCACGTCATGCAGCCGCGATCGCCGCTCGACCGTGACGGGATGGCACGTCGCGGTCGCCGGCCCTTTCATGCGATGCGGGAGCGCGCCGGCCACCTGCCCGCCGATGTCCTGCACCAGCGTGCCGCCCAAGGCCACGTTCATGAGCTGCATGCCCCCGCAAATGCCCAGGACCGGCAGGTCCCGCCGGCGCGCCTCCGTGACGAGGGCGAACTCCGCATTCGTCCGTTCCTTGCTCATGACCGTGAACGTGAAGCGTTTGCGTTCGCCGTAGCGGCGGGGATCGATGTCCGGCCCGCTGCCGGTCAGCATCAGGCCGTCCAGATTGTCGAGCAGGGCGGCGCCGAGCGCGCGTCCGCTGAAGACGGGAAGAATGAATGGGATGCCGCCGGCCGCCTCGATCGCCGCGATGTACCGGTTCCGGATGAACACCGTGGCCTCGCCTTCCCCGCCATCCCGGGCGGCTCCGGGATTGAAATCCGGAGCGATCCCAATGACAGGCTTACGCATCAGGCGACGGGGACGGCCTAGCGGCCGCCCTTGGAATCCGGCGGGACACCGGTGAAGCGGAGGTCTTTCTTCCCTCTGAGATGGTCCGGCGTCACTACGTAGTCGCCCTCGATCGTCGTGTACCAGACCGCGTCCGCGGCTTTCTTGTCGAAGCCGGAGAGGACGTACGCGAAGGCGCCCGTGACGCCGCCCACGATTGCCAACGCCACCTTGGCCGCGCCGTAGGGGACGGAGCACAGGAAGCTGGCGACCCCGAACCCGATGTCAGTGGCCGGATTCTCGTTGTTGCTCTTCTCGGCCGCCCAGGCAACCGGCGACAGGCACACCGACAATGCCACCAGCACCACTACCGTCCGAATCGCGATGGTTTTCATTCCATGCCTCCTCCGTGGTTCTAGCCCCTTATATACAATATCAGGCGGTGATTCAAGGCACGCGCTACTTAACACCGACCGCCAACACCGCCTCGTTGGGAATACGGAGCTTTCCGCGGCGGCGGAATTTCTCCAGGGCGCGGAAGACGTCGGCTTTGACGGCCCGCCGGACAGCCGGCGACACCTTGGCAAGCGCCCGCTGGAGCGACGGGCCCTTCTTCATCGAGTCCCAGAACTCGTCCGGCCCTTTGAAGACCCACTCGACCGTCATGCGCTCGCTGCGTACCGACCGGAAGCCCGCCCGCCGCAACGCCTGCTCGACGGCGCCCGCCATGCCAAAACGGAAAAAGTCCGGAGCGCCGGGCGGCGGGTGGAAAGCGTCATGCTGTTCGAGCGCCCGGCGGACGATCCCCAGCGTGTTGACCTTCTGTTGCGCGCTCCAGACTGCGACGGCGACGCGCCCGCCCGGCACCAGCACGCGGCGCATCTCCTTCAACGCACGTCCGGCGTTCGGCATCAGCATCAGGCCGAACCGGCAGAACGCCCGGTCGAATATCATGTCGCCGAAAGTGAGCCGCTCCGCGTCCATCTCGCGGAACAGCGCGTTCCGCACATCCAGGGCGCGGGCCCTCGCACGCGCCCGCCGCAACATGGCCGGGGAGAAGTCCACGCCCACCACCACGCCGCTCCGGCCCACGCGTCGGGCGATGGTGAGAGCCGGTTCGCCCGGCCCCGTCGCCACGTCCAGCGCCCACAGGCCCTTTCTCAGCCCGGCTATCTCGATCAGCCGGCGACCGAACGTGCGGAACTCCGGAATCGCCACCTTGGTGTAGCGGGCGGAGAACTTGTTCCAGCCCTCCCGTTCGTTCTTTTTATAGGCCGAAGTCTTTGCTGATTTTGCTGCCACCTCTCCTCCTCTAAACGTCCAGTTCCGCGAGGATCACCTGCCGGATTGCATCGGCTCTTGCAACCACGGCCTGGTCCAACTCCTGCTGAAAGGCGTCGGCTCCGACGGCCTGGTTCTCCTGCGCCAAGCCTTTCTCGATCGCCAGATCGAGCTTCACTCGGCAGATCTGCTGCGTGAAGAGGTCGCGCGCGCGCTGCTCGTACCCGCCAAACGTCTCGGGCTCGACCCTGGCGCGGAGCATCTCCAGCAGTTCACCCAGAAGGCCGCGCTCCCTGAGCCGTTCAAGCTGGGCCTCGGCGAGCTCGACCGCGACCTGGATGCCGCCCTTCCAGCTTCGCTTTTTGGTGTTGAACAGGCACCGCAGGACTCCGGGACGCTCGGGGACATCCTCCGGCCCGAAGAAAAACGTGGTGCGAAACTCGTCGGCCATCGGCGACGCAGAGTACTGAGAAATAGGCGGGTAGTCAATGCGGGAGGGCGGTTCGCGAACCGCCCCTACTTGGCGGGGCTTTGTCCGCTGCGCTATACTCAGCCCCTCATTTCACCGGCTATTCCAATAAAGGAGCGTCTATGAAACAGAGCAGATTTCTTACAGCCAGCCTGAGCCTCAACCTGATTCTTCTGGCCTTCGTCCTGGGCGGCTGGATGGGCCCCAACGTGCTGACGTCCTTCAACCCGGACATCGAACGTCCGACGATCGCCAAATCGGCCTTCGTGCACCAGCTCGGCGCCGTCACGGGCAACGTGACGCTGGGCGAGCGCGTGTACGTCGCGCCCTCCGCCTCCGTCCGCGGCGACGAGGGGCAGTCCATTTACATCGGCGACGAGAGCAACGTCCAGGACGGCGTGGTGCTCCACGGCCTCGAGACCATCGAGCACGGCAAGGAGATTCCCAAGAACCAGGTCGAGGCGAACGGCAAAAAGTATTCGGTGTATGTGGGCAAGCGGGTCTCGATGGCCCACCAGTCGCAGGTCCATGGGCCGGCCAAGGTCGGCGACGACTCGTTCATCGGCATGCAGGCGCTGGTCTTCAAGGCCGAGCTCGGCGACCGGGTCGTAGTCGAGCCCGGCGCGAAGATCCTCGGGGTCAAGATCGAGTCCGGCCGCTACGTGCCGACGGGCGCCATCGTCACCAAGCAAGCCGATGCCGACGCGCTGCCGAAGATCACGGACGACTACCCGTTCAAAAGCCTCAACGAGGCGGTCGTGCACGTGAACACACAGCTCGCCGACGGCTACAACGGCAAGAAACCGGCGGCGAAACACTAGCAAAATGAAAGTGCGCGTATTACAGCATGTTCCGTTTGAAGGCATCGGCAGTATGGCTTCGTGGCTGGAGTCCCACGGAGCTGACGTGAGTTACACGCGGTTTTTTGAGGATCCGGCGCTCCCGCAACTGAACGGTATTGATCTCGTTATCGCGATGGGCGGACCGATGAGTGTCAACGACGAATCCGCTCTGCCCTGGCTCCGCCCGGAAAAACAGTTCGTTCGTGATGCCGTGGAGCGAGGTGTTCCCGTGCTTGGTGTGTGCCTTGGCGCTCAGCTGATCGCCAGTGCACTGGGGGCACGCGTTTACCGGAATCCCCGCAAGGAAATCGGGTGGTTTCCGATCGAGGCAACGCCCAGCGCGGCAAATACCTTTCACTTCCCCGGCAAATGCACAGTCTTCCACTGGCATGGTGAGACCTTCGATCTTCCTTCCGGGGCTGTCCGTTTGGCGAGAAGTGCGGTTTGCGAAAACCAAGCATTTCAGATAAGACGGCATGTCATCGGTTTGCAGTTCCATCTTGAAACAACTCCGGAGAGCGCCCGAGCCATTTTGGACAACTGCAGGGACGAACTGGTGCCGGGGCCGTATATCCAAACCGAATCGGAACTGCGAGGGGTACCGACTGCGGCGTACGCTGAGATCAACAGCCTTATGGGCAAGGTGCTTTCCTCCATCACACGCACAGTGTAACGAGTGGATCCCCCTCAACTTCGGCCTGAATCCTTGACACCCATTGGAGCCGGCGGTTAGAGTAAACGCATGTTCGGCACGATGGGTATCACAGAGCTGGTCCTGATCCTGGCGATCGTGTTGATCGTCTTCGGCGCGGGCAAGCTGCCGAAAATCGGTGAAGGTCTCGGGAAGGCCTTAAAGGGTTTCAAGAAGGAGGTCCGCGAGGCCGAACCGCTTCAGCAGACCCCCGAGCAGGCCCAGGCAGTGGACGCGCAGGTCGTCTCTGGCGCGCCACAGCCCGTTCCGCCACCGCAGCCCGCCGGCCAACCGACTCCGCAACCAACCACTGCCGCGCCGCCACCCGTTCCTCCGCAGATGGGACCGGCCGCCACGCCAGGGACAACCGCATACA
>Ga0208566_1001370_pt1 | contig 14279 bp, 10 predicted proteins | sample PL_2010_150m_FD_184159 | JGI IMG/M metagenome (GOLD analysis project Ga0208566, IMG submission 184159) | Freshwater microbial communities from Powell Lake, British Columbia, Canada to study Microbial Dark Matter (Phase II) - PL_2010_150m... | ecosystem: Environmental > Aquatic > Freshwater >...
AAAATCCGATTTACGCCACGGGGGTCGGACTCGTGATACACGAATTCAAACATCGTGATCGTTCTTCGATGACGTCATCAGTAGCACCCGAGAGAGGCAGGGGTTCCGTGAAGAACATCTTCAACAGGATGAAGACGTGGTTTGATGAGTTGTAGAAGAGGTGTGCGGAAAGCAGATTGCAGCTTGCAGATAAGAGACAGATGACAAAGGCACGATCATGCATAATTTTCGAAAACTGAAAGTGTACTTAAAAGCCTTGGACTTCACCAAGACGACGCGAAACACCACAAGAACATTTCCGAAGGATGAACTTTACTCTCTGACGTCTCAATTCCGCCGCGCTGCTGATTCCATTGTCCTCAATATCGCAGAGGGAGCGGGCAATCGTTCAGAGAAGGAGTTTGCGAAATTCCTCGACTACGCAATCCGTTCCGGGCATGAGTGTATTGGTTGTGCAGACGTGGCTCTCACAAATGATTTTGTTTCCGCAAAGGTCCACGCTGAGATTTTCAAGGATGTGGATGAAATCATAGCGATGCTGATCGGCTTTCAACGAGCGCTTTTGAAATGACAGTCTGCAATCTGTAATCTGCGTGCTGTTATGTGAAATTGGAATCACGTACGAAGCGACAGTCTGCCATCTGTAATCTGCAGGCTGTACTCTGAAATTGGATTCAAGTTTGATACTTACAAACTCACAACCAACTAACTAAAGGAGATGTTACCGTGATTGAACTCGACACCTTAGCGGACCGCGGGGCAAAGATTCGTGTGGTTGGTGTTGGCGGCGGTGGTGGAAACGCCGTCAATAGCATGATCGACAAAGGGTTGGTCGGCGTCGACTTTATCGCCATCAATACCGATGTCCAGGCATTGGAACGTAACAAGTCATCTCAGAAGATCCAGGTCGGCAAGACCCTGACCCGTGGTCTCGGCGCCGGCGCTGATCCTACCATCGGCCATCGGGCTGTGGAAGAAGACCGCGAGGAAATCGCTCGCGCCCTGACCGGCAGCGACATGGTCTTTGTTACCGCCGGCATGGGAGGCGGAACCGGAACCGGCGGCGGCCCCATTGTGGCAAATATCGCCAAAAGCCTCGGGGCGCTGGTGGTGGGAATTGTCACGAGGCCTTTCAACAGCGAAGGGAAGCGACGGACAGGTCAGGCGGAAGAAGGAATTGAGGAGTTGAAGAAGCAGGTCGACACGCTGATCGTTATCCCGAACCAGAAACTGCTGGACATCATAGACCGCCACACGCCGTTGATGGAAGCGTTCGAGCTGGCGAATGAGGTTCTCTACAACGCAACGCGCGGAATCTCAGAGCTGATTACCATCCCAGGCCTGATCAATGTGGACTTTGCCGATGTCCGCACCGTCATGCGCGAGATGGGCGATGCCTTGATGGGTTCTGGTGTCGCAACGGGTGAAAATCGCGCCGTCGAAGCTGCACACGCGGCAATCTCCAGCCCATTGCTTGATGGAGTCTCCATTGCCGGCGCTCAAGGGATCCTCATCAACGTCACAGGCGGCAAGAACATGTCGCTTATGGAAGTCGACGAGGCCATCAGCGTCATCCATGACGCAGCCGGTGACGACGCCAACGTTATTCTCGGTACCGTGGTCGACGACAACATGAAAGACGAGATCATGGTAACGGTCATCGCAACGGGCTTCAACAAGAAAGCGGTTGCGGCAAAACAACCGCCGAAGGCTGTATCGAGGCTCATCGACCGAATCCCATCGGGACCGGGCGATCTTCAGAAGTTCGAAGAGCCAACGTTCCTGCGGCGCGGCATCGACATCTCCATCCAGGCCCAACGGGACCCGGAAAAAGGTGACGAGAAGATCGACAAGGCAGATCCGGAGAAACCGGCGTTCCTGCGAAAGATCATGGATTAACATAAACGAAAGCAGCCTTCTTCGCGGTTCAACCCGGGTTGAAAGCTGCCTTCAACCGCGTTTGGTGTGTCTGCGGGGGGCTTCCACCCTTCCCGCACGAATCACGTTGCATCTCCGTCCCCGCGAAGGAGCAATTTCTTCGCGGGGATTTTTTGTTGACGAAGGTGAGCTTCAGCTATTTCATGCAACCGTCGCATTCACAGCGCTGAGCGCCTGCCCAAAATCCTCGATGATGTCCTCAATGTGCTCAATCCCGACAGACACACGGACAAGATCGGGAGTGGTACCGGATTCGAGCTGTTCCTTGTCGCTCAGTTGCTGATGCGTTGTCGAAGCCGGATGAATCACCAGCGTCTTCGCATCACCAACGTTGGCGAGCAGGCTTGCAAGTTTCAGGTTGTTGATGAACGTTCGCCCGGCTTCACGCCCCCCCTTGATACCGAAGACGAGCATACCTCCGTACAATCCCTGGTGAAGATATTTTTTTGCGTTCGCCCGTGACTGGTGATCCTCGAATCCGGGATATGTTACCCAATCGATAAGCGGGTGCTTGCGAAGCCAGTGAGCAAGAGCCAGCGCATTCTCGCTATGCCTCTCTACCCTCAGTGAAAGTGTCTCAAGTCCCTGGATGAACAGGAAGGAGTTGAAGGGACTTAGGCACGGTCCAAAATCCCGGAGCTGCTCTACGCGCGCCCGGATGATGAACGCAATATTCCCAAAAGGACTTTTTGAACCAAAGGTCTCCCAGAAATTCAGGTCATGATACCCGGGGCTCGGCTCCGTAAATACAGGGAATTTTCCGTTCCCCCAGTCGAATTTCCCAGAATCGACAATAACACCGCCGATGGAAGTGCCATGTCCGCCAATCCATTTGGTTGCAGAATGAACAATAATATCGGCCCCATGATCGAATGGACGGCAGAGGTACCCCCCGGCACCGAAAGTATTGTCAACGATCAATGGTATACCGTTCGCGTGCGCCACTTTCGCGATCGCTTCGATGTCCGGAACGCTCAGACGTGGATTGCTGATCGTCTCGATATAGAGCGCTCTTGTTTTCGCATCGATGAGCTTTTCGAAATCTGCCGGGTTGTCGCCATCCACGAACCTGGTCTCGATACCCAGGCGCGGCAACGTGACCTTGAAGAGGTTGTACGTCCCGCCATAGAGCAGACTGGTAGAGACGATATTCTCCCCGGCCTGCGCGATTGTCGAGATGGCAAGGAACTCCGCTGCCTGCCCCGAGGAGACAGCCAGAGCAGCAACACCTCCTTCGAGGGCTGCAATGCGTTCCTCAAAGACAGCCGTCGTCGGGTTCATGATACGCGTGTAAATATTGCCGAACTGTTGCAGGCCGAACAACGAAGCGGCGTGCTCGGCGTTGTCGAAGGTAAACGACGTCGTTTGATAGATCGGGACCGCACGGGCGTGAGTCGTGGGATCGGTTTGCTGTCCAGCGTGTAGCTGCAGCGTTTCGAAATGGTGACGCGGTGTATTTGCGTTGGTACTCATGGAAGCTCCTTGTGAGTGTATGGTATGGTTGAACTGCTTTTTTTCCTTGTGGTCACCCAACGACGAAAATGCGCCGAAAGCCGCCGGTTCAGGCTGGGCCGACGCGTCAGACGTTATTGAAGCCGGGTCAGGAGCTTATCAGGAGATGACGAGATGAGAGGCCACGGAAGAGGTTATGAAACAAAAAACCTCTTCCAGGTCGATATGCCAGAAGAGGTGATATTTAAACTCTCCGAGCTCATCTTTCCCGGTGACAACGTCACGGGGAGGAGTTAGCACCTGGCTCCCGATCACTCGGGACGGTTGCTACGGCTTCATCGGGCCTGTTCCCTCAGCCGTTCTTGATAAGCTGCTGCGTGTCTTCAGAGAAGACTAAGACAATATACTATCGCCGGAAGCGTTTGTCAAGAACCATTTTGATTCTCTGTGGTTGTTTCTCTACATTGAGTATGCATGAACTACTTTGAGAAATCTGGCTTTCTGACCGGGGCGACGAATCCGTCTGCCGTATCTTTGTTTTCCACCGCAAAGGCGAAGAGACGCTTCTATTCTCTCTTTGTTTTGTGTGTCTTCGTGATTCAGCCATTGCTCTTTGCCCAGCCGCGTATCGAGAGCCAATTCCGTATCGCCCGCCTGAAGTACAGCGGCGGTGGCGATTGGTACAATGATCCCTCCGCCGAGGTCAATCTGGCCAAATTCGTCAAAGAGAATACGGCCATCGACATCGATCCACATTATGAATTTGTAGACCTTTCGAGCGAAAAGCTCTTCTCCTACTCTTTTCTCTATATGACAGGACATGGGAACATCGTCTTCTCCGAGTACGAAATTCAGCGACTCCGCTCTTATCTGACAAATGGAGGATTTCTTTACGCTGACGATGATTACGGCATGGACAAAGCCTTCAGGCGTGAAGTCAAGAAGGTGTTTCCAGACCAGGAGCTCGTCGAACTTCCCTTCAACTACGGACTCTACAGCTGTCATTTCAGCTTCCCAAACGGCATCCCGAAGTCGCACGAGCACGACGGGAAACCGCCGCAAGGATTTGGCTTGTTCTACAAAGGTCGCCTGGTTGTGTACTACACATACGAATCCAATCCGAGCGATGGCTGGGCTGACCCGGAAATACATGGCGATCCTGAGCCAGTACGGCAGGAAGCACTGCGCTTCGGCACGAATATCGTGGTGTGGGCGTTGAGTCACTAGCCCGTTGGTTCCGTTTCGCTAATTGGTGAGCGGCTAATTGGTGGGATGAAAAAAACCTCGACAATGAACGAATTGGTACTCACCAATTAACCATTTAACCATTTAGCCAACTAACCGTCACGCTCTTCACTTCTTCCCTTGCCGAACTCCTCAACCATACTGACTGACATTCTCGGGCGTCTCTCCGCCACACGTAGGCACCAGCACTCCGTTGACCTGCGCTCCGGCTTACCGCTCTTCAGCACGGTCTTCATCCTTTCGACTGTCGCCTGCACTCTTCTCGAGCTGGCCTTCAGATTGGATCGCTCCGGTCGCACAGGTCTCTTCATTGTTCTTGCCGGATTCACGACGGTTCTCTTCGTCTGGCATGTCGCACGACCGTTGCTGCGATCACTTGGAATTCTCCGCTGTGAGGACAACTTCACGCTGGCAACGCGAATCGGGACTCACTTCCCAAAAATTCACGACCGGCTGCTGAACCTGCTCCAGCTGCATCTGGAAAGTACCACAGGCAAATCGCTCTACTCCCCCGAGCTTGTTGATGCTTCATTCGAAGATCTCGCGGTCGAAATACGCGACCTTGATTTCACAACCTCGGTGGATGGTTCGCCTATCAAACGCTCGACGAGACTCCTCGGTATGAGTCTGCTTGGGGCGTTCTTGCTCGTTGTCGCTTCGCCCGGACAATTCTATGATTCGCTCTTTCGTGTCACACATTTCAACAGAGACTTTGTTTCTCCGTCTGAATTCATCTTCGACGTTTCTCCGGGCAACAGCGAAGTCGTCAAAGGTCAGCCCGTGCACATCGCTGTCCGCGTCCAGTCCACTTCGTTCGCTTCGATAACAGCACGACAGGAACCAATCAATCTTTACTGGCGACTCGAAGGCACCCAGCAATTCGAGAGTGCCGGGCTGAGTCCCGATTCTGCAGGTACCTATACGACATCGTTCCAAAGCATTCGGGCTTCCACGGAATATTATGCGAAAATCTCCAGCGCAGAAAGCCAGCATTACCGGTTGTCTGTCGTTGATCGTCCGGTATTCCGGTCATTCCAGGTACGTCTCGAATATCCCGGATACACGAAGCTGCCGCCGACAATTCAGGAAGAGTTCATCGGCGACGTCACGGCCCTGGCGGGCACAAAGGTTACAGTCACTGGAGCAGCAAGCAAAGAGCTGCGCCAGGGAAGAATTGTCTTTAGCACCGGAAGCCCTATTCCCTTGACAACCCGGAATCAGAATTTCTCTGCATCATTTCGTCTTGCGACCGAGACTAGTTACCACATCGAGATATCGGATGTCGAGGGCCTGACAAACATCGATCCGGTTCATTACCAGGTCAAGATCATTGCTGATGAAGTCCCCACAATCGCAATTCTCCAGCCCGGGCGAAACCTCGACCTCGCAGGTGACAAATTCCTTCGCCTCGTCGTGCAGGCAAAAGATGATTTTGGCCTCTCGAACATCCGACTCGGCTACAAGCTGACACATTCCCGATACGAAAAGCCGTGGGATTCATACAAATTTGTGTCGATTCCTCTTCCTTCCGGCGTCTCCACGGAGCTTGAGCTGACCTATACGTGGGACCTCTCGCCTCTCCGTCTTGCACCTGAAGACGTAGTCGAGTACTTCGCCGAGGCCTTCGACAACGACGCTGTGCGCGGGCCGAAGAGTGCACGCAGCCAACTCTACCTGATCCGTCTCCCATCGGTTGAAGAGGTGTTTGCAGAGCTCGATAAGGGCCACGAGACATCGCTTGACGACCTCAAGAAGACGCTTCAGGACGCGAAGCAGCTGAAGGACAAGCTCGAGTCCATCAACCAGGACATCAAGAAGAACAAGGAGATGGACTGGCAGCAGCAGAAGAAACTCGAGGAGATGTCGAAGAAATACCAGGACATGCAGAAAAAGCTTGAAGACGTTCAGAAGAAGCTCGATGATATGGTCCAGAAGATGGATCAGCAGCAGGTCCTTTCCAAGGAGACGATGGAAAAGTACATGGAGCTCCAGCAACTGTTCGAGCAGATGAACTCCTCCGAACTTCAGCAGGCGCTGAAACAGATGCAGCAGGCGATGCAGAATCTCAACAAGGAACAGCTGCAGCAAGCGCTTCAGAAGATGACATTCTCTGAAGACCGCTTCCGTCAAAGCATCGAGCGGACGATCGAACTGCTCAAGCGAATTCAAATCGAGCAGAAGCTCGATGAAGCGCGCAAACGCGCGCAGGACCTCGAGCAATCGCAGAAAGATGTGAACGAGCAGACGGCCAAAGCCGGAAACGACCAGCAGAAGCGAAACGAACTCGCAAAGAAGCAGAATGACATGGCGGAGAAACAGCGTCAGCTCGAAAAAGAGACGGCCGACGTGCAAAAACGGATGGAAGAGTTCTTTACGGAAATGCCAGCCGACCGGATGCAGAAGCACAACGAACAAATGCAGCAACAGCAGTTGGACAACCAGATGAATCAGGCCGGCAGCCAGCTTCAGTCGGGCCAGATGCAGCAGGCGCAGGAGACCCAGCAGCAGCTTGCTCAGCAGCTGCAGAGTCAATCGAAGCAGCTCCAATCCATTCAGCAGGAAATGCTTCAGAAGCAAACCCAGGCGGCGTTGAATGCGCTTCGCCGGGCCACAAATGACATGCTGGAACTTTCGAAGCGTGAAGAAGCGCTGAAACAGGAAGCGGCGAACGCCCCCCCGAATTCTCCTCAGCTTCGGGACAATGCGCAGGAGCAGATGCGCGTGATGCAGGATATGGGAAATGTGGTGCGCGGCCTGAGCGAACTCTCGAAGAAATCTTTTGCCGTCACACCGGAAATGGGGCGCTCCATCGGCGAAGCAATGGGACATATGCAGAGTGCCCTAAATGCCCTGGAGGGGCGAAACGGTTTCGGTGCATCGCAGGAAGAAGGGGCCGCGATGGCATCGTTGAACAAGAGCGCGATGCAGCTTCAGAATGCGATGCAGAACATGATGCAGGCAGGTGGGTCCGGGATGGGCGGACTAATGCAACAGCTGCAGATGATGGCCGGGCAGCAGCAATCGATCAATGCGCAGACTCAGGGTATGCAACAGGCTGCAGAAGCGGCTCGCATCGCCGGCGAGCAGGAAGCTGTGCGGAAATCGCTGGAGCAATTAAACAAAGAAGCTCAGGCAAGCGGCGAGCAGAAGAAGATGCTGGGTGACCTCGACAAGATTGCCGAGGAGATGAAGGAAGTCGTCAACAATCTCGAACAGAACAACGTCAATCCCGAAACCATCCGCAAACAGGAACGAATCCTTTCGCGACTTCTTGACGCCTCAAAATCGATGCGCGAAAAGGATTACGAAAAGAAACGCAAAGCCCAAACCGGAACCGAGATCGCGCGCCGCGGTCCGGGCGAACTTGATCCCTCGGCCCTCGAGGGGAAGAACAAACTGCTGGAAGACCTCCTCAAATCTCTCGAACACGGCTACTCGAAGGATTATCAGGAGTTGATCCGCAAGTACTTCGACGAGCTGCAGAAGATCGAACTACAAAAGAAGTAACCTTCTTTATCCGCGATCCCCTCTCCTCCTAGGAGAGGGTACGGGAGAGGTTGGTGAACCTCCCCCCAGCCGCCTCAACGTGAACACTATGCCTCAACACTTTCCCAAATACACAACAACCCTAATTCCTTTTGCCAGAAAACTGCGTCGTGAGATGACCGATGCAGAAAAGAAGCTCTGGTCCCTCCTCCGCAACAACAGACTGGGTGCAAAGTTCAGAAGGCAGGTTCCCTACGGACCCTACATTCTGGACTTCTATTGTGTCAAAGCACGCCTGGTAGTTGAAGCCGACGGCCGGCAGCATTACACACGCGAGGGGAAGCGGCGAGATGCGAAACGAGATGCTTATCTGAGAAGTGATGGATTAGAAGTACTACGCTTTCTGAATGACGAAGTGCTCTCAAACGAAGAGGGTGTGGAGCAGGTGATTTACGAACGAATTCAAGAAGCGTTACACAATGGGCTGAGGTAGCACACCACCCCATCCCCTCCTTCCCCTTCGAGGGGAAGGGATCGTGCGGGGGAGGTGTCTGGTGTGCAGAATTGTCGCAGGATGAACCGCGGTTGTCAGATCAGTCAAGGAGCGGGGTTCACTCCGCCCGTCCTTAAAACAACTTCATTATTCTTCAATCGGTGGTCGATATTGGCTATTCACGCAAACCAACTCCCTGCGAATATCGAACACCAGATATCGAACCCTGAACTTCGAGGTGAGGTGAGGTGAGGTGCCACGCACCTTCACGGTAGAAGTCCGACTTCTTCCGGATTTCGCCGGGTAGAAGTCGGATTTCTCACTGGGTGCGTGGCACCTACTTGGATTGCTCCGGCTCATAATCGATGGGCAGCATCTCGGCTCCTCGCTGCGTCGACCAGTAGCCGTATGTCCAGAGTCCCAGCGGATTCGCCGTCAAGCCATTGGTGAAGATTGTAACCGACGGGCCATTCAATTCGAGAAGCGAAATGCGCGTGACGTTCCCGCGTGTATAGATCACCTGCAGCAGATCCTGAAAGTCGAGTTTCTTCTCGTGTGGTGTATCTCCGGCAGAAAGCAATCCATCGACATTCACCTCAAACCCAACCGGTCTTCTCAACGCCCTGTCGGTCCAGTCTTTCCGTATGCTGTAGACATCAAAGCCTTCTTTCTTCGTTGAGTTCTTCACGAGGGCCTGAAGGAAGTGTCGCTTCGAGCCGTAATATGCATTCCGTCGGTTAGTTTTCCACTCCTCTAACTCAGCGACGCTTCGTGGTACCACCAGCCTGAAGGCGGTGAAGCCAATGTACTGGAAGGCCTGCGGCGATTGTGTGAAGAGCACTAGCATACATTGAAAGCGATACCCGAGTGCAAAGTTTTCGATTTCCAAGGGTTCACGCGCGGTTGCCACGAGCCGGTTCGCCCCTTCATCAAAGGCAAAGTCCAGCACCTCGGGATTCACAATCCTGCATTTTGCTGCGTTTGGCGTCCAGCCAAGAAAGACTTCGGTGAACTTCTGAAGATGTTTCCTCCACTCTACCGGATCTTTTTCCTCGACTTCGACCCCGGGTATTTGCACCGGGCGCGACTTGAGTCGGAATTCGACAATTTGCACAATCGAATCGCTCAACTGTGCCGTGAAACTGGCAGGCTTATAGCCGACAATGGACGCCACGATTTGTTGCGTCCCAAGCGGCACTCCTTTGAGCTCGAATTTCCCCTCTTCGTTCGCAGCAGTACCGATGGTTGAGTTAGATACGAACACGTTGGCTAGTGGAAGAGGTGCACCCGTAGAGTCGTCCACGACGCGGCCTTTGACAATCGCCTTCGGGATTTGCTGAGGAAAGAGGCCATTGACAGAAGAAACAACCAGTATGAATAGAAGCAGGTGGAGTTTCATGTGAGAGGATTCCGGTCCCGCAAAGATCAAGAATGAAATCCTCAGAATCAAATCACCTGTGCTTCCGGCAGGAGTCCGGAACGCCTTCCGTTGTGGAATAGCATCGGCGAGCCCCGACAAAGTCGGGGCGGGCAGGGTCAAGTGTCGAAGGACACCTGAGGACACTGTGTAATAGTGCAGAAAAGGTGGGAAAGTCGCGCAGGGCTGGTGGAAGTCCGACTTCTCAGGGGAATGAGGGTGCAGAAGTCGAACTTCCTACTCGTTGGGAATTCTCGCTACTTCGGCGCGCCCAGGAACCTCGCGAGCGTCACTTCAAGTTGCGGGCCGCGCAGGTCCCCTTCCATTGCGACGATTTTTCCAGATCCATCAACGAGGAGCGGCCTCGGAATGGCAACAACCTCGAACGCATTGGTAAGCGCTGTGTCGTTCGTAACGAATGTATGAAGCCACGGCATTTTCCATTTGTCCTCACGAAACCTCACCACATCTTCGGGCTTCTGATCGAGTGAAAGACTGAGGATCTCGAAGTTCTTCGACTTGAATCTCTCATACGCCTTGTGAAGGTTCTCCATTTCACCGACACAGGGGCCACACCACGTAGCCCAAAAATCTATCAGATAGATCTTGCCCCTGAACGTGCCGTTCGTGTAGAACTTCGTGGTATCTTCAAGCGCCTTGACTTTGAATGCCGGCACAGCTTTGCCAACTGCGATGTTGATCGTTGGTGAGAAGCGTTCCTTCACTGTTTTGCCCATCGGGCTGTCGCCGAAAAACTTGACAGCAATGTCGTAATAAATCTTCAGCTGTTCCTCATCTCCCTGCATTTTCGCCGTCATCAACTGATTCATAAGCAGGTTTTCCTTGAGAGGCATGTCGGGATGCTTGTCGAGAAACCGCCTGAGGTATTCTTCATAAGCAGACTGGTTGCCCGATAAGTCCGCTGCGGCTTTCATAAGAGGCAGCGTCGGCATCATCCATAACCTGGAGTCAGGAGGAATTTCTTTCAGGGCGCGGGCTCCAATTTTTGGGTCACCTGTCGTCGCATTCTTCGCCCTGGTGTCGATATAATCCAACAGCAGTGCCTGTTTGACAAGCGGATCCTTCTCCGATTTGAGTCGGGAAACTATGGAAGCCTGATCAGCCGACCAATCGTACGTGAACGCTTTGAAGTCCTTTCCGCCCTTCACGTGTGCGGTTGCTGCTGCCGACCAGGTGATGTTTCGCTTGGTCAATTCCTGCTGGATCCCGGCAATTTTGGCTATTGTGCTCGCAGGATCCGAGAACGTGAATTCAGCCTCGGCGTTTGAACGCACCGCCTTCTTCGGATCGAAAACGATTCTGACCTTCCCACCATTAGGCGTCACGATCGACTTGTAGTCACCGGCGCCATCAAATTCATAGGAATCAGACTGCGTTCCGTTGATGCTCCTGCTATTCTTCTCCGCACCGAAAACCTGGTAGGCAAGCTTGTCGCCCTTCGTCTCCAGTTCAATCGCAAAGGTACCGTCGCTTTGCTTCAGCATCGGTTGCGCCTTATCAAACGCAAAGTCGGTCAGGTCGGACATGATCTTGAGTTCTTTCAGATCATCGACATAAGAATATGTCGCGAGCGTGACGCTCAGCCCTACTTTGGTCGGTTTCTCGATGAGGAGAGGAACATCAAACGCCGAGTGGTTCACGCCGGTAAATTCAACGACAATCAAGCCGGTTTCGGTTGTAGCGATCTTGAATGACCCGTCGCTTCCGGCCTGGACGCGGTCGAAAGACTGTGAGGAGGGGGCCTTGATCAGGTGGACATGAGCCATCACCATCGGCTTCTTGTCGTGACCGAGGAGCTTACCGGTGATGACCGTTTGCTGCTGAGCAGAGAGAGCGCAAGCGAAAATGAAAATGAAGGAGAGGAGAAGAGATTTCATGGATGATCCCGAAAGTAGTGGAGTCGTTGAGTATTGGAGTAGTGGAGTGTTTTTTGTTGCACACAATATACTCAAATCGGGGATGAGAGAATAGGTGGGGAGACGGACCAGCGTCACGGGGGCGCGGAAACCTCGCGCGCGGTAACCTTCGCAAGGTTCCGGGGCAAGGTGGCCAGGGAGCGAGGTGGCGAGGGGGGCGAAGGAACTGGTGACCTAGAAGGTGTATCCGCTTTCGCCGTGCTGGCTCAGGTCGAGCCCTTCGAGTTCCTGTTCCGGATTGACTCGGAGACCCATTGTCTTGTCCAGCACCTTGAGAATAGTCCAAGTCATACCAAATGCGAAAACGACCGCTGCCAGGACGCTGATCGCCTGGATCCCCAGGAGCGACGGGTTGCCAAAGAACAGGCCGTCCGCTCCCGCAGGGTTGATTGCTTTTGAAGCGAAGAGTCCTGTCGCCAGGGCTCCGAACGTGCCGCCGACACCGTGGACACCTACTGCATCGAGGGAATCGTCGAGGCCAAATCTGTTCTTCAAATTCACGCCGTAGTAACACAACACGCCCGCACCGAGACCGATCACAAGTCCTGAAAGTGGACCGACAAAGCCTGACGCGGGAGTGATTGCCACGAGACCTGCGACGCAACCCGAAGCTGCACCGAGCAGCGTCGGCTTTCCCCTTCGTGCCCATTCAATCATGATCCAAGAGACCGTGGCGCTGGCCGCAGCGATGTGTGTTACAACAAACGCCGATGTCGCAAGTGCCCCGGAAGCAATTGCGCTTCCTCCGTTGAAGCCGAACCATCCGAACCAGAGGATCGCTGCGCCGAGCAATGTCATTGTCATGTTATGAGGAGGCATGTAGTCATGACCGTGTCCTTTTCGTTTCCCAACAACCATCACCGCCGCAAGCGCGGAAACGCCGGAGCTGATGTGCACAACGAGTCCGCCGGCAAAGTCGAGCGCTCCAAGATTGCGGATCCATCCTCCCACGCCCCACACCCAGTGGGCAAGAGGAGCGTAAACCAGCGTCGACCAGACGAGGATGAACACCAGATATGTGCTGAATTTAAATCTCTCCGCAAACGCTCCGGTGATGAGGGCCGGGGTGATGACGGCAAACATCATTTGAAAAATCATGAACGCCTGGTGAGGCACCGTCGCCGCATAATCAGGATTGGGCTCAAGTCCCACGCCGTGCAGGCCGATCCACTGGAGTCCGCCGATGAGGTGCCCGATATCCGGGCCGAAGGCAAGACTATAGCCAATAAGCACCCATTGAACCGTCACGATCCCGAGAGCGATGAAGCTTTGCATGAGCGTTCCAAGAACATTTTTCTGTCGAACCATCCCTCCATAGAACAGTGCCAGTCCCGGGGTCATAAGCATGACGAGGGCGGTGGAAATGAGCAGCCAGGCGGTGTCACCGGTGTCGATTTTCAAGAGCAATCTCCGAGTCAGTTGATTGTTTTGTTGTCCTCACTTTGAAGTTCATCATTCCTTATTCAGTATTGGATATTCACTTGGCGCCAACGCTTCTGACGAAACGATGATTCTGCGGATGAAGAGTGGATGGTCCCGGGAATATCTGCGCCGGAGGCGCATCCGCTTCTGGCGGAGAATATCGATCAATCGAATGTCGAATGATGAAGTTTGTTTCGACAAACTCACAGCGCATCCTCCCCAGACTCCTCCGTGCGGACGCGGATCACTTCGTCTGCAGGTAGGACAAAAATCTTGCCATCTCCGACCTGTCCTGTCTTCGCTCCTTTGAGGATGATTGCGATTGCGGATTCCAAACGATCATCCGTAACAACAAGTTCGAGCTTGATCTTTGGCAGGAAATCAACCTTGTACTCCGATCCGCGATACACCTCCGTGTGCCCTTTTTGCCTCCCTACTCCCTTCACCTCAACTATTGTCATACCCCGGAATCCTGCTTCGAGGAGGGCTTCTCGCACTTCGTCGAGTTTGTGCGGGCGGATAACGGCTTCGATTTTCTTCATCCCCAAGAGTGCCTTATTTATTAAGTCAATTGTGGACAATGAGATAACTTAGTAACGCATACGGTACTAACCCCTTAGAATATAAGGAAGTTCCCGAGATTGTCAAGTATGGGAAACGGCGGGAAGGGGGTGGAAGGTGCCGCACACACCGCTGAGAAGTCCGACTTCTACCCAGCGAAACCTGGAAGAAGTCGGACTTCTACAGTGAAGGTGCGTGGCAATCGGGTAGGAGGCGGGGTTACCCCCGCCGTCCTCCCACACCACCGTACGTACGGTTCCGTATACGGCGGTTCATGGAGTCTTCTGGAGAGTCAGAATCGTTGTTAGCAGTGAGATGAGACCGATTT
>Ga0208566_1001372_pt1 | contig 14260 bp, 14 predicted proteins | sample PL_2010_150m_FD_184159 | JGI IMG/M metagenome (GOLD analysis project Ga0208566, IMG submission 184159) | Freshwater microbial communities from Powell Lake, British Columbia, Canada to study Microbial Dark Matter (Phase II) - PL_2010_150m... | ecosystem: Environmental > Aquatic > Freshwater >...
GTACATATATTCATTGATATCTACGAGGGACGTCATGATCGTTACTGCGATATTTAAAGCAAAACCAGGAAAAGAAAGTGAACTTTGCAACGAACTTCATGGTGGAGCGAGCGCTTCATGGGATGAATCTGGCGTCCGTGGATATCACGTGCATGAGTTAATTAATCAGCCTGGAACTTTTATGAATATTGAAGTGTACGAAAATGAAGCTGCTTTTCAATCGCACTTAGAAACCCCACACGTAAAACTCTTCTTAGGAAAATTAGATGATTTACTGGCAGAGCCTCTCACTGTTTATCAGGGTTTGGCATTGTTTGGAGGGGAGAATTCGAAGGCTGCGCTCTAGCCTATAAAATTCCTTGACTATGCGCCGTTTATTATCAGTTGAGCGTCATCAAAAAATTCTCGAAAAAGTTGCTTCTGAAAACGCAGTAGATTTCGCGAGTCTTGCTGATGAATTGAGTGTTTCTTCAATGACGATTCGCCGTGATTTACGTATTCTCGAAGAGGCTGGGTATTTAAAAATGACGCGTGGTGGCGCCTCTGCCCAATTAGTTTATTCTCACGATCCCTTATTGCATCCACGTGCGATGGATCAAACGCTGGCTAAGACCCAAATTGGTCAATATGCTGCTTCACTTATTGAAAAGGGTGAAGTTATTTTCCTTGGCACCGGCTCAACCACTGCAGTCTTTGCACAGTTCTTGCCAAATAATTTGGACCTCACTGTGATTACTCCATCACTTCCACATGCCTCACAGCTTGCGTCTCGCGGCATTGAAGTAATTAGTACTGGTGGAGCTATCGCAACAGGGGATTTGGCGCAGACAGGTGTGATTGCGCAGGAAACAATAAATCGTTTTATTGCAACGCGAACAATTATTGGCTCTGGTGGTGTTTCAAAGAGGGGTGGCCTAACTGAGTTTGATCAGGTGATAGCAGATATCAATCGTTCGATGGTTGAGCGGTGTGAAGAAGTGATTGTTTTGGTCGATCCATCCAAGGGCGGCGTGATAGCTAATTACCGAGTAGCAGGCGTAGATGTCGTCGATGAATTTATAACATCTAGCGACGGTAAGGAGTCTATACAGCGCCAACTCGGGGCCGCGTCGACCATATTGAGCCCGAACTGATCACATTTTATCACAATTTTTGTGTTAGATTTTGTACCTACGGGGAAGGCGAAATTGAGCCATGAGCATCGAATTATCTTTAATTTTTAAAGCGGCTAAGCCAATTATCGGAATGGTGCACCTTCCTGCCTCTCCAGGACAGCCTCAATTTAAAAGTAAGCCAGATATAAAAGCCATGATCGCATCTGTTTTAGCTGATGTGAAAGCTTTGCAAGATGGTGGAATCGATGGACTTCTGTTCTGTAATGAAAGCGATCTTCCATACACAACTCGTGTGCGTTCAGAAGTCGGTGCATGGTCAACATTCATGATCGGCGCGGTGCACGATCAATTGAAGTTGCCTTACGGCGTAAACCTTTTGTGGGATCCAATTGCATCCATTGAAGCAGCATCGGCATCAGGTGCTGCTTTTGTTCGCGAAGTTATGTGTGGTTTGTTCGCAAGTGACATGGGGCCATTAGCGCCAGATCCAGCATTTGTTGCTCAAACTCGTACGCGTTTAAAGGCAGAGCACATCGCACTCTTTACAAACATTGTTCCTGAATTTGCATCAGCCCTTGAAGGTCGTACTGTTGCACAACGTGCAAGGGCTGCTGAATACTTTGGTTTTGATGCAATTCTTATATCAGGTCCTGTTGCTGGTGTTGCCTATAGCAGTGAAGATTTATTGGCTGCAAAAGAGGCAGCAAAGAAAATTCCTGTATTTGCAAACACTGGCGTTAATGCCACAACCATTGCAGAGACATTAAAGATTGCAGATGGTGTCATAGCGGGTAGCAGCATGAAGGTAGATGGAAAGACATTTAATCCAGTAGATCCAAAGCGGGTCATCGAACTTGTTTCAGCTGCAAATAAATCTCGTTAGGGGATAGACATGGCAAAAGTAAGTTTTATTGGTCTTGGAATTATGGGTTCCGGTATAGTCGCAAATCTTGTAAAAGCTGGCCACGATGTATCTGTCTGGAATCGAAGCGAGAGTAAGTACGCGGACATTAAAAAAGTCGGCGCTAAAACTGTTAGCAATCCGGCGCAATTACTTCCTGATGCTGATTTTCTTTTGTATTGCCTTGCAGATGATGTTGCAGTAGTTGCACTCTTTCTCAAAGGGCCAAAGCTCGCTAGTAAAGTAGAAAAATCAACAATTGTTATCGACCTTTCTACTATCGACCCTGCCACTAGCGCAGCTGAGCGAAAAGTCTATGAATCAAGAGGTATAGCGTTTTTGGACGCCCCTGTATTTGGCACAAAAGGTGAAGCGCGCGATGGTGGTTTGTGGATTGTTATCGGCGGAGCTGAAGATGTTTATAAGAAATCACTTCCTGTACTTGAACCAATTAGCGAAACTCTTCATTACATGGGCGAAGGTGGCAATGGCACAAAGATGAAACTTGTAGGCAACTTACTCGTTGCGTCCCAAATTATTTCTATCGGAGAAGCTCTAACTCTTGCTAAAAAAGCTGGTTTGAATCTAACAAAGGTTCTAGAAGTTACCGCTGTTGCAGATTTTAAAACTCCTATTTACGCAGGAGTTGGGGCAAGTGTAATTCAAGACAATTACGAAGTTAACTTTCCACTGAAATTAATGTTAAAAGATGCTCGCCTTATTCAAGCATTTGCGAAACGAGTTAACTCTCCTGTTTCCATTGCTGTAACAACTGAAGAGTTAGCACAAGAAGGTGTTGACGATGGTATGGGTGAATTAAACGCTTCGGCAATAGTCAAAGTAATTTCCAATCGTGCAGGGGTGGACTTAAGTGAATAAGCGTTTAGGAGGAATGTTTAATCCAAAATCAGGCAAGTGCATCAATATTGCACTAGACCTAGGAATTTTTGGTGAAAGATCTTTCGTAAAAGGTATCGAAAATCTTGCAAAGTCTTTACCTGGCATCATCGATGGTCAGCCAGATGCTATTCAGCTAAACCCTGGTGGGTTAAAGATTTTTAACTCTCTCGATTTAAAAACAGATGTGGCGATTGCATTGCGTTTAGATGTAACCAATGCCTATGAAGCGCGCAATATTGAATATTCATGGGACACCGCAAATCTTGCGACTCTTCGTGATGCTTCTGATAAACAAGTAAACGTTGTAGTTCTTAACCTGCTTAACATTGATGAGAACTCTCGTCTACATGAACAATGTGTACAGAACGTTCAATTAATTAGCGCTAGATGCCGCGAAGAAGGAATTCCCTTAATGGTTGAGCCCCTCGTAATGACTGCAAAGTCAGGCACGGGAACAACTTCTGTGGGCGATGTAAATAAGATTGCGGCACTTGTGCGCCAAGCGGTAGAACTAGGAGCTGACCTCATAAAGGTAGATCCGACAGAGCCAATGACTGACTTTGAACAGATAGTTGAAATTGCCTCTGGTGTGCCCGTACTTGTTCGTGGTGGTGGCTCAGTGCCTCCTCGCGAACTACTTGAGCGCACGCGCATCGCAATTGATTCTGGTGCATCGGGTGTGGTCTACGGTCGAAATATTGTGCAACATCCAACTCCAGCAAAATTCATTCAATCAATTCGTGCGATTGTTCATGACAATGCATCTGTTGATGAGGCTATGCTCGTTCTAGAGAAATAAGAACAATAATGAGTCAAACAATGAAAGTCGCAGCAATATCTGGGATTAAACAGATTGAAATTGTTGAAGTTCCAATACCAGTTATTGGCCCGCGCGATGTTTTGCTCAAGATTAAATCTGCTGGTTTGTGCACATGGGAACAACGTATTTACACAGGTCAAGCAAAATCAGATTACCCACTCGTAGGTGGCCATGAAAACGCTGGTGAGATTGCAGCAGTTGGTGAGTTAGTTACTAATGTCAAAGTTGGTGACAGAGTCACAATGGGTTCATCATCGTGTGGAACATGTCGTGCGTGTCTGCGTGGACAAGATAAGGGGTGTGCTGAACACTTCTTAAACTTTTCACTTAAGGGTGGTTTCTACGGACCTGGCGGTTTTGCAGAGTACAAAATCCATAGAAGCGATGGTGTTTTTCCTGTCAGTAATGCGCCGTGGGATCAAGCTGCGCTTGCCGAACCGCTTTCTTGTGCAATACATGCAGCGCGTTTATTAGATGCACATTTAGGTGACACTGCTGTTGTATTTGGCGCCGGAACGATGGGATTACTTAATTTAATAGTTTTAAAAAAATCTGGTCTTCACGTTGCTGTCATTGATGTCAATGAAGGTCGTCTTGCAAAGGCAACATCACTCGGTGCCGATCTAGTTCTACAAACTGGTCCAGATATTCGTGATCGCATAAAGGGCGCGTTTCTTGGTGGTGTTGATTTTTCTATCGCGGCTTACGGAAGTGAAGAAGTAAACCAAGATGCTCTAGATGTGCTTAATACGCGGGGGAAAATATGCCTATTTGCATCAGCACACCCAGTAACAGCTTTTACAATTGATCCAAACCTGATGCATAACCGTGAAACTTCTGCAGTTGGTGTTGTCAGCGCCGATCGCCGCGATCACGCAGTAGCAACTGATCTGATTGCGACAGGCCAGATTGACTTATCACTAATTATTGATGCGACATTCCCACTTGTAGAGGCGTCTGCTGCGTTTGAACACGCAACATCTTCACCAAGTTATCGCGTGATGCTGCATCCGTAATTGGTTTTAATAACCCATTTCGTGGAGTCTATGCATTGACTCTTTTGTTGATTGATACAAGCTTGAGTAAATCTGACTAAGTGGCGCATACGTTGTTGCTAGCGTTGGATTTGGTTCAATAATGGTTGGCTTTCCTTGCCACACACGAATCTCTTCTGGACTAGCTACTAGTCCAACCGCCACACCTGCCAAAAGAGCATCGCCATAACAAGCACCAAAAGTTAGTGGTGCTACTTCTTGTTGCACTCCTGAGATATCGCTGACGGCTTGTAACCAGACTGCGTTTTTTGTGCCACCACCAACAGATTTGATTGCATGTGGACGTGCACCAATTGCAGTAAATAAATCAACGTGTTGCTTAAATCCGTGACCCATTCCTTCAAGAATGCTTCTGAAAATATGTCCGCGGGTATGCGTCAGACTTAAACCAAAGATCATCCCCTTTGCGCGAGGATCCATCACTGGTGTGCGTTCTCCACTGAAATACGGAAGAACTACTACCCCTTCAGCACCTGGTGGTGTTGCTTTGGCTTCATTTACTAATATTGCGTAAGCATTTTCGCCGCCCGCTTCTTCGGCCGCAACCAACTCTTTCGCGAAGTTATCTTTAAACCAACGTGTGAGGGAACCACTCGTTGCCATTCCTGCAAGTAAGCACCATGTTCCTGGGAAAAGATAAGGACCTGCCCATAATCTTTTTTCACGTGCTTGATCATTATCAGTTACTTGAATCATAAAAATTGTCGAGCCATACATCATCATTAATTCGCCAGGTTTTGTAACGCTGACGCTAAGTGCTTCGGCGCCTGCATCAATTGTGCCTACAGAAACGGGGGTTCCGACGGCTAAACCAGTTAATTTCGCTGATGATTCGATGACGTGGCCCGCTAATTCGTGACTCCACATAATCTCTGGAAGTTGATTGATATCTAAAATTTCTTTGCAGAACTTATCGCTCCATTGATTTTTCCAAGGGTCATACATCGGAACCATGGTTCCTGCAGAGAAATGATCAATAACAACTCGAGAAGTTAAACGGGCAACGATAAAAGTTGTTGCATCAACAAACCATCGCGCTTTTTTATATACCTCTGGTTCATTTTTCTTAATCCAAAGAATTTTTGGACCTGTTGATTGAGAAGACAAGGTATTTGCTGTTGCATTAAAAATAGTGTCCTCACCATAGATTGCATTAAGTTCATCAATTTCTTCAACTGCACGAGTATCAACGCCGTATAAAATACCCATACGAAGTGGGTTGAAGTTTTCATCTATTGGTAAAACATCTGGGCCAATCGCACTGACTCCAACACCTTTAATATCACTTGGTGAAACACCATCGGTTTCAAGTAATTGTTTGCAGAGATTGCAGAAATCCCCCCACCAAGTTAACTCGGGATCGTGTTCTGCCCATCCCGCGCGTGGAAACAACAGCTTATGAGGGATTGTTGCTTGTGCAATTACCTTTCCTTGCGGAGTAGTCAAGACGCCTTTTGATTCATAGGTACCAATATCTATTCCTAGAAGTAAGTTTTGTCCCATATTGCATCCCTTTTGAGAGAGTTAACCTCTGGCGAAGTTTTCTTCTGCAGAAAATTTCTCAACTACTCTGATAAGTAATTTCTGTAAATTCTCTAAATCATCAAGTGAACACACTTCAACACCTGAGTGTGTATATCGAGTTGGCCATGCCACATCCACGCACGCAACTCCTTCGCCAACTAGTTGAACATATGAAGCATCCGTTAATAAACCAATAGTTACGTGGCGCTGCAATGAGATGTTTTGTGATTCCGCTGACTCCTCTACGATTGAAAGTAAGCGTGGGTGTGGAATTAAACCATTAAGAGTACCGCGGCCATGAAATGTGTACGCGCCAACTACTGGTCCGGCTCCAATTTTTACTGCATTTCCCCCAGCAATATCAGGAGTATCTGATGCTGCAACTAAATCAATGCTTATAGCAGCTGTTGGGTGGATTTGCTGCGCCGCAACCATTGCACCACGCAGATTAAATTCCTCTTGAACTGTTCCGACTAAATGCAGTGTAGCTTTTGGACGCTCTTTACCAAAGTGTTGTGCAAGCTCAACAAGAACGGCGCATCCCCCACGATCATCTAGTGATGTCGCTGCCACTCGATTGTTTACAAGTTTTTCAAAACTTGGACGGTATAAGACTGGTGTGCCTATTTTTACTCCGGTCTCAGCAACTTCTTTAGCGCTGGTTGCACCGATGTCTATATAACACTCATTAATTGGTTTAACAATATATTTATCTTTTGGTGGAGTTAAGTGATGAGAAACAAAACCAATGACACCATTGACGATTTTTCCTGAAGGTGTCTGCAAAATTACATTTGATGCAGCTAATATTCGTTCTGGAACTCCACCGACTCGTTCAATTCGAATAAAACCACTGTCTTCAACGCCTTTAACAATCATTCCGAGTGAATCGGTATGAGCAAAAATCATTAGATCAGAGCCTTCGGGCGATGTTCCTTTAATGGTGGCAATTACATTACCAAGTACATCTACTCGAATCTCATCAACATGATCTTTTAAATCTGCTCTTAAATTCTTAATCATCTTATCTTCAAAACCTGACATCGCAGGTGTGAGACAGTACTTTTCTAAACGCTCAATAAGTGACATTACGACCTCAAAGATTTAGCAATAGATTTATTGGTTCTGCGATTCTCAAGAACTACGTTGAGAATCATTACAAATATAAGCACACCACCTTGTGCTGCAAGATAGAGGAACTGACTGAAGCGTAGTGCATTAAATCCCGATGCAACCATCTGTAGAACTGCTGTTGCAAGAATCACTCCTGTAACAGTTCCAAATCCACCATTTGGATTTACTCCACCGAGAACTACAATAACGATGGCTAAAAGAATGTATGAGGAGCCAAAATCAGGGCTTGCAGCCGATGTACGCGAAGCAATAATTAATCCAGCAAGGGATGATAGGAGACCCGAAATTAAATAAACCCAGGCAATTACTTTGCGATCACCCATAACGCTGTATTGCGCTGCTTTGCGGTTAGTCCCAACTAAGAAGACCTTTAAGCCAAGTGTTGTTCGATTGATTAAAAAACCAACAGCAATTGCAATAAAGATCATTAATACAAATGGAGTCGGGATCCCAAAGAAGGTGCCATTCCCGACGCGCATGAATTGCTCTGGGAGTCCTGATACAGACTCTCCATTAGTCATGCCGATTGCAATTCCATTGAAGAGTGTCATCGTTGCAAGGGTTGCAAGGATTGGCGTCACATTAAGACGGGCAACCAATATCGAGTTAATGGCGCCTGCCAAAATGCCAATAACTATTCCGAGTATACAAGCAATGATAATCCACTTATTAGAAAGGTTTTCTGATTTACCCATTTTAGTTGTCATCACCCATGAGGCAACAAGGGCTGCTGCATTTGAAATAGAAACAATTGAAAGATCAATTCCGCCAGTTAGCATTGAAAGCATCAACGCAGTACTCAAGATCGCAATCTCAGGTATTTGATAAGACATAGAGACAAAGTTAGCTGATGTGAAAAAAATGTCTTTTGAGACGTAAGAAAAGAAAAAGAAAGTGAGCGCTGTAAAGATCATCAATTGTGTGATCTTGCGATCGGCGAGTAGCCCAGTATTTAACTTACTAAAACGCTCGTTCATTATTCGGCCGCCTCATCACTTGTTGACACTCTTCGATTTTTTGCTTTTTTACTCTCGTTTAGCGCTTGAATAGTGATGCCAATGACAAGAAGAGTACCTACTGCGGCGCGTTGCCAAGAACCACTAACGCCTAGAAGGATGAGGTTGCCCTTGATCAAACTGATAAGTAGTACACCGAGAACTGTTCCAAAAACCGTTCCGTAACCACCCATAATGCTTGCACCACCAAGAACTACTGCTGCAATAATATCGAGTTCAGAACCAGTCAGATCATAAGGATTAGCTTTTCGTTGAAGCGATACATACAAAATACCAGCAAGACCAGAAAGACCGCCCACCAACATGTAAATTTTTGCCTGAGTCCGTTTGATTGAAATACCCAAGCGACGTGTCGCTTCGATACCACCGCCCAGTGCGTACACAGAGCGACCAAACATTGTCTTAGTTAACAGTAGTGAGACAAGAATTGTGATAACGGTGATTGGAATAATCAAAATATGCAGGCGGGCAAGTGTTCCTTCTTCTGGCTGAATCTTCAGAAGGTCTGCAGTTGCAAATTTATCGAGTGCTACAGGAATATCGCTAATAAATGACGAGCCGATAAATGTCAGCATCAGCCCCCGGAAAATTCCAGATGTTCCAAGCGTTGCAATCAAAGTTGGAATTCCAAAGCCGGCAATAGCAATAGAATTAATCGCTCCCAGGATGGTTCCGATAACAATTGCGAGTGCAATCGGCAAGAGAAGATTTTCAGGGTTCCACTCAAAGTGCTGCATGAGTACAACCGCTGAGTAACCTGCAAAAATACCTACAGCAGGAAATGAAACATCGATTCCACCACTGATAATCACAATAAGTACTCCGAGTGCAAATAGCAATTGTACGAATGAAGAACGGAAGATGTCAAAAAGATTAGCAAGTGTGAAGAATTCAGGGCTCTTTACACCAATAATTAGTGAAAGAAGCACAATTGCAATAATGAGAGCAGTTTCATTGCGCAGAAGGAGTTTTTTTAATTTCATAATTAACTCAACTCTCTATAAAGAATTTTTTCATCTAGTTGCGCTTCGCTAAATTCCTTCGAAATATGGCCATTCTTAATAACAAATACACGGTGACAAATCTGAACAAGTTCAGGAATGTCATCTGAAACAACTAGAAACGCCATTCCTTCTTGTGCGCGATCGCGAATGATTTCAAGAATTTCACGCTTTGATCCAATATCAACGCCAACAGTTGGACCATTAAGAATCATTAAATGTGGATTCATCGCCAACCACTTTGCGAGTACTACGCGCTGTTGGTTTCCACCAGAAAGTGATGTGACAGGGTTTTGAGGATTATTTGTTTTAATACGAAGGTCTTTAATCCAGCGATTTCCTGCTTGGGCAAGACGGCTTTTTGAAAGTCGTCCACCTCTACTTTGATATTGATCAATACCGACAGCTACTAAATTATTTAGAATTGATTGCTCAAGAAATAACCCTTGCGTAAGACGATCTGGTGGAACGTAACCAATACCTGCCTGGAGTGCTTCTGATGAAGAATTTAAATGAATTGGCTTCCCATCGACAATAATTTCACCAGAATCAACTGGGTATTGTCCAAAGATCGCTTCTGCGAGTTCTGTGCGGCCTGAGCCGAGCAACCCTGTCATTCCGAGAATTTCTCCTGGGGCTATTGAAAATGAAATATTTGAAAATGTTGGTTTTGTTGTGAAGTTCTTCACTTCAACCACTTTTTTGCTTGTCTTCTTAAGTTTTGGTGCAATGCGAGTTTCAGAGACGTTTAAGCCAGTCATCGCTTGTGAAATTGCGTCGCGCTTGAAATCTTTCATTAAACCGTCACCGACCACTTTACCATTTCGAAGAATTGTGATGGTGTTACAGATTTCCTGGATTTCATCGATCTTGTGGCTTACGAAGACTGTTGCGACACCACGAGCTTTAATTTGTTCTACGACTTCAAATAGTCGTTTGATTTCTTTACGAGTGAGCGCAGTTGTTGGCTCGTCCATAAACAACATCTTTACACCAAGGTTTGTAGCACGAGCAATTGCAATGAGTTGCTTAGATGCGATTGATATATCAGCTACAGGAGCATTAATATTAATATCTACGCCAATAAGGTCGAGTGCATTTGTCGCAATCTCTTTAGATCGATTCTTACTGAGTATGTGTGAATTATTTAAAATATAGGTTGGCAGTGCGATATTTTCAGCAACTGTTAAATTAGAAAGTAGAGAAAAATCTTGGAAAATAACTTGAACACCTTCATGCACTGCTTCACGTGGTGAGAGATGAGTGAATGTTTTTTTGCCAAGTTGAATGAGTCCTGAATCAGGGGCGTGAACGCCACTCATGATTTTAATTAGCGTGGATTTACCAGATCCATTTTCACCAGCAATACAGTGCACTTCGCCGCCTTTAACTGAAAGCGATACTCCAGATAGCGCCTTCGCACCGCCAAAACTCTTGACAATATTTTCCGCACCGTATTCAGCGGTAAGCAACTTAACCATCTCTATGTATGTGCCTTTCTTACATTTGTTCGAGTCCGTTCTAGTTTATTGCTTTTTAATTAAGAGTGGGGCGCGGTTTCCCGCGCCCCACTCTTTTTAATCTGTTTTTACTTGATCGTTAGATCTTGTACTTCGCCATATTGTTCTTATCAACAATAACCCAAGCTGCGCCTGCCCAACCCTTGGTTGTTCCAGGGATCTTTACTAGCTTGTTGTAGCCAGGAACCATAAGGTCCATTCCAGCTGTGATCTTTCCACCCTTATTAAGGATTTCAAGCATATTCAACATTGCCTGGCCTGCAAGTGCTGAATCCCAGAAGAAGATCTTGTCGATTGCTCCGGTTGTCAAGTACTTGCTTGTCATTGAAGGAATTGATGTACCCATTACGCAAACCTTGTCATTTAGACCAAGTTCTTCAACAGCGCGGCCGATACCGACTACGTCGTTGGCTGATGAGCCTTCAACACCCTTGAGATCTGGATACTTCTTTAGAAGTTCCTTCGTCTTGTTATATGCAACGTCAGCATCTTCCTTTGACTCTAGAGGATCCTCAACGCGTGTAATGTTTGGATACTTAGACTTTGCTTGCGCATAAGCTCCAGCTACCCATTCGTTGTGGCTACCGTTTGTCAGTGTTCCAACAAATGCTGCGTATTTTCCGCTGCCACCCATACATGCTTGTAGGTTATCCATCATGACCGCTCCATATGCAGCATTGTTAAACGCTTCAATGTCAGCATCAGCATTCTTAATTCCTGCTGCTTCGTGAGTAACAACCTTGATACCTGCTTTTTTGGCTTTAGCAATAACACCATCGATTGAAGCTACATCGTTAGGAACAATTCCAATGCCAGTAACTTTCTGAGCAATAAGGTCTTCAACCATCTTTGATTGCTTTTCTGGTGATGCGTCTGTTGCACCGGTCATTGTTGCGTCAATTTTCTTTGATTTAGCCCATGACTGAATGCCTTTATTCATGTTGTCGAACCAGCCTACGCCAATCAATTTAACGGAGATTACATAACGCTTCTTTGCTGCAGCTTGGCTTGTTGAGATTCCAGCTGAAACCAATAGCGCTGTCGCAGCAACGACTGCGATGAGCTTGTGCTTCTTCATTCATACTCCTTTTTAGTTGCCTCTGTGGGTTAATTGCCTCTGCGGAGAACCGGGACAGGTTGACCCTTTGGGTTGTGCCTAATATATTCTCCTTTAACAAAATTGGTCAATAGGTCCGTTATAAAAAGTTAATTTTTTATAACGTTTTCGTTATCAACAGTTAATCCTCAGAAAGGTAGTCTTATCTTTATGCAAAAGATCCTGAACATCCCAACAGAGTTCGTCAACGAAATGCTCGAAGGCATCCTTGAGGCCTACCCAACACAGCTCAAAGCAGTCGATGGTGATAATCACTGCCTTGTGCGTGCCGATGCCCCGGTTGCAGGAAAGGTTGGGATTACAACAGGGGGTGGCTCAGGTCACCTTCCACTCTTTCTTGGTTATGTCGGAAAAGGCATGCTCGATGGCGTTGCCGTTGGCGAGGTTTTTCAGAGTCCAACGGCAGAACAGATGCTTGCAGTAACTAAGCAATCTAATTCTGGTGCAGGCGTTCTTTATATTTATGGAAATTACGGTGGAGATGTTTTTAATTTTGATTTTGCAGCTGAGTTAGCATTAGCTGAAGGAATTCGTGTTGAAACGGTAGTAGGTGCAGACGATGTTGCATCTGCACCAAAGGGTCAAGAGGTGCGACGTCGCGGTATTGCTGGGATTTTCTTTTTATATAAAGTTGCTGGTGCAGCCGCAGCAAAAGGTTTATCACTTGATGAAGTTGTTGCTGTTACAAAGAAGGCTTCTGCGCAAACACGTACTATGGGTGTTGCATTAAGCCCTGTAACACTTCCTGCTGTTGGACATCCAACGTTTGAGGTAAAACCAGGTGAAATGGAAATCGGTATGGGTATCCATGGCGAACCCGGAATTCGTAAGAGCGCACTCGATACTGCGGATCAAATTACAGAAGAGTTGCTTGCCGCTGTCAAAAATGATCTCGATCTTAAGAGCGGTGATAAAGTATGTGTGCTAATGAATAGTTTGGGCGCTACACCACTAGAAGAGCTATACATCATGTTCCGTCACGCTAAGAAGACTCTTAAGGGTTATGGTGTAGACGTTGCTCGTGCGTACGTTGGAGAATTTGCTACTTCACTTGAAATGGCTGGTGCTTCTATCAGTGTTATTCGTGTTGATGACGAACTACTTAATTACATAAACACGCCTGTACACACACCATTCTTTACTCAGGCATGATTGCATTTACAACCGCGCTCGAAAAAGTAGCAACCGCGCTCGAAATTAACTCAAAAAAATTTGAGGAGCTTGACGCTGTAGCAGGCGATGGTGATTTAGGGATTACTGCTGGTAATATTGCTAAAGGACTTCGCTCTGGTGCAGCAGTTATAACTGGTGATATAAAAACTGATCTGATGTTAATTGGTCGCGAAATTGCAAGATTTGCTCCATCTACATTTGGCACATTATTTGCAACAGGATTAATTCGTGCGTCTGCCGGAGTTACTGATGAGGGTGCACTTAAGAATGTGCAACTTGCTGTGGCTGCGGCGTATGAAGGAATTGCTGCTCGTGGGAAAGCAGCGTTGGGTGAACGCACGCTTTTGGATGCATTACACCCCGCATCTGTTGCATTAAACAGTGCAACAGATTTGCAGGCAGGATTAAATGCAGCAGGTATTTCAGCGCGTGCAGGAGCAACTGCGACTGCAGCAATGGCACCAAAACATGGTCGAGCCGGTTGGATTGGCGAACGCGCACAAGGTAATGAAGATGCAGGCGCAACTGTTATCGCTGTAGTTTTTGAAGCGCTAGCTAACTAAATTTAAAAGCCACCTAAACGTAGCAACTCGTATTTATCGGCAACTTTTATGCGGGGTTTACCTAGAGGTTCACCCCTAGAAACTTCAGCAGTATTAATCGCTTCCCACTGACTTTGCGTGATGACTTTGTGTGCACCAATAAGATAGTTGATGTCTCCAGAATTCTTTGGTGTTGTTATGTTGGAAATAAGTAATGCAATCACACCCGCAGCATCGCTTTTGTTTGTACCTATAACTCCCGTTGGTCCACGCTTTGCCCAACCAACCACATAGAGATTGTCCTTTACGTGACCGTCGATATTAACAACTTTGCCGTTTTCATATGGGACACCATCAATTGCCTGTGCCTGATAACCGATGGCAGTAATCACTAACCCGCATTTAATCGTTACATCACCCTTTGGAGTTGAATAAATAACAC
>Ga0208566_1001373_pt1 | contig 14258 bp, 10 predicted proteins | sample PL_2010_150m_FD_184159 | JGI IMG/M metagenome (GOLD analysis project Ga0208566, IMG submission 184159) | Freshwater microbial communities from Powell Lake, British Columbia, Canada to study Microbial Dark Matter (Phase II) - PL_2010_150m... | ecosystem: Environmental > Aquatic > Freshwater >...
CCCGACACTGCGCTGATACCGGCGCCGCCAAGAGTGAACACGACGCCTCTGGAACAATGAATCCCTGCCTGACCGCAGGCTGCGGCAAAGCGCGCTTCAGGCCCCCAGGGTCATCAGTGTCGTGTTGCCGCCGGCCGCCGTGGTATTGACGCTGACGACACGCTCCGCCACCAGACGGTAGAGCGGGTAGCGCAAGGACCGGGCACCCCTCGAAATCACCGGGATCAGCGCCCCGGGCCGCGCGGCGATGTCGATGCGGAGCAGCGCGGCAGCCTGCGGGTCGCCGGCGAACAGGACGGCGGCACAGCGCCCCTCGCCCCGCTCGCCATCCACATGCACGCAGCTGAGCACGGCCGCAGGAAGTTTGGCGAGCAGTTCGCGGCCAGCAACATTGTCTTCAAGCAACGCGGTGTTGCCGGTGGCTAGCGCTGCGGCAATCTGCGCGAGGAGTTCGGCTGCATTCGAAGCCACGCAGAGCACTTCTCCCGTGGGGAAGAAGGCGAGAGTGTTGCGTTCGCCGGTCGGCCCCGGTAGCGCCAGTTCATAAGGCAACAGGGTCATGCCGGCGTATTCGGTGCAGACCTGGGCGAGATCGGCTTGGGCATGGACCAGCGCCCAGTAGTGGAGCGCCTGCAAGACCGACAATGCAGGCAAGTCGCGGCGATTGTCGGTGCACCCCAGCATCGCCGGCATGATATTTTCAGTGCCGAGCAATCGATGCAGATACAGCGGCCCGCCGGCCTTGGGGCCGGTACCCGACTTTCCTTCGCCGCCGAACGGCTGCACCCCCACCACCGCACCGACCATGTTGCGGTTGACGTAGATGTTCCCGGCACGGATGGCTGTGGTTACCTGCGCAATCGTCTCGTCGATCCTGCTGTGCAGCCCGCAGGTCAGGCCATAGCCGGTGGCGTTGATCTCGCCGATCAGCGCTTCGAGACGACCCGCCTCGAAGCGCAAGACATGCAGCACCGGCCCGAACACTTCGCGCGACAATTCGCTCAGCGCGGTAATTTCGATCAGGGTGGGCGGGACGAAGCAGCCGCCGGCGCAAATCTCCGGCAGCGTCAGCTGGAAGATGTCCTTGCCGGCCGCGCGCATCGCTGCGATGTGGCTTTCCAGGTTGGCCTTGGCCTCGGCATCGATGACAGGCCCGATATCCGTTAACAGCAAGGCGGGATCACCGACAGAGAGTTCCTGCATGGCTTCCCTGAGCATCGCCACCAGCCGATCGGCGATATCGTCCTGCAAGCAGAGTACGCGCAAGGCTGAGCAGCGCTGCCCGGCGCTGTCGAAAGCGGATGCCAGGACATCCTGGACAACTTGTTCCAGCAGCGCCGACGAATCGACGATCATGGCGTTCTGTCCGCCGGTTTCGGCGATCAGCCGGCATTCCTCGCCTCTCCGCGCCAAGGTGCGATTGATGAGCTGCGCGACCTCGGTGGATCCCGTGAAGATCACCCCCCGCACGCGCGAATCGGCGGTCAGTGCGGCGCCGACGGTTTCACCGCGACCCGGCAGGCATTGCAGGGCGCCGGAGGGAACCCCGGCCTGGTGGAACAGTTCAACCGCCAGGTCGGCAATCAGGGGTGTTTGCTCCGCCGGTTTGGCGATTACCGGACATCCCGCAGCCAGCGCGGCACTGATTTGGCCGAGGAAGATCGCCAAGGGAAAATTCCACGGACTGATGCACACCACCGGACCCGGCGCCGGGCCGCTTGGCAACGGCGCAATCTCGCGGACTTGCTGCGCGTAGTAGCGGCAGAAGTCCACCGCCTCGCGCACTTCCGCGATGGCGTTGGCCCGCGTCTTGCCGGCTTCGCGGATGCACAGGCTGATCAGTTCCGTGCGCCGCGATTCGAGCAGGTCGGCCGCCCGTTCGAGCATGCCAGCCCGCTCCGCCGGGACGACCGCATGCCACTCACGAGCCATGGCCTGCGCGCTGTCCAGGGCCAGCGCTACTTCCTCCAGGCCGGCTTCGACCACCGAGCCGACGCAATCGGCGCGATCGGCGGGATTGAGGATGTCCAGGTCCGCGCCTTGCCGGCAATCCGCAGCGGCGATGCGCGAGCGGGCTGCCCAGGATTTTTCGCGCAGTCCGTCCAGAGCCTGATCGAGCGCGCCGAGCTCGAACTCGTCGGCAAGGTCGAGCCCAGCGGAGTTGCGCCGGGTGCGGCCAAACAGGTCGGGCGGCCGCGGAATGCGCGGATGGCCAGCGCCGCCCTGCTCGACCACCTGCGCCAGCGGATCGGCCACCAGTTCGGCAATGCTGACGGCATCATCGACGATGCGATTGACGAAGGAACTGTTGGCGCCGTTCTCCAGCAGGCGGCGCACCAGATACGGCAGCAGCGTCTCGTGGCTGCCGACCGGCGCGTAAATCCGGCATGGCTTGCCGAACACCGCATCTCCGACTACGTTGTCGTAGAGGGGTTCGCCCATGCCGTGCAGGCACTGGAACTCGTAGTCGGTGACGCCTCTTTCGGCGGCCATCCGGGATACCGCCGCCAGCGTATGCGCGTTGTGGGTGGCGAACTGGGCATAGATGGCATCGGCTGCATCGAGCAGGCGCTTGGCGCAGACCAGGTAGCACAGGTCGGTGTGCACCTTGCGCGTGTAGACCGGATAATCTTCCAGGCCATCGACTTGCGCCCGCTTGATCTCGCTGTCCCAGTATGCGCCTTTGACCAGCCGCAGCATCAGGCGGCGCTTGCTGCGGCGCGCCAGGTCGATCAGGTAACTCACCGCCGCAGGGCAGCGCTTCTGGTAGGCCTGGACGACGAAACCGAGGCCGTTCCAGCCGGCAAGATCGGCATCGCCGGCGAGGGCTTCGAGAATATCCAGCGACAGTTCCAGCCGCTCGGATTCCTCGGCGTCGATGTTGAATCCGATGTCGTATTGCCGGGCGAGCAGCATCAAGGATTTCAGGCGCGGCAGCAGTTCCGCCAGCACCCGGTCGCGCTGTGCCCTGGAGTAGCGGGGATGGAGCGCCGAGAGCTTGACGGAAATCCCGGGCCCGGCATATACACCCCGGCCGGCAGAAGTCTTGCCGATGGCGACGATGGCCTGCCGGTAGGCGCTGAAGTAGCGTTGCGCATCCGCCGCGGTAATCGCCGCCTCGCCCAGCATGTCGAAGGAATGGGTGTAGCCGCGTGCGGCGTTGGCGGCGCTGCGCTCGAGCGCCTCGGCGATGGTCACGCCCATGACGAACTGTTGCCCGAGGAGCCGCATGGCAAAGTCGACGCCTTTGCGTATCAAGGGCTCGCCGCCCTTGCCGATCAGCCGGGTCAGCGCGCTGCCGAGGGCCTGCTCGCTGCTGGTTGATACCAGTTTTCCGGTGATCATCAAGCCCCAGGTTGCGGCATTCACGAACAGCGAGCTGCTGTGTCCGAGGTGCGACTGCCAGTCACCCTGACTGATCTTGTCGCGGATCAGGAGATCGGCCGTGGCCGCGTCCGGAATCCGCAGCAGCGCCTCAGCCAGGCACATCAGGGCAACGCCCTCCTGGCTCGACAGCGAGAACTCCTGCATCAGGTGGTCGACGCCGCTGGCGCCCTTGCGCTGCTGCCGCACCGCCTCCACCAGGTTCCCGGCGTGCCCGGCGACGGCGCCGCAACGCCATCCCGATCCCTGCAACTCGGCCGCCAGGTCGGCGACGCAGATTGCCTCGTCCGGCCGGCAGGCGCGGGTAACGGCGTTGCGCAGCGCGCTAGCGCCCACTGCGGACCCCGGATTCAAAGCGCGGAACTAGCCGTTGACCCGGAAATGCTCGACGACGCTGCGCAAGTGGTCGGCCGTCCGGTTCAATTCGCCGACGGTATCGCGCACCTGGACAATCGAAGCGTCGTTCTGTTCAATCAGGTGGGCAATCTGCTCGGTGTTGCCCGCCACCTCCGCCGTGGCAACGGATTGTTGCTGCGCTGCCTCGGCAATGCCTTCGGAAAACTCGGTCACCCGCCGGCTCGAAATAGTGATGTTCTGGAAGCTCTGGTAGGTCTGTTCGATCAGGCCGCGCCCTTCCTGGACTCTTTCAATCGCGGCTTCCATCGATGCCACGGCGGAGCGCGTGGTGGCCTGGACATCCGTCAGCATCCGGTTGATTTCCGTGGTGGTGCTGGAAGTACGCTCGGCAAGTTTCCGGACTTCGTCCGCCACCACCGCAAAGCCGCGCCCCTGCTCACCGGCCCGCGCCGCCTCGATCGCCGCGTTCAACGCCAGGAGATTGGTCTGATCGGCGATCTCTCTGATATTGCCGGCCATGCCGCCGATCTGCGTGATCGCCTCGCTGAATTGGCGGATATGCTCGCCGGAAACGCGTACGGCGTCTACCACCTTGTCGGTCCCTTCGATGCTCCTGGTCATCCGCGAGTTACCCTCATCGACCACCTGCAGCGTTGATTTTGCCGCGTCCGCCGCACTGGCTGCGGTTTCCGCCACTTCCTTCACCGAGGCTGACAATTCATCCATCGCGGTGCTGACTTGGGTGATGCGATCGGTCTGATCGGTGGACACCTGGGTAACCTTCTGCACCTCTTGTGCCAGTTGCTCGCAACGTTGATCGACGATCTTCGCACTGCGGCGGATTTCGTCGATCATCACGCTGGTGTGGGTCTGGGCGATCGCCAGGCCGGCCAGTACCCGGCCGACTTCATCCGGCCGGTTGATCGGGATATCGCTGAAGAGATTGCCCTGGGCAATCTGGTCGAAATAGCCGATGGCTTCGTTCAGCGGACGGGAAATGGTCGCCGCCATGAACGGCATGCTGCCGATCGCCACGGCCAGGCTGACTGCGCAAATCAGCGCCGTGAGGGTACCCTGGTCGGCGAGCCCGGCCACGCCGGCAGCCGCCGCCAGCAGGGTCATCAGCGCCACGAACATGGCGAACCGCGTGTTGAAGGAGAGCCGGAAAATCATGTCGCTCAGTGCAGCGCCGGGCAGTTTTGCCTGCTTGGCGTTGATGGCCTGGTACAGCGCAGCGGCCGAAAGCTTCTCGGCGGCCGTCGGTTCCGTCCGCACCGACATGTAGCCGCTGGTCTGGTCGTTCTCGCGGACCGGGACTACCAGTGCCTTGACCCAGTAATAGTCACCGTTCTTGCAGCGGTTCTTGACGATGCCCCGCCAGGCCTTGCCGGCCCGGACAGTCGCCCATAAGTCGGCGAAGGCTTCCGGTGGCATCTCGGGATGGCGCACCAGATTGTGGTTCTTGCCCAGCAATTCCTCCTGGGTGAAGCCGCTGATCTTGATGAAGGTATCGTTCGCATAAGTGATGGCACCCTTGAGGTCCGTCTTGGACACGATCGTTTCCCCTTTTGGGAAAGGGCGCTCGATCTGGGTGACGGGCAGATTGACTTTCATTTATTCTCCATAGACGAACACCGTGTCTTGCTCGATTGAAATTTAGGTGCAGCGAACTCCATTTTACGGGGAACGCGCGCGCTCAACCATCCTCGTGATAGCGATTGATGTCCAGCTTTCCCTCGCGAAAGCCGGTCATCAGCGCGCGCAGTTCATCCGGGATCTCCACCGCACATTCCTTGTCGAGGTCCATGTTGACCAGCACCATCCTGGCCCGCACCCGAACCGCGCCTTTGTAGGAGCAGGTAACCACGAACTTCATCGAGCTCTTGCCGAGATGCTCCAGTTGCAAACCCAGGGTGATCATCTCGCCGATCTTGGACGGCGCGATGAAGTCGCAACTGAGGTTGACGATGGGCAGGCCGCGCCGTTGCTGGGTGATGTAATTCGCATAGTTGACGCCCAGCCCCTGGTTGAACCAGTCTTCCACCAATCCATTGAACATCACAAAATATTGCGGATAAAAGACGATGCCGGCGGGGTCGCAATAGGAAAAGCGCACCAGGCGCTCGCTGTAGAAGATGTCATCGATGATGCGTGTGGTCATGGCTCTCTCAATCTGAAATGGCGACTAGTGCCCGAATTTGCTTCTGGGGTGCAAGGTTGCGCTGGAGCCGCTGTTTCATTCCGCGGCAATCAGCACTTCGGCATCGAGCTTGTCGGCGCGCGGCTCGCCGAGCAGGGCCAGGGTGACCTGAAGTTCCCGGGCGAGGATATCGAGAACCTCTGTCACTCCGCGTTCGCCGCGCGCGGCCAGGGCCCAGATCCACGGTCGCCCGATCAGGACCGCCCGGGCCCCCAGCGCCAGCGCCTTGGCGATGTCCTGCCCGCTGCGGATGCCGCTGTCCATGAAGACTTCGAGCCGGTCACCGACCGCATCCACGATGCTGGGCAGCGCGGCGATGCTCGACGGCGCGCTGTCCAGCTGGCGGCCGCCGTGGTTGGAAACGATGATCGCTGCGGCGCCGCTGTCGGCGGCGGAGCGCGCGTCGTCTGCATCCAGGATGCCCTTCAGGATGATGGGCCCGCGCCAGTTCTGGCGCACGAAATCGAGGTCGCGCCAGGTGACGCTGGCGTCGAACTGCGCATCCACCCAGCGCTTGAAATCGAAGAGATTCTTCCCGCTAGGCACCGCCGCAGCGAGGTTGCCGAACACCAAAGGCCGCCCGCCGAGTGCCACATCGCGCAACCAACCGATGCGGCGGGCCGTATCCCAGGCCTTGGCCAGCTTGCCGGCCACGCTCAGGCCGCCATTCATGCCATTGCGGGTATCGCGGTAGCGCGAGCCCAGCACCGCCAGGTCGAGGGTGAACACCAAGGCGCTGCAACCGGCCGCCTCGGCGCGTTGCAGAAGCTCGCGGACATAGCCGCGATCGCGCATCATGTAAAGCTGGAACCAGAACGGCGCGCTGGTCGCCTGGCGCACTTCCTCGATGGAGCACAGCGACACCGTCGACAGGCAGAAGGGTACGCCGGCCTTTTCCGCCGCGCGCGCCGCCTGCACTTCACCGCGCCGTGCCATCAGGCCCGCCAGGCCGATCGGCGCCAGCGCCAGCGGCAACTTGATCGTCTGTCCCAGCACCTTGACGCTGCTATCGGTCTGCGAGACATCGCGCATCACCCGCTGCCGGAGCCGCAGCGCCAACAGGTCGGTGCGATTGGCGGCAAGCGTGACTTCCGCGTAGCTGCCGCCGTCGATATAGTCGAACAACTGGCGCGGCAGCCGGCGTCGGGCCAGCTCGCGGTAGTCGGCGATCGAAGCGGGGGTAAGCATGGCGGGGTCCTTTGAGGCTCAAGTAATGATAGGGCGGCTACAGCGATTCTACTGCTGCTAGCCCGCCGTTCGTCATTGACGTCACGCCATATGCAGGTTCAGTTTAACAACATGTTGGCGGCGACTTCTTCTTGCAGAAATGACCCCAGGGTGCCGTTTGCAATACACCTGACATGCCAATGCGGCATAATTGGCCGTGGCGCACAGACCGACAAAATCAATCCGCCCGCATCCGTCTCAATAACCGCGCCACCTTGTCCGCTTGGAAACACCTCAGGGAGAGAAACATGTTCAATCGCATCAAGTTCGTAGCAGCAATGCTTGTCATCACCGCATCCTTTGCGCTACCGGCCGTCGCCCAAAACGCAATCTGCTATAACTGTCCGCCGGAATGGGCTGACTGGGGCACGCAGTTGAAACTCATCAAGGAAAAGACCGGCATCACCGTGCCGCAGGACAACAAGAATTCCGGGCAGTCGCTTTCACAACTCGTTGCGGAGAAGGGCAATCCGGTCGCGGACGTGACTTACCTCGGCGTCACCTTCGGTATTCAGGCCAAGAAAGAAGGCGTAGTCACGGGCTACAAGCCCGCCAACTGGGCCGACATTCCGGACGGCTTGAAGGACCCTGACGGTGCCTGGTTCACCATCCACTCCGGCACGCTGGGCTTCATGGTCAATGTCGATGCGCTGAAGGGCAAGGCGGTGCCAAAGTCCTGGGCTGATCTTCTGAAGCCCGAATACAAAGGATTGATCGGTTACCTCGACCCTCCGAGCGCGTTCGTTGGCTATGTTGGTGCGGTCGCCGTGAACCTGGCGATGGGTGGCAACATGAATGACTTTGGCCCCGCCATCAAGTACTTCACGCAACTGCAGAAGAATGAACCGATTGTGCCAAAGCAGACTTCGTATGCTCGCGTGCTCTCGGGGGAAATTCCTATCCTCCTCGATTACGATTTCAACGCCTACCGGGCCAAGTACAAAGACAAGGCCAATGTCGCCTTTGTGATCCCCGCTGAAGGCACCGTGGTCGTACCCTACGTCATGAGCCTGGTGAACAAGGGGCCGAATGCCGCCAACGGCAAGAAGGTACTGGATTTTGTGCTGTCGGACGAAGGCCAGGCAGTGTGGGCAAACGCCTATCTGCGCCCAGTGCGTGCCAGTGCAGTGTCGAAAGAAGCCGCAGCGCGCTTCCTGCCACCAGCGGAATATGCGCGCGCCAAGACGATTGACTACGCGAAAATGGCTGAAGTGCAGAAGGCGTTTTCCGACCGGTATTTGAAGGAAGTGAAGTAACTGAAAGCAGCAACTTTCCTCGTCCCCACTGTTCCCTCCGAGGGAGAAGATACTTCTCTCCGTCGGTGGGAGCGGGCAGAGGGTGGGGCCGGTCGCAATGGCGATGTCAAATAGATGAAAGCCCATCACCGAGAATCGTTGCGCCACATCGCGCTGCTGCTGCCCGCGCTGACCATTTTCTCCGCCTTCTGGCTTCTGCCCATGGCGCGTCTCGTCGCCGTCGGCGCCAGCGGTGAGATGGGTATTGCCGCCTATTGGGCGGTCGTCACCGATGAACGCTATTTCAGCAGCCTGGTCTCCACCGTTGTATTGTCCGCTGTCGTCACACTGGCGACCATCATCATCTCCGGCATTGCCGGAATGTTCCTGCAGCGCAATCGATTCTTCGGGCGCAGCTTTCTGCTGGCCACACTCACCTTTCCGCTGGCGTTTCCCGGCGTGGTGGTGGGCTTCATGGTCATCCTGCTGGTGGGCCGACAGGGACTCATCGGCAGCGTGACGGAATGGCTGTTTGGGGAAAAGCTGGTGCTGGCGTATTCCATGACCGGCTTGTTTCTTGGCTATCTGTATTTCTCTATTCCACGCGTCATCCTCACCATCATGGCAGCCGCGGAAAAACTCGATGGCGCGCTGGAAGAAGCAGCGCGCTCGCTTGGCGCCTCCCCCTGGCAGGTGATCCGCGACGTGATGATCCCGGGCTTGAAGCCGGCACTGATTTCCTCCGGCGCCATTTGCTTTGCGACCAGCATGGGCGCTTTCGGCACCGCCTTCACGCTCGCCACCAAGATCAATGTACTGCCGATTACGATCTACAGCGAATTCACCAACTATGCCAACTTTTCACTTGCAGCAGCGCTATCGATCGTGTTGGGTTTGATCACCTGGCTGGCGCTGGCGCTCGCACGGTCTATGGCTGGCTCTACCGTTGCCGCAGCGGCATGATGTAATTCAGGAAATGAAGCACACCAAACGTTTTTACCTCCAATTGATCTTCACGGTCAGCGTCTGCGCATTCCTGATGATCCCGGTGGTACTGTCGATACTGGCCGGTGTGACCGAGAATTTTTTCATCGGCATCAGCAGCGGCTTCACGCTGCGGTGGGTGGTTGAAGTATGGGCGCTGTATCACAAAACCATATTCCTCTCCATTGGCATTGCACTCGCGACCTTGGCGGTCACGCTGTTAATCGGCGTTCCGGCCGCATACGTACTCGCACGGCGGCAAAATCGTTATACCCGCTGGATCGAAGAACTCATGGTGTTGCCGGTCGCCGTGCCGGGCCTCGCCACGGCGCTGGCACTGATTCTGCTCTACGGTCAGTTCCGCGGCTTTCGTATCAGTTGGACTTTCATCCTTGTCGGTCACGTCTTGTTCACACTGCCATTCATGGTCCGCTCGGTGTTGGCGGTAATGGGTGCGATCGACCTGAAAACCCTTGAAGATGCCGCCGCCAGCCTCGGCGCAACATTTATGCAGCGCTTTCTCCACGTGATCCTGCCCAATTGCCGGCAAGGCATTCTGGCCGGCGCGCTCATGGTGGTGACCTTGTCGATGGGGGAATTCAATATCACCTGGATGCTCCACACGCCGCTGACCATGACGTTGCCGGTGGGCCTGGCCGACAGTTACGCCTCGATGCGCCTCGAGATCGGATCGGCGTACACCATTATTTTCTTCTTCATGATCATTCCGCTGCTCGTCGCCATGCAGTGGATGAGCGAACCCGCCAAAGCCAGGAAACCATCACATGGGTAGTGCCACCAACACCTTGAGCACTGTGAGCATCCGCCTCGCAGGCTGCGCCAAGACCTTCCCTGACGGCACACGGGCACTCGAACCCGTCCATCTGGACATCAATCCGGGCGAAACGCTGGTTTTGCTCGGACCCTCGGGTTGCGGCAAGACGACGATGCTGCGGATCATCGCCGGTCTTGAACAACCCGACGCCGGTGGCCAGGTGTTCTTTGGCGAACTCGACGTGACGCCACTGCCTATCGAGCAGCGCCACGTCGGCATGGTGTTCCAGAGCTATGCACTGTTTCCCAACATGAGCGTGACGGAAAACATCGCCTATGGCCTCAAGGTGCGCGGCATGGGAGAGGCAGAAAAGCAGCAGCGCGTCGATGAGATGCTGGCCATGATGCATCTCGACACTTTTGCCGGTCGCAGCATCGATCAGCTCTCGGGGGGGCAGCGGCAACGCGTCGCCTTGGCACGTGCGCTGGCCGTGCGCCCCGGGGTGCTGTTGCTCGATGAGCCGCTCACCGCGCTCGACGCCAAGTTGCGTGAATCGTTGCGGGCGGAGATTGATCGCCTGCTGCGCAGTCTCAAAATCACTGCCGTCTACGTGACGCACGACCAAGCCGAGGCCATGGCGCTGGGCGACCGAATCGCCGTGATGGAGAAGGGGCGCATCGCTCAAATCGGCACGCCGCGAGATATCTATTACCGGCCGACGACGCGGTTTGTTGCGGACTTCATCGGCACCATGAATCGCGTTCAAGGCTTGGCCGAGGGAGAGAATCTACGGCTGCCAGGTGGGTTGCTGCACGTTGGTCCGCGCGTGGCAAACGAAATTCTGTTTCGCCCGGAAGATGTGCGCATTGTCTCGACCGGTGACGCGCAGTGGCACGCCAAGATCGTCAGCGCATTCTTTCTCGGCGATCGCACCCGCCTGATTCTCGATGTAGGCACTGAACAACCCATCACCGCGGAGACGGTCGAGCGGCGCGAGTTCAAGCCCGGCGATGTGGTGCCGATTACCGTCGATCCCGGCGCGCTATTGTTTCTGGAATAACGAATGCTTATCTGCCAGATCAGCGATCTTCATATCAAGACTGCCGGAAAGCTTTCCTATCGCGTGGTTGACACCGGCGGCATGCTGAGGCATTGCGTAGACCATATCCTGGCGCTGAAGCAGCAGCCGGATATTCTGATCGCGACCGGTGACCTCACCGATTTCGGTCGCCCCGAAGAATACGCACACCTTCGCGAGTTGCTTGCCCCGCTAACGATGCCGATCTACCTGATTCCCGGCAACCATGACCAGCGCGAGAACATGGTCGCGGCTTTTCCCGATCATTCCTATCTCACCCAGGCCCTGCCGTTTATTCAGTATGGGATTGAGGAGTGGCCGATGCGCATCCTCGCGATCGACACCGTCATCGCGGGAAAAAGCGCTGGTGAGTTGTGCCAGGCGCGCCTGTCATGGCTCAGGGAGAAGCTCGAAGAAGGACCTAACCGCCCGACCATCATCATCATGCACCATCCACCCTTCAAGACCTTCATCGGCCACATGGACGACATCGGTCTCGACAGATCAAGCGGCGCGGAAGGGCTCAAAGCCATCGTCGCCCTACATCCACAGGTTGAGCGCATTCTTTGCGGTCATCTGCATCGACCAATCCAGGTGCGTTGGGCCGGCACACTGGCGTCGACCACACCGAGTCCGGCCCATCAGGTGGTGCTCGATCTGAGTGCCGATGCTCCGTCGCAGTTTGTTATGGAACCGCCTGGATATCAGCTTCACCAGTGGCATCCCGAAACTGGCTTGGTTTCGCATACGGCGTTTATCGGAAAGTTTGACGGGCCATATCCCTTTTACGATGGTAACGGTCTGATCGATTAATCTGTTTCTGCGGAGTCCGCTAGTCTGGGGTCGTCGCCCGGTCCGGCACCGAACCTTACTCCAGTGACATCCCCGCCAGCTTGTTGCGTTGCAGCTTTCCCGTGGCGGTGCGCGGCAGGCTGTCCACAAAGCGGATCCGGCGCGGCCGCTTGAAGCCCGGCAGTGCCGCGATGCCTTTGGCCAGCCGCGCCTGCGCATCTTCCGCGCGGCCCTCGGTGGGCACCACGAAAACCGCAATCTCCGTCAATCCCTCGGCATTCTTCAACGCCACGCTGCCGAGTTCCTGCACGCTGTCGCCGCACGCGGTGAGCAGGGCCTGGTCGACCGCGATGGTGCTGACCCACTGGCCGGATATCTTCAGCATGTCGTCGGTACGTCCCGAGTATTCCCAGGCAAGCACCTCGCCTTCGCGCGGCACGAACATGTCCCCCGGTGAAAAATAGCCGTCATGAAAGTCCGTTTGAGCGTCGGGACGCTGCCAGTAACCAAGCGCCACAGACGGATGACGAAAACAGAGGCGCCGCGGCATGCCTTCATCCTGTTCCGAAACGGTCTCACAGTTGCGAACTTCGGTCAGCGGGGTCGGACTCAAGATGCCTTGTTCGTCGCGGGAGTAAAGCATCAGGGCCAGGGTTTCCGAAGTGCCGTAGCCGCTGAACGGGGAGATACCGGTGGCTGCTTCCAACTCACGGCGGACCGATATCGGCAGGGATTCGCCGGCGGATACGAAGTGACGCACACCCGCCGCCTTGAGACGTTGTGCGAGTCCCCCCTGGACGATCTTGTGGTAGAGCGTAGGAACACTGAACAGCACGGTCGGATGGTGTTGCTCGCAGATCACCGCGACGCGCTCGGCGGTGGGCCACTCGCTGTCGAGGATGACGGTGGCGCCCAGGCGCAATCCGGTGAGCAGGCTGTTGGCCAGGGAATACGCAAAGAACATTTTGGAAGAGGCATACAGGCGGTCGCTGGCCGTTAGCCCGAGAAGTTGCTGTGCTACGGCCTCGCAACCGTCGACCACGCGCTGGGGATGAATCACCGCCTTCGGTCGGCCCGTGGTGCCGGAGGTGTAGATCCAGAAGGCCATGTCCTCCGGCTGCCGCGGCACGGGTTCCATCGGCGGGGACAAGCGGAGCAGGCGCTGCACTTCGGATTCCTCGCCGTCCATCACCAGGACCCGTGGCGGATCTTCAAGCTGGGCGCACAGGCCGTTGAGCAGCGGCAGCGAGCTCGCTTCACAACAAATGAAGCGCGCGCCGCTTTCGGAAAGAATGATGCTGAGTTCCTTCTCGAACAGGCGCGAGTTGAGGCCCACCGCGACCCCGCCGGCGGCGATCGCGCCGAGATAGGCGACCACCCAGGCAATGCCATCGGGCGCGAAAATCAATACGCGTTCGTCCTCGAGCAGTCCCAATTGGCGCCAGGCACCGGTGGCCCGACGCACTGCACTGCGCAATTCAGCGTAACTGAGCTGCCGGTCGCCGCACTCCAGGGCAATCTGGCTATCGGCGCCTGCCGACAGCAGGGTTTCAGCTGCGTTCATGTGGGTCCGATCCAGGTGGTCGTTTCCATCCAACGTCACGAGAGCAATCGATGCAACTCAAGCGCCGGGTGCGGCGAAGGACCCTGACCGCTGGCCGCGCAGCTTGAAGCGCTGGATCTTGCCGGTGGCGGTCTTCGGCAGTTCGTCGATGAACTCCACCCAGCGCGGATACTTGTAGGGCGCCAGGCGGCTCTTGACGTGGGCCTGGAGTTCCTCGACCAGCTGCGGCGTGCGCTCGACGCCGTTCTTCAACACCACGTAAGCTTTCGGCTTGATCAGGTCCTGCTCGTCGTTGGCGCCGATCACCGCCACTTCCAGCACCGCCGCGTGTGTCATCAGCGCCGCCTCCACTTCGAAGGGCGAGACATAGATACCGGAGACCTTGAGCATGTCGTCGGAACGCCCGCAATAAATGAAGTAGCCCTCCTCGTCTTGGACATACTTGTCGCCGCAGCGGGTCCATGGCCCCTGGAAAGTGTCCAGGCTCTTCTCGCGGTTGTTCCAGTACAGGATCGCCGCGCTCGGCCCATTCACTTGCAGTTCGCCCATAGTGCCGCGCGCCGCCGGCTGGCCGGCCTCGTCCACCAGGCGGATGTCGTAGCCCGGCACCGGCTTGCCGGTGCTGCCGTAGCGCACGTCGCCGGGACGGTTGGAGAGAAAGA
>Ga0208566_1001374_pt1 | contig 14241 bp, 14 predicted proteins | sample PL_2010_150m_FD_184159 | JGI IMG/M metagenome (GOLD analysis project Ga0208566, IMG submission 184159) | Freshwater microbial communities from Powell Lake, British Columbia, Canada to study Microbial Dark Matter (Phase II) - PL_2010_150m... | ecosystem: Environmental > Aquatic > Freshwater >...
GATCGGGCCGGTTCATCACCTCGGCGACCGGCCCGATCTGGGCGATCTTCCCCCCGTTCATCACCGCAAGCCGGTCGGCCAGCCGGAGCGCCTCCATCTGGTCATGGGTCGAGGCCACGGCCGTTGTATGCGTCTCGCGGAGGATTTGTTCGAGATCGCCTATCAGCGCATCGCGTGTCGGCGGATCGAGTGACGAAAAAGGTTCATCGAGGAAAACGATCTCCGGTTTCGTGACGAAGGCCCGGGCGAGGCTGGTCCGTTGCGCCTCCCCGCCGGAGAGTTTCCGGGCGGAGCGCTTCGACAGATGACCGACGCCGAAGCGCTCCAGGTATTCGGGAACCGTTCGCCCGATCTCCGCCCGCCCAATGCCGCGGATCTTGAGACCCGCGGCGACGTTATCGAACACGGTCGCATCGAAGAGAAGCGGCTCCTGGAAGACCATCGCGATGCGGCGGCGGTAGTCGAATCCTCCGTTTCCGATCTTTTCCCCCCGGAACAAAAAGCTCCCCCGCGCGGGTTTCAGCAGACCGGCCAGGGTCAGGAGCAGCGTCGATTTCCCCGCGCCGTTCGGACCGATCAAAGCGAGCACCTGACCCGAAAGCACGTCGAGGGCCGGGATATCGAGTACCGTCACCCCGCCCCGGCGAACCAGGAGATTTTCGGCCTTGAGCAGGACCTCCGGCATGGTTTCGGGAGTCATCGGGGTCGCTCCCGCTGCTGGATCTGCGTCAGGATCGCGTTCACGAGAAAAGCGAGGAGCATCAGGATGACCGAGAGCGCAATGGCGACGTCGAAGTTCCCCCGTCCCGTCTCCATGACCGTCGCCGTCGTCAGGACCCGAGAGTAGCCCCTGATGTTGCCGCCGACCATGATCGAGGCCCCGACCTCCGAGATGATGCCGCCGAAGCCGGCCATCACGGCTGCCAGTAGCGGCAGGCGCGCCTCCTTGACCAGGAGCCAGACCATCTGGACGCGCGTCGCCCCCAGTGCGAGAATCTGGAGGCGGAGGTTCGCCGGCAGATGCTGGATCGACGCCAGCGTGATCCCGGTGACGATCGGGGTGGCGATGACGGCCTGGGCCAGGATGATGGCCGTCGGCGTGTAGAGGATCTCCAGGAAGCCGAGCGGCCCGTTCCGCCAGAGGAAGATCGTCACGAAGAGGCCGACGACCACCGGCGGGAGGCCCATCCCCGTGTTGATCAGGCTCACGACCAGTTGCCTCCCCGGGAAACGTGCAAGAGCCACGGCCGTCCCGACGGAGATCCCGATGAAGAGGCTGATCAGCGTCGCCGTCCCCGATACCTTCAGAGACAGAAGCGTGATTCCCAGGACTTCCTTGTCCAGCGTGAAGATGAGATAAAAGGCCTTCAGAATTCCTTCCAGGATCAGATCCATTCACAACTCCTACTTTCCGAGGTCGTCCTCTTTTTTGCCCGCATCGGGGAAGAAGAGCGCCCCTCCGTACTTCTCCACGCCGAAGGTCTTGATGATCCGCTGGGTTTCGGCCGAGACCATGAAGTCGGAGAAGGCTTTCGCACCGTCGGCATTCACCTTCGGCCACTTGACCGGGTTGACCGGGATCACATGATAGACATTCAGCAGGATCGGGTCCCCCTCCTTGAGGATGGGAAGGCCGAGCTTCTGCTGCAGGGAAAGCCAGGTCCCCCGGTCGGCGAGGGTGTAACCCTTCTTCTCTGCCGCAACGTTCAGGGTCTGCCCCATCCCGAGGCCGGTCTCCTGGTACCACTTCTGTCCCTCGGGGTTGATCCCGGCCGCCTTCCAGATCCCCTTTTCCTTGGAGTGGGTCCCGGAGTTGTCCCCCCGCGACAGAAAAAGGGAACCGGCGGCGGCGATCTTCTTGAAGGCCTCAACCGTGCTCTTGGCCCCCTTGATCGCAGCCGGATCGGCGGCAGGACCGACAACGATGAAGTCGTTGTGCATGACGATCAGCCGATTTACGCCGCTTCCCTCCGCCACGAACTTCTTTTCGGCGTCGGGGGAGTGGACGAGGAGCACATCCGCCTCGCCCTTCCGCCCCATTGCCATCGCCTGACCCGAGCCGACTGCGATCGTCTTGACAAAATAGCCGGTCTTCTTTTCAAACGCAGGAATCAGTACGTCCAGCAGCCCCGAATCCTGCGTGCTTGTCGTCGTGGCCAGGATCAGGTTTTTCTGTGCCGGTGCCGCCGCGCAGGTGGGCAGCGCCATGACGGTCAGGAATGCCGCGACGACAAGCGCCGCACCCAAAACCCTCTGTAACTCTCGCTTCATGTTCTTCTCCGACTCCTTTCCCAATTCATTATAGCTGTTTATGGTTTCGAATAGAGAATCTTTCCTGAACTCCGGAAGTCATAGCTCCCCAGATTCTCGACCCTTTTTCGGAACGCCTCCCCGTTCAACGTTTCCATGAGGGCCTGGACGCCCTTCTGAAAAAAGACCGACTGATCGAGGACCATGTCGAACCGCTCTTTGGTTATCGGAATAAAATCGAGGCCCAGCAGGCTCGAAACCGCCGCCGTGGCGATTCCCGTGTCCGCCTCACCGGAGAGGACGGCAAGACCGATTTCGATATGGGTGAACACCTCCAGGTCATAACCGACGATCCGCGCGGCGGAAATCCCGGCCTTCTCCAGATGGTGATCCAGCAGCAGGCGCGTCCCCGAACCCGGCTGGCGGTTGACGAAACGGACCCCCTCCCGGACGAGATCCTCAAATTCCCGGATATGCCGGGGATTTCCCCGGGCGATCACAAAACCAAGTTCACGAAAGAAAAGGTTCACGACCACGGCCCTGACACCCGGAACCAGCTTGTCCAGGTAGGGGATGTTGTATTCCCCCGTTTCGGGATCGAGCAGGTGGGACCAGGCGATGTCGGTAAAGCCCTTTTCCAGGGCGATCAGCCCCTCCCGGCTTCCCGTGTTGGCAGAGAAGATGTAGAACTCCGGATGGGCCTTCCGCATGCAGGTCTGGAGGATATCGAGGACCGGATCGTTGCTGCCCGAGGCCAGCAGGGCGCCCGGTATCCTGCCGCTCTTCTGTCTGGCCTGTTCGAGACCCGATTTGGCGTTCACCTCGATCCAGCCGTCGATCACCTTCTTCGGGAAAATCCACTTCCCCGTTACGCGCGTCGCCGGCATGCGCCCCGTCTTGATCAGCGCGTAAACCTGCTTTTCGTGGATGCCCAGGTAGCCGGCGACCTCTTTTGTGTTCATCATCTCGTCCGACATGATTCACTCCTTCAACCGGGCGGCAGAATAAACGATCGAGGAGGAAATTTCAACACAAAAATCACATATACCAACTTATTATTACCAATTCATACAAATTCAACCCTTTCGATGCCATTTTCCAGAAGGGACTGTCGTTCAGACAATCGCTTGACAGCATGATCCCGATGGCATAGGAATTATAACCACGTATCGGAACGCCCCCCGGACATCTCAGCGGACGGTAACGAAGTCGTTAATAGGGTTTTTATTGATCCATATTTCACGAGCCATTGGGGGAGATCATGCCCGAATTTTTCAAGGTCGTAACGCCTGCCCAGGTCTTTGATACGCTCTTGGGTTTCAACCGCCTTGGCGTTGAAACCGTCCCGCTGGACGATGCCCTCCACAGGGTCTGCGGCGACGATATCGCCTCGCCGGAGGATCTCCCTCCCCTTCCCCGCTCGACGATGGACGGCTACGCCGTGCGCGCCGCGGACACCTTCGGCGCTTCGGATTCCATTCCCACGCTCCTCGACGTAGCCGGCGCCATCGCCATGGGGCAAATCCCCGGCATCGCTGTCGGCCCGGGTCAGGCGGCGGCAATCCCGACGGGGGGATTCCTCCCGCAAGGCGCGGACGCCGTGGTGATGGTGGAGTACACCAGCCCGGCGGGAGAAGGCGCGATCGAGATCTCCCGGCCGGTCACGGCCGGGGAAAACGTCCTCGGCAAGGCGGAAGATGTGGCGCGCGGCGACATCGTGATCCCCGCGGGCAAAAGGCTGCTTCCCCAGGAGATCGGCCTCCTCGCGGGCCTCGGAATCACGCGGGTCCCCGTCCATCGACGGCCGAAGGCGGCCCTCATCTCCACCGGGGATGAGATCGTTCCCGTTACCGACACCCCGACGCCGGGGAAGATCCGGGACATCAACTCCCACTCCATCGCCGCGCTCGTCCGGGCGGCGGGCGGCGAGGTCGAGATCTTCGCTCCCATTCAGGACGACCCCGCCCTGCTCCGAGATGCTCTCGACAGGGCGCTGGCATCGGCGGACGTCGTCGTTCTCTCCGGCGGCAGTTCGGTTGGCGAGCGCGACCACATGCTCCGTGTCGTCTCTTCCCTGCCCGGCTCGGTGGTGCATGCGCACGGGATCGCGATCAGCCCGGGAAAACCGACGCTGATCGCAGCGGTGGGCGGCAAACCGGTGTTCGGGCTTCCGGGTCATCCGGTGTCGGCGCTGGTGGTGGCGCAGATCTTCCTCGCGCCGTTTCTCGGGTATCTCCAGGGGCAAGAGCTGAAACGTACGCCGGCGGGGATGCGCGTGCGCGCTGTGCTGGCGTCATCCGTCCACTCCGCGCAGGGGCGCGAGGAATATGTGCGGGTCAAACTCGAAGAGCGGCAGGGGCTCCCCGGCGCCCGGCCCGTCTTCGGCAAGTCGGGCATGCTCTCGACCCTTGTGAAGGCGGATGGCTTTGTCGTCCTGCCGATCCACGCCGAGGGGCTCCCCGCGGGGGAGATGGTGGAAGTGTTTCTATTTTGAACAGGAGTGGAAAATGGAGCGGAAACAGAGAATCTATCGGCATTTGAAAACGCTCGACGAGGCGGGACGGATCCTGCGGGAGCGTTTTGGAAATCTGCGGGTCGGGACGGAGAGCATCCCCGTGCGGGAGGCGCTGGGCCGGGTGCTCGTCGGATCGGTCAAGGCGCTGGCCTCCGTGCCGGCCTACCACGCCGCAGCCATGGACGGCGTCGCGGTGAAAGCCTCCGACACCTTCGGCGCCCTGCCTGAAAAACCGCTTCTTCTCCCGCGCGGAGCCGGAAAGATGGTGGACACGGGTGACCCTATCCCGGAAGGAAAAGATGCGGTCGTGATGATCGAACGGGTGGAGGAAAGGGAACAGGGATGGGAGATCAGCGAAGCGGCCTATCCGTGGCGCAACGTCCGCAAGGCGGGAGAGGATATCGTCAAGGGCGAGGTCATCCTCCCGGCCCGCCACCGCATCCGGCCATACGACCAGGCCGCCCTTTTGGCCGCGGGGATTCTATCCGTCGAGGTATTTGCCAAGCCGCGCGTTCTGATCATCCCCACGGGCGATGAAATCGTCCGCCCGGAAGAGGCCCCGTCACCCCTCCCGAACGGTGCGCTGCTCGAGGTCAACGGGCAGATGCTCGCGTCGCTGGCGACCCAGTGCGGCGCCGTCGCCGAGATCCGCCGGATCGTGCCCGACCGCCCCGGAGAACTCAAAAACGCTCTGACCGACGCGCTTGCAGGCCGGTACGATCTCGTCATGACGATCGCCGGCTCGTCCGCCGGTTCGGAAGACTTCACCCCGGCCCTCATGGAAGAACTCGGCGAACTGCTCGTTCACGGCATCGCCGTCATGCCCGGAAAGCCCGCGCTCCTGGCCGCGGTGGACGGGCGGCCCGTCGTCGGAATCCCCGGCTATCCCGTATCGGCGGCCGTCGCCTTCCGGGAATTCGCGCGCCCCCTGCTCTTTTACATGCAGGGGCTGATGCCGCCCGAACATGACCAGGTCGAGGTTTCCGTCGGACGGAAGATCCCCTCGAAGCTGGGACTCGAAGAGCAGGTTCGCGTGATCCTCGGCAACGTCGGCGGGAAGACCGTCGCGATGCCGATCGGCGGCGGCGCGGGTGTGATCACCTCCCTCGTGCGCGCGGATGGGATCATCCGCATCCCGCAGGACGTCAGCGGCCTCTCAGAAGGCGAAACGGCGCGCGCGGAACTGATGATCCCACGCGAGGCGATGAACGACCGGCTGCTGGCGATCGGCTCCCACGACCTGACCATCGACCTGCTCAACAGCCTGCTGAAGGAGAAAACCGGCGGCCGGATGCACATCTCGTCGAGCAACGTCGGCAGTGTCGGCGGCCTGCTCGCGCTCAAAAGGCGGACGGCGCACTTCGCCGGCTCGCATCTGCTCGATACAGCCACCGGCGACTACAACCTATCCTACATCCGGCGCTATCTCCCGGAGATGCCCGTCGCGCTCGTCACGCTCGTCCACCGTTGGCAGGGGTTCATGACGCTGGCGGGCAACCCGAAAAGAATCACGGGCATCGGCGATCTGGCCCGCCTGGATGTCGTTTTCATGAACCGCCAGGTCGGCTCCGGCACACGGATCTTGTTCGACTACGAGCTCGCCAAAGCCGGCATCCCGCCGGAGCGGGTCGCCGGTTACGGAAACGAGGAGTACACCCACATGAACGTGGCAATGGCCGTGGCCTCCGGCTCGGCGGACGCCGGCCTCGGTATCCACGCCGCCGCGCAGGCGCTCTCGCTCGACTTCATTCCCGTCGCCCGGGAACGCTACGATCTGGTCATCCCGAACGCTTATCTGGAAGATGAAAAGATCATCCTTCTGCTCGACATCATCCGCTCCAACGAATTCAAGGAGAAGGCCCTGGCAATGGGAGGCTATGAGGTGCACGAGACGGGAAACGTCGTTTAGCAGATTTGAACGAACACCGGTCTACTCGACCAAAAAACAAGGAGGAAGGGAGATGAGAAAGAATAAAAGAAAGAGGGCGGGGAGGGAGATAGTCCTGGCGGCAGTCATAGCAGGCGTTGTCGCCATGGTCGTATCGTGTGGGGATGATAATAGGTTTACCTGGCCTGCGACCCTGGTCGACAAATATCCCGTGATTATCGCCCATCGCGGCGCCAGCGGCGCCCGTCCGGAGCACAGCATCGAGGCATACCGCCTCGCGATCGAATGGGGAGCCGATTACGTCGAACAGGACCTGGTCATGTCGAAGGACGGCGTTCTCATGGTCCAGCACGACATCACCTTGGGTCTGACGACGGACATCGCGGATAAGTTCCCCGACCGCTATGCGAAGAACGCCGCCGGCGAGCCCGTGAACTCATCCGGTACCGTGGTTGCCTTTGCAAGCCGGGTGTGGATGCCTAAGGACTTCACCCGCGCCGAGATTCAGACCCTGTTGTTGCGCGAACGGTACAACAGCACGACGACCCCGCGTACGGTCAGCCATACCTTCGACGGTCTGGTTGGAACGGTCCCGACATTCGAAGAGGCAATCCAGTTCGTCCAGAGCGAGGAACAGAGGCTGAATAAGGTCATCGGGATCTATCCGGAAACGAAGTCCCCCCAGCGGCATAAGGATTGGGGGTTGCCCATGGAGGACGAGCTGCTTCGCGTTCTCAAGAAGTATGGCTATGTCGACAAGAACTCCCCTGTGTTCATCCAGTCCTTCGAGGATACCAACCTGATGGAGCTGAAGAAGAAAACCGATATTCGCCTGATTCAGCTTCTCTCAGGCTCCTCCACTACCGTGCCGTTCGGTAATACATATAGCTACGGGGACCTGATCACGAATGCCGGGTTGGCTCGCGTTGCCACGTATGCATATGGGATCGGTCCCAGCCAGACCATGGTTGTGTCCGAGTCGACGGGGGTTGCCACGGATTTAGTCAGCCGGGCGCATGCCGCGGGCTTGAAGGTGCATTCCTACACCGTCAGAAACGATGCCCTACCCTCGTATATCCTGGCACTCGGCTACGTGAACGTAGGGTACCCCGGCGAGGGGACCGGCGGTTACAAACAAATGCAGGACCTGCTCGCCACCGGCGAGGACGGCATGTTCACCGATTTCGACAACACCTTGTACCAGCTCTGCAAAGACAACGGCTGGCGCTAAGAAAAATGGGGCAGTCCCGCGCTCTGCGCGGGGCTGCCTTGCTTCACATTCATTCCGACCTGCTCGCCGTTGAGCGCCCGCGTGATGTTCCCCTCCCTAAGGCCGTTGATGATCTCGATCCGGTCGTTCGCCTCGCTGTTCTGAATGATTTCCAGACAGCGCCTCTCGATGACCGGATCGTCCAGGTTCCTCGACGGCAACTCCTTGACGGTGATCTCGGGGAGGCCATTAGAAATTGATTGCATTCACCATAAAGTTGGAATATTTATAACCTGCGCTGACCAGATTGCATCGTTATCCGATCCACACAAGCTGAAGGAGGGGGGAATTTCTCATGAAAATAAGAGATTACCGTGATATCCCGACCACGGCGCCGATGCCCGGCGTCAGCAAGAGGGTTCCCATTGGTCCAGAGGAAGGGGCGCCGAACTTCATCATGCGCGTCTTCGAAATTTCTCCCGGTCATACAAGCCCGGACCACGCCCACGCCTGGGAACACGAGATCTTCGTTCTCGCCGGACAGGGATTTGCGCGGGACAAGGACGGAAAAGAAATCCCGATCGGAGAAGGCACAACCGTTTTCATCCCTGGCGGGGAGAACCATTGCCTGATCAACAGCGGCACGAATGACCTCCGTTTCATCTGCATGATCCCGACGGGGGCGGAAGAACCGCAGCAGATCGCACTGCCTCGAGTTTGTTAGTATTTATGGAGGCGCCATGATCCAGAACATCCTCATTCCCACCGACGGCTCCGATTATGGGAAAACGGCCATCGCCTACGGGGTTTATTTCGCCCGGAAGCTGAACGCGCAACTGACCGGTCTTCATGTCGTGGATATCCGCCTCATCCGGGGGCCCGTCTTCACGGACATCTCCGGCTCCATCGGCCTCCCCCCGTATCAGGAGTTCCTGCCGGCCATCGAGAGCGGCCTCGACGCCAAAGCCGACGCGATCCTCCAGGACTTCCGCGGGCAGTGCGAGGCGGCGGGGGTGCATCCCGAAACGAGGAAGGTCACCGGGGTGATCGACGAAACGATTATCGAAGAGGGACGCAAGTGCTGCGATTGGATCCTGTTGGCCCAGCGGGGAGAACACTTCCATATCGACGGCGGGGCGATCCTCGGCTCGACGGCGCAATCCGTGGTCCGGCGCTCCGGCAAACCGGTTCTCGTAACACCCGAACATTTCCGTGAGATCAAAAGCATGGCCATTGCCTACGATGGGAGCGCCCCGGCCCACAAGGCGCTGAAGCTCGCCGCCGAACTGTCGAAGCAAGCCTCTTGGCCGCTCTCCGTCGTCATGGTCGAGGCCGATCGGACTTCGGGGGATAATATCTCGAAAAAGGCAGAGGAAGTCCTGTCCGCCTTCATGATGGACAGCGCCGCGATCATTCTCACGGGCAATGAAGATAAGGCTCTCCTCAAATTCATCCTGGAGGGAACGGTGGAACTTCTCGTCATGGGGGCCTACGGCCACAACCGCCTTCGGGAGCTCCTGGTCGGCTCTACGACCTCCTCGGTCATCCGGAAGAGCACGATCCCGGTCCTCCTGACGCGCTGACCGCCTCATGGATTCGATCCGGAAACAGTCGGCCTACCTGAAAACGCTCTTCTTTCTGCTCTTCATCGGCCTCGGAATCAGCTCGCCGTTTTTCGGCATCTTCTACAAACACGTAATCGTCCATGCGGATGGAACCCCCGCCATCGGCCTGATCGGACTCATCTTCTTCGTGATGCCGCTGGTCAGCCTGATCGCGAACATCCCCGCGGGGATCCTGGCGGACAAATTCCATTCGGGAAAGCACCTGATTACCCTCTTCTGTTTCGGCGTCGCCCTCTTCGCGGCGCTGATCGGACTGGTCGGCGAGGATTTTGCGCACGACTGGACCGCAAACGGCAAATTCATCTACATCTTCGTGCTGCTGCTTTTTCTGAACGGCTTCTTCTATCCGATCATACCCATGCTTGATGCGGAGACCCTCATGTTTCTCAACAAACACTTCCGGAGGGAGTTATACGGTGCCTTCCGGTTGTGGGGCACCTACGGATGGTGCGTTTCGACGATCCTGATGGGGGGGCTGCTCTTCTATTTCCGCCACGCCCCCCTGATCTTCTACTGCACAGCGCTGGCGTTCACGGTGCTGGGATTCGTCGCCTGGTCCGGAATCGAGGCCAAGCCGACGGCTGCCCCGATCATCATCCCCTGGAGTCATCTAAAAAAAGATATCCTTTTCCGATGGTTTCTGCTCTTCCTTTTTCTCCACGGGGTGGTGACCACCTCCTCTTTCACCTACACCGGCTACTTTTTCGACGACGTGCTGAAGTCGCCGCTGGAAATCGGGTTTATCCTGGGCACCTGGGCCATCTTTGAAATCCCGGTGATGATGTTTTCCCGGGAGCTGATCAACCGGTTCGGAAACCGGTGGCTGATCGTATCCGGGCTGCTGTTGAGCGGAATCCGTCTGATTTTTTTCTCTTTCTTCACGCTGGAGACGCCGTTCGTCTGGAAGTGGGCCGCCTCGCTGCTGCATGGCCCCGGCTACGGTCTCTCCCAGCTCGGGATCATCGATTTCGTCGACAGGCGGGCCCATCCGGAAATGCGCGCCACCTATCTGAACATCGCGACCGTGGCAAGAATGTCGCTGGCCTCCGCGCTGGGGGGCATTCTGGGAAGCATGCTGATCGAGCGATGGGGAGGCGCATTCCTGATGCAATTCTGCGGCTGGGTAACGATCGCCATGATCTTCTTCTTCGTATTTCTGGTCCGGAGGCACGGCCGTCCGGGGAAAAACGGACGAAGACCTTTGAAAAATCGTCCATTGGTCATTGCCAAGAGGCCAAAGGCCGACGAAGCAATCCGATAACGATTTGAAAAGTGATGAGGTTGCCGCCTCGTTCCGCTCCAATGACCGGCTGTACGGATACCGGTCTTGAACGGACCGGAGGGATTACGGCATGAAGTCTGAGGTAGCGGTTCGGCGCCACCCGCGGCGGTCGGCGGGCATGAAATGGTTAGATTGCCCTTTCGAGGATTTTGTTTTTCGTCTGCATGGGAAGCCTGATGGGTGCGAAAAACTTGGCAGGATAGAGATAATCCTCCCCGGACTCATCGATGATTCTGACCTGATTGTAACGCTCGACCTCACGATCGGGTATCTTCTCGTACAATTTTCGTGTCTCCAGGGACGCTTCGTAACCCTCATTATCAACGCAAAGCAGAAATTTGTGTTCCATCGGACATCCTACTTCAGCGGCTGCGTTTTCGGACGGAGAAGCCAAATTTTCCGATGCGGCGCCCAAGCACGAAATACTCCCCGTGGGCGAAGGCCAGCAGACCGCATTTCTCCAGCCGGAGACGCCCCTTGCCGTCCAGCAGATCCGAGGAAACCTGCACGGCGACCACCTCCGCCACAAACATCGTATGCGAGCCCAGCTCCAGGGACTCCTTCACCCGGCATTCGATGTTGAGCGGGCACTCCAGCACGATCGGTGGATGCACCTTCAGGGCCGAAGCCGGCGTCAGCCCTGCACCGGCAAATTTGTCCTCGCTGCGCCCGGAGACCACGCCGCACCAGTCCACCGCCCTCGCCTGCTTGAGCGAGGGCACATTCACGACAAATTCGCGCGTGGTCCGGATGATTTCAAAGGAATACCGTTCGGGCCGGACGGAGATCGACAGCATGGGCGGATCGCTGCAGATGTTTCCCGCCCATGCAATTGTGATCAGGTTTGGTTTCCACTCCTTCGTCCCGCCGCAGCTCACCAGGACCGGCGGCGCCGGAGAAAGCACGTTGCCGGGCTTCCAGGATTGTTTTTCGATGCTTTTTCTCTTTGCCATCTCCTGTCCTCCTTTCCCTCCGGATGCGCTCTCAGGCGCTGAAATCCTCACCCCTTCAGCCTCTCCATCAGCGCGTCGACCCCCGCCTGAGAGACCACCTCATCCTGATCGGCATGGCCCGAGCTGCATCCGATCCCGCCGACGATCTGGCCGTCGCAAAAAACGGGGAGTCCGCCGGCGACGATCATGAAGCGTCCCTGGTTGCTGACATGGATGCCGTATGACGGTCCGCCCGGCTGGCTGGTCTGGCCATACGCACGCGTGGACTTGCGTGCCGCAGCCGCCGTAAAGGCCTTGCTGATCGCGATATCGATGCTGGTGATGCGCGCATTGTCCATGCGGTGAAACATCAGCAGCGCGCCGCTGTCGTCGGTGATCGCAATGTCCATGTCGACGCCGATCTCACGCGCCTTGGCCTCTGCCGCGTCCATCATGACGCGGGCATCGTCGAGGGTAAGTCTGGGAACCATTTTCATGATAAACCTCCTGTTTCGATCGTTTATTGCGCCAAACCGGCATTCCTTTCATCATACGACGAGGGCCTCCTCGGGAACCTCCAGGACGATCCGGTCCTCGTTCCGGATGATTTCCGTCTGGACGAAGGCCTGCGGGAGAACCTGGTTGAGATAGTACCGGGCGGCGGCAATCTTGCCCGCATAGAAGGTCCGTTCATGGTCCCCGTCCGGAAGTTCATCCAGTTTACGCCCGGCGATCAGGGCCTGCTCCAGCAGGCATTCCGCGACCTGCACCTGCGCACAGACGAAAAGGGTCTTCAGCGCATTGAGCGGAATCAGGCGCCGCTTCTGCGCGAGATCGGCGTACCAGGAATCGTAGAGATCCTTCAGCGTCTTGACGCAGGCGAGCCCCTTGGCGAGGTTCCCCATCTCCGGCGCAAACCCGGCGGCATTGAGGTTTTCCTCGATGAAGGCCTCGATTGCCTTCATCCAGTCCGCGAAGGGGACGCCGTCGTTCATCCTCATCTTGCGGTTGACGAGATCCATCGCATGGATAAACGAGGTGCCCTCCCAGATGCTGAGGATCTTGGAATCCCGAAGGTACTGTTCCACCGGATATTCCGTGGTGTAGCCGACGCCCCCCAGGATCTGGATCGCCTCCGCGATGAGCGGCAGGCTCATTTCGCTTGCATAGCACTTCACAAGGGGGGTGTAGATCTCGGCAAGCGCGCCGCAGGCCTTGGCTTTGGCCCGGTCCGCGGAGTGGGTCTGGAGATCGAGATAATAGAACCCCTTGAAGATCATCGCCCTGATCCCTTCCGTATGGGCCTTCATGTCGAGCAGCATCCGGCGGACGTCCTCATGGTCGATGATCGGCACCCGGCCCGCGTCCCGGACGCCGAAGGGCCGGCCCTGGATCCGTTCCCGGGCGTACTGCGAGGCGAAGGCGTACGCGACGGCGGCCTGGGTGTTGGCGTTGTGGCCTGTGCCGATCCGGGACTCGTTCATCATGTGGAACATCATCGCGAGCCCCTGGGAGCGGCCCTGATCGTCCGGGGGCGGTCCCATCCGAATACCGAAACAGTCGTCATTCTCCCCGAAGGCAAGAAGTGCCGTTGCCTGGGCCTTGAGCCCCATCTTGTGCTCCAGGCTTACGGTCGCAACGTCGTTGGGCCGGCCGAGGCTTCCGTCTTCATTGACGCGGATCCTGGGAACGAGATAGAGGCCGATGCCAGGCGAGCCCGGCGCACCGCCCTCGGGACGGGCCAGGACCATGTGGATCGTGTTCTCGCAGATGCCGGCGTCCCCACCGGTGATGAACGCCTTCGTGCCCTGGATTCGGCAGATCCCGGGATCCGCCGTCGGACAGGCCCGCGTCGTGATGTCGCCCACGTCGGAACCGGCATTGGGCTCCGTCAGGCACATGGTCCCCTGCCAGTCGCCGCTCAACATCTTCGGCAGAAACAGCGCCTTGTCCTGCTCCGTACCGAACCGGATGATCAGGTTGGCGGCGCCGCTCGTCAGCTTGATGTAGGAGGTGATGGCCGGGCAGGCGGCCGTGTTCATCTCGTGGATCATCTTGTAGAGGATGAGCGGCATGCCGCCTTCGAGCTTCATGCATTCGCTGCTCGAACCCCAGCCGTTGGCCTGGAGGAACCGGTAGACGTCCGCATAACCCGGCGTCGGCGTGACGACGCCGTTTTCCAGCCTTGCCCCGATCTTGTCCCCCGGGCCATTGATCGGAAAGACCACCTCGCGGGCGATCTTGTACCCCTCGTTCAGATAGAGATCGACATCGTCAAGGCTGAAGTTGTCCCGGAAACGTTCGCAGTCAAACACCTCCGCCGCCGGGAGCCACTCCTTGACGATGAACCTTAAATCCCGGGTGTCATATCGGAATTCCATAAAACGTCTCCTATAGAGAGATCTTTGAAAATCTACTCCTTACTGTCACCCCGGCGAAAGCCGGGGTCCAGAAGGTCTTGAAAAGACTGGATATCGGCTTTCGCCGGTATGACGATTTGCCCAATTTGAAGGGTAATTCAAAGCTCTCATAGATGGAT
>Ga0208566_1001377_pt1 | contig 14211 bp, 15 predicted proteins | sample PL_2010_150m_FD_184159 | JGI IMG/M metagenome (GOLD analysis project Ga0208566, IMG submission 184159) | Freshwater microbial communities from Powell Lake, British Columbia, Canada to study Microbial Dark Matter (Phase II) - PL_2010_150m... | ecosystem: Environmental > Aquatic > Freshwater >...
TGCCCTGACTTTCCATCATAAGGTTTAAGCCACCGGCTTTAGCCGGTCAGCTTTAGCCGCGCCACTTATTGCGGAGAACAAATTGACGACATGCCGGTCAGCGCAAGCTGGTTTTAGAGAAGGCTCCCACGCTTTGCGGACTTTAGTCCGCGGGAGCCTGAGCCTCATCCCACCAGCTTTAGCTGGTGGTAGTTGAGTACGGCATGGGTGGCCGCTGAGACTTCCTTCGCACAACCATTGTTAAGTGGCTGTGGTCCCTTGAATCAAATGAGGTCAGGGTTGTGTTAACGCAGGGGGTAGACAGCATGCTGCTGACAAAGTGGTCGAGGTGACGCATTTGCGGATCCGTAACCATTCCTTGGACTTGCTATATTGATTATTATTCTATAGACTAGGTTAAATGTGCAAACAGGGGGTATCCTGATGAAGCAATCGATCGCCGCCAAGGCTGCAGATAGAGGTCGAATACTGACCCAGGCTGTCGCGGAAGTGTCGCGGCATTTGGATATCAGCTCGACCGAACTCGGCACTATCCTCGGCATCAGTCAGTCGTCAGCTTCCAGACTCATGAACGCTTCCTATACCCTACGCGAGCAGCATAAGGAATGGGAACTGGCCGCCTTGCTCGTCCGGCTTTACCGCGGTCTATATTCGATTGTGGGCAGCAATGATCATCTCGCGAAGGACTGGCTCAAATCGCGAAATAAGGCATTTGGCGACCAAATTCCGTTTGCAGTAATACAGCAGGCGAGCGGACTGGTACATGCCTGCGACTACGTCGATGCCCATCGCGCTCCGAGCTAACGCCCGCCCTTGGCAGGGCTGCGGTTGGCGTGCGATAGAAGCGCAACACAAGAACGCTACCATCGCTCTGGTCCACGGAAACGTGGCGGCGCAGGCCATCCTAGAAGACATCATTGAAGGCATTAAACCGGCGTTACCCTCAGACGCGAAAGGGCTTCATTTTCTGTTGAGCACGCCGTATCGGTATCTGTCACCGCCGCCTTCGGGATCGCGGTTTAGGGGTCGATTCGATTCTGCCGTATTCTACGGGAGCGAGGGCATCAAGACCGCTTGCGCCGAAGCTGGGTACTGGCGCCTCAGGTTCTGGATGGACAGTGAAGCTTTGGCTATCAAATCGTCCTCCATGCAGATGACGTTGTTTGAGTTTCATGGCGCCACCAATGCGCTCATCGATATCACTCAGCCACCTTTCGTGGCCAACCGGAACGCATGGGTTCATCTCACCGATTATCGGGCGACACAAGACCTCGCTGCCCAGGCAAGGAAGGAAGATATTGAGATGATTCGCTCGGAATCGGCTCGCAATAGCCCAGAAGGACGGTGTCTAAGCCTACTCTCGCCAGCGGTTTTCAAAGCTGTCGCCGAACCCTACCGATATCATCAACAAACCTGGAGTTTGTTCCTGCAACCACCGAATCTTGTAGTTTGGCAGCGGGATCTTAACGGCGATCTTTTCAGGTTCGAGTACGCGTGACGTCAGGTTGGTCCTCCTTCCCGACCTCAGCTTTTGGCTGCTGCGGTCCCAAAGACAAATGGGGGAGGCCACGGTGGCTTTCTATGCCGCTACTGCTATGTTCGCCATCTCTTCCTGCATCGTGGCAAGTACGTGTTTCTTGTCGTCTTCGTGCTTCTTCTTGTCCCGTAAGGATTGCTCTTGGCGTTCAGCCTTACGCTGATCCATGACGCCGGAGCAGATTCGGCGAATGATATTGAACTGGGAAGTGCTCTTGCGGGGGATGGAGAGCAGGTGGTTACGGACTTCACGCTCGCTGTTCAACTTGGCCCTGATTGCCTCGGAGGGGGTATCGGAGAGTTCCCCGGTGATCCACAGGTATTCGAGCAACACCAGATAGATGTCAGCCTTCTTGAGAACCTGAATGAATTCCGTCGCGGCTTGCGTGGTGCAGAAGGCCTGGTAGCCCTTGGTCCGGTGCGGCACCTTATCCGGGTCGCGGCCGCTCGCTAGAAATTTTTGTTCGGATTGCTGAATCCGGCGATCAAAGAACTCATTGATCCGCTCGAGTTGATCGTTAATGGAAATCTCGGCCTTGAAGACCTCCTCTTCTTGATAGACCTTACCGCTGACGCGCTCCGCCAAAATATTCCGGGCAGCGATAGTGATGTAGTGGGCATCGCGTGAAAGAACCTCGAAGGTCTTGGAGAAGACCCGGGTGACCTGCTCATGCGCGAGATATACCACCTCCTCAGCCATGACGGCGTTCTCATTTCGTTTCAGGAAATTGAGCGTACTGCGCGCCTGCCAGATTTTCTGTGGGATGACCTCACCTACCACTGCGGATTGCTCCATTATTCGTTCCCTCACCGAATGCTATGCGAGGCATGATTGCATAGTGACTTGGCTGCCTGTACCCACAATCCCTCACGTTTTGGGGGGGAATGATGCAGAAAAGGAATTTGCGGGTTGATTGTTCACAGGGTTGGCGTTACCTTCCCACCATGACGTCAGAACCACATGAACACAATCTGGCTGAGCTCACAGTTGAAGGAATTCTCAAGGATCCCTCAGCTTCCATGTGGCTTCAGGCGGCGATCAAGAGCGCACTGCTACGTGACATCGTGGATAGTGCGAATGACGCGGCTGTGTTGGCAGCCGTTTTAGAAGAACGGGCATGCCTCATCTTGCGTGAAGCCCAGATTGAGTTGTCACCGATCAAACTTTCAATACAAACTCCTCGAGTCGACTAATTAGGGCAGTCTATCAAAGGTTGTACGATCAAACTTGTTGGGTACCAACTTTGGAGTATCCCATTGCGGCGCCGGATCCTTTCTGGCTAATTCAAGTAGGAGTTCGCCGCTCTTCTCTTCGTCGAAAAGCTCGTGAATGAATTTGTAGGAACAATTGACCACGTCGATCATCAGTGCATTCATCTCGGCGTCGTTAAAGCGCGAGACGTTGTTCCAGGGAATCACTTCGGATGGCGTATGCACCGCGACATCCGAGTAATCTCCACTTTCCGAGCGCGGCCCCTTTCCGCCATGCAGGTCTTCCAGAAGGGTCGTGCGAAAGCACCGAAGCGCCATATATTTGGCGAGTCGCTGTTGAATAAGGGGGTCGGTGATAAGCGCTTTGATCTCACTTTCCATGTCTGAACTCTCCATCTGTTGGCAATCGTCGAGAATCCTTGTGGTGCGTTAGCGAATGACTCGAGCTGTCCCCCGCTATCTCACCGTGTCGCCTCAAGCATAGCAAAACATACTTTACTGCTTCTAGCCGCTGATCTGCTGGAACTTGCTACTCAGATAAGCGGCAATCTGGCTTGAAAGTTGATCAACAGTTGATTAACAGTGTGGGTGTTGTTATACTTATCGCAGAGTGATAATATAAGTAATGTCTCGTCGATCCGTTAAGCCTGATACGTCGTTATCCCTTCTTCTTGATCTCGATGGAACGAAAATCGGGGTTGGGACACAGTACTGGGTAAAAATCAACGCCTGGGTGATTGAGCCCGATGCAGCCAGGCCGCACGGCATTCGATATGAATTAACTCTGCACGATTTAAGCAATCGACGGATTCTGGGTTTCGACAATGCCCATGCGGTGAAACGCCCGGGCGGGCGATTTGTTGAACAACCTCGTGCCTACGATCATCTGCACCGCGGACCGAAGGATGTTGGAGTGCCTTACGCATATGTGAATGCGGGCAAGTTGGTCGGAGATTTCTGGCAGGTTGTTTTCAAAGCATTGGAAGAATTGGGAGAATCGCTATGAGCATTGGCAAAACGATCCGTGTCGGCATCATGCCCTTGGAAAAGGTGCGCGATTACACTCTTGCCATCGCAAGTGGGAAATACAAACGCAAGCCGACGGAACCCAAGATTTGGTTTACGTCGATTAAGTCTTTTGCGGCCGTATTGTCCGACGAGAACCGCGAATTGTTACAAATTATCCACGACAACAGGCCCGAATCCATTGCCGACCTGGAACAGATGACCGGCCGAAAGACGAGCAATTTGTCCCGTACCTTGCACACCATGGCAAATTACGGATTGGTGCGTTTGGAAGACGGCTCGCAGGGGCGTGGACGGCGTGCCGTGAAACCCGTAGCCGTCGCCCGTTCCGTCAATCTGACTTTGGATATCGGTTTTGGAGACAAACCTGTGCTGCGTCGGAGTGCTCGTCGGCAGACAGAACAGATCGCTGCCTGACTTTCCTCCCGAAGGATCGCAGGCTAGGCGATCTTTCGTCAGGCGATAAGCGCCTTCATTTCTTTCACTTCGTTTTCAGACAGATCGTTCATCAACAACGTTTCAACAGACGAACATGGATCGTGCCTTTGTGGCTGTGCGACAGAAGCCCTTACCGAGAACAATCCATCGACCAGCAAACTCATGCTTTCCAATGGCGCGGCACCGTGCCGCCTCTTTGCGGCACTTGGATGCATTTTCTAACAATTCAAAGTACATATTCCGTCCTCGTTGCCACTACCCCTTCGCCTGGATCAGCTTGAGTAGCACCACCGAAACGCTCGCCCCTTTGAAGGCACCTGAGCGTATCGTGCTGTACTCGTGGTTCCAGCCGTCGATAACAACCTTTCCCCGAAAACTTGCTGGCAGTACGGCCACCAGAATACCGTCTTCCTTCAGCAAGGAAACCGCCTTGCGCAGGTGCGCTTCGGCCCGGCCGTCTGCGAAGGGAGGGTTCATAACCACTCTTCCCCATCGTTTGTTCGGAACCCAATTCAAGAAGTCCTCATTGACGGTATAGAAGCCCTTCGCCTCGAGCACTTTGCACTGTAAAGGGCTAATCTCAACACAGGTGGTTCTGTCAATCGGCAGATAATCCGCAATCCCGCCCTGTCCGGCGCTTGGCTCTAAAACATCATCATCATTCCCGATGTCAGCCAGATCGACCGCTTCTTCAGCCAGATGGCGCGGCGTCGGATAATACTGGTGGGTACGGATCTCTGGCAGTTGCCCCGTTCTTAGAATGTGGCCCAAGACATCATCCAGAAAGTATTCGAATTGCCAGCTTCTGAAACCTGTTCCTTGCTTTACTCCGCCAATGAAACGCAATACCTCTTCCGTGCGCTCACTCAGACCTTCAACCGAGAAGCCGAATGAGAGGGAGAGTCTGTCTCTGGCAATTTCGCATTGGCTAAGCTCTTCCAATACTTCAAAGGGCACCAGGTCATGCACCAGCCGAATCGTTTTACTCTTCTTGCTCGGGGGTTTTCTGAACTCAGATGGAATGGCCATTGGGTGAAGCGAGGCTAAGACTGAGTTCAGTCGCCAGGCCATTTCCGGGCAGATTTCCATATGGGCTGTACCCACCTTGTAGGCACGTAGTTTCCAGGCGCCACCGTCAAAGGTATGCCATTTCCCGGAGCCAGCATCTCTAGTCACAGAACGGGCAATATTATTTAAGGCGTTATGGGTCAGACGAGACGACGGCGCATCACGCCCCATGAATTTAGCAATCACACAGCGTAGGTCATGGATGTAGTTCACGGTGTCGTAATCGACTGACCCATACGAATTAATCACACGACTGATGATCATCCGCTTCCCAAAAGCCTGAGGTTGATTGGTTAAATGCGTTTCGGAAAGCGCTGACCACAAACCATCGACCCTTTCGGCCAGAAATTGTTCACGTAGCACCAGCATGCCCTTGAGCGTGTTCCGGACGGTCTCTTCCTCGAAGGCGGGAATGGGCTTCATTACCTTCTGAGTTCCGGCATCACCGAACCGGTCGACCACCTTTTTTTCAACCTGGCAATATCCGGTACGAATCATCTCCGACCATTCATTGCGACGCTTGGCCGGCATAAATTCAAGGACGTCTGTCAGGTGGATCGCTCTCCCCCAATAGGAACTATCTAATGCCCGGATGGCTGGCTCAGCTTCAAATAATTTGGTCATATTGATCGTGCTAAAACCATGTGTTTGCTGGGCGCCTGTCATGAAATAATGTATGACATCGGTTTCGCCCTGGACATACCCAGAGATGCGCTCGATATCCGTTTTTTGTTGGCGATATAAAGAGAAGAGCGCGTCAAGTGGCGTTGAAATGGCCGGCAACGTTGAGTTGTCGAATAGGGTGTCGGGTCCGAAGACTTCTACGGTTGGGGTCGTATTCATGTCAATATTCTAAAAAATAGGACTACGGATATCTTATTTATTTTGTAATAGAACATGGAAGTCGTTGTGAAATGGACTTCAATCGATGAGGAAACCGTGGTTGGTGTTTTGCTTTTGGGGTTGCCTCCCCATTTTTTAATGGGGCAGTAGTGCTTTTCAGGAGTGATTTATGGTTGGGCCATTTTCTTCGGAAGAGATTGCACGAGCACGACGGCTACCACTTTTTGCTGCCTTGAACTTTATTGGTGCGTTTCATAAGGCGGATGGTGACTATGTGTCGTCGGAACCAGCTTGCAAGAGCAAACGGATCCATGTCAATTACCAGGGTCGCGACTTCCGCTTCATCGTGACGGGCGAGAAATGGGTAAACGAACTACTGCCGCGTGGTAGTCGGAATCGCGGCGGTGGGGGAGCCATCGACTTCGTCAGCCACATTACCGGGTTGAACTTTGTCCAGGCAGTGCGAATTTGCCTTCAATCCTCAGAGAGGGGTGTGGAGCAATGGGACTGAAAAAGGCTAGGAAGTATGTTCTGCCGGTGTTCCGGCTAACGGAGTTGTGTGGCGAGGCAGATCCGTACGCAACCCAAGTTATCATTCCGCCAGCTCCATCAAGGTCCATGACTACCTATTTTGTGCGTTCGGTCCAAGAGGTCGAGGAGGGCCTCGAAGATAGCGCGCGGTGGCGGAAGTACAACTACAATTTATTACCCGTTGTCGTTGATCAACACGGAGTTCCGTGGGATGCGGCAACCGTATACATCCTCTCGCGCCTTGGGGATCAGGTGACTCCCAACATGAGCACCTTCGACGGCGTCGCCGAAGACCTTAGCGCCTTCCTTGAATTCCTCCAAGAGAAGGAGATCGACTATACGATATTTCCACAGAACAAACTGCACCGCCCAACGTACATATTCCATGGTTATCTGAAGAGTCAGGTCTTCGATGGACGTCTGGGGGCGTCGACTGCGAAGAGACGCATGGGCGCGGTTATCAGCTTCTACCGTTGGTTGGAAAATGAAAAGGCGTTCTCGCCCGCGTTTCCGATGTGGGTGGACCGCGATCACTATTTGACTTTCAAGAACGCCCACGGATTTGAGACTGGCAAAAAGATCAAATCCACCGACGTGTCGATAGCTATACCTAAGCAATACGATCCGTTCGACGGCGCCATCGACGATGGCGGCAAGCTTCGTCCGTTGCCTCCCGAAGAACAACGGTGGGTCTTTGAGGCCTTGGCCCATCTTGGAAACACTGAGATGACGCTGATCCACAGCTTCATGCTGGCAACCGGTGCACGTATCCAGACGGCCGGAACACTGAGAGTCAGGCATGTCCGCCTGGAGCTGTCAGAAGGCGAGCAGGAATTTCGCTTCCCCGTGGGACCCGGGACTGGCGTCGACACCAAGTACGACAAACTCATGATCTTGTTCATTCCCCGGTGGCTCTACGAGCGCCTGCGAATCTACTCCTCCTCGGATCGGGCACGGGAAAGGCGCGCAAGAGCGGTCGGTGGCGACAGCGAGGATCAATACTTGTTTCTGACTCAGCAGGGCTCTCCGTACTATCGGAGCAAGAAGGAGACTTTGGCGTTTGATCCCAACAACAAGGTGAGACACCAGAAACGCGGCCAGACCGTGAGAATGTTCGTCGGACATCACGTCATACCTTACATTCGCCGGAAACACGACAAGCGCTTTCGCTACCAGGTGCATGACCTCCGGGCGAGCTTCGGCATGAATCTAACCGATCAGCAGCTCGCCCTGGTGGAGCGCAAACAAATTACGCTCGCCCAGGCCCGAGATTTTGTGAGGATCCGAATGGGACATGAGAGTAGTGCCACAACCGACATATATCTAAACCATCGCAGCAGGCTCAAGCAGGTCTATGCGGCGGTTGACAGCCACGAACAGTACTTGCGCAACCTGATTGAAGCGACCTGGGAAGGAAAATTGATTGAGCAAAGCTAGCAGCCAACAGGCTCCTGTTGCTTTCAGCGAGCGTCCAGTCACGGTTTATGAGATGCCCCTGAAGGCCAAAATTCTCCACTGCGAACGGGTCGTGCTGAAGTTCGGCGACAATTCCGTGGATATCGGTGCGCTGTGCTATCTGAGGCGGCCGGATTCGGCTATGTACAGGAGAAAATGGAATCAGGGGCGCCAGGTCGACTTGGGATCATTTGATGCGGCCCGTGCGAACCAAATTCGCGACGTGATAACGCAGCTTTCGGAGCGGATTAGTGCAGGCGGTTCGCGCATGAGAACGGCTGAAGACACCGCAAAAGGGTTGATACGTTTCATGGACTGGGCCGACCAGTCCGGCCATAAGGATGTACTGAGCGGCCAGAAGGCACCCTATGAAGGGTTTCGCGCGTATGTCCACTTTCTCCGGGAACGCGTGAACCGGCATGAAACCAAACCCAGTACCGGTGCTAATAGCCAACATACAGTCTTAACATTTCTTGAAAGATTCACGGGTCTCCACGACCTGCACCGCGGCATCAACTTGCTCAGCAATCCGAGGAACAGCGGCGGTGGAACTGAGCCGCCGGCGGAGGAAGATCTGGCGCGGTCACAGGGGTTGTGCGACGCGCTATTTACAGGGCTATCCGATTTCGTTCTTAACGAGAGCCGGTACCCTTTCCGGCTGCCGATGCCCAAGTCTCTTGGTTGGAAGGATGATTTCCTTTGGGTTTTCCCGACACGCAAATGGTGCATGCCACCGCATTTCTGGGAAAGCCGTAAGCAACTGAAGTCTGGGTACTGGGCTTATGACTACGCCCAGGGACGCTTGGCGACACTCGATGAAATGCGGCAACACTATGGTTCCCAACGCAGAGCGTCAATTCCATTAAAAAACGCCGAGGCGCTCATAACTAAAGCCAACGCCGATCCTCGGCATATCTGGCGAATCATGGCCGCCATGCTCGCGCACAACGCGTTGGTCTTTTTGTTCATCGCAGACACCGGCTGGAATCTGGCACAAGTTCTGGATGTCGGGTGGAACCCCAAGATCACCATCGGTACAGCCCAGCAGGGGTTCAGGGAAATCAAATACCGTGCAGGGGGAAACCCGGTATCGATCGTGATTCGCCATACATTTCTACCCCACTTCAAGCGCTTTCTTGAGCTGCGAACCTATTTACTGAATGGCCAGCCGCACGACAAGCTGTTTCTGACCCTTGGTACCAATGGATTGGGAAGTCCCGGCGACATGAAAGCAAGCCGCCTCGCGAGTTTTTACCAGACGCTCCGCATGATAGACCCGTCATTGCCGTGGGTGCTTCCGAAAAAGCTCCGCGCCGCCACACAGGACTACCTCATCCGTAACACGGACCCCGAGACCTCGGCTGTAATCATGGGGCATTCCAAGGAAACATCCAGCAAGAATTATTCGGCCGGCTCCAAGACAACGCAATATGGGGAAATGAGCAATTTCTTGGATAAGGTTCTTGAAAAGGCTCACAACAAGATAATCGTATTGAAAAAGGACGAACCTGTTCCAAACGGATTGGACGGGGCGGTCGGAACCTGCGCCAATTTCAACGAACCACACCCATTCGCCGACAACGTCCCCGTCAAACCGGACTGCATCCATCCGGACGGCTGCCTCTTTTGTGCCAACCACCGTGTGCATCCCGACGAAAAGGACACGCGCAAACTCGCAAGCGCCAGATATGTGGTTTGCCAGATCACGTACCTGCCCGGCAGCGAGGCGCACTTCCGGCCCGTCCATGACCGGATTCAGTCTCTCCTTGATGAGATCAAATCACGCGACGGCAACGAGGAGATGGTGGATCGGGTCGTTCGCGAGGTGGATGAAGGCGGCGAGTTGGACGCGTATTGGGAAACGAAACTGGCGCTCGTCAATGACTTGGAGATCAGCTATGACGACGGTGTTTGAGCCAAGAATTGAACTTCCAGAGAATGCCGCCGCGCCCGATGTTTGGGATGAGTCGCTCGGTCCTCGGCTGCCGCCTAACTTTGTGGTGAGCCGATACCGCGATGGCACGGTGGCCTCGCTCCGGGGCCACATGGCCTGGAACTGGAGCCCGTATGACCCGAAAGGGGAAAGCTGCTGGTTCTACTTTGATTACTGGAGGACAACAAAGAACCCTAATAAGAGTAACTTTTCTTTACAAGCACCAACGCCTGAGCGTCGGGCAATGGTCGATGAAGTTCAGCATCTCCTTAGCCTGCGCATTTACAAAACCTTGGGCGCAACGCTTTCGCCTCGCACCCTGCAACAAGAATTGACTTCGCTCAACGTTCTGGCGAGATACTGTGAAGCATATGCGCTTCGATTGCAGGACGTCCTGAGCGAGGCTAAACACCTGATCGAGTATGCGCGTGGGTTGAACGAAATGGCCGCGGCCAACTTTGCAAGATGGATTGGATTCCTGTCGTGCCTTGATCCCGATAAGGACATCGGGTTCCACGTGGCATGTAACGCGGTCATTAGTAACCTCCGCGCCGAGGCGTCGGCTTACCACGCCAAGAGAGACCAGACAGCGCCAATTCCCACGCGGATTTACTCGGGGATCATCACTTCCCTTTCCCGTGAAATGGACGACTGGGAGGCTGTTGAAGACCGCTACCTTGAGTTGGTGCGAAGGTGCGTCGCAGACAAGAAACGGAGAGGTGACGACGAACGGAGCCAGGGCATTGCCAGGGGTCTGATCAGCAAGCGTGGGTTGGATGCCTACTTTGATGCCAAGGGGCTAGCCAAAGACTCCACAGGGGCCTCGAAGGGCCTCGCCAACATGCAAATGGTCACCAAGCTTGTGGATCAAACCTTCAGTGGAATGAGAAGCGACGAGGCGAAGTACCTTCCTTATCACTGCATGGAAACCGAACGGACTCATGGCCGAACACACCACATCATCTGTGGCAAGACAACCAAACTCGAAAAGGGGAAGGTTCGGCGAACCAAGTGGGTCAGCAACCAGGAAGGCCACCGCGCAACACGCATCGCTCAGCGAATCGCCGACGTCATTTGCAAATCTCTGGGCTGCGTTCCGACGGAATCCAATGGTCCGCTCGATGCCTTTCCCCTGTTCGTTTCGACCAAATACCTTGGCATCGCTGGCGGCGCCTTGCCTGGCGGTGATGTGAAAACATTCCTGCCCGGCATGTTGATGTTAAATCAATCGCAATATGCGGAATTAAGAGAGAGGTTGCGGCCTCTCATTGAGGAAACGGACCTTCGCGAGTTGGAGAAAATTAATCCTCACCGAGCGTGGCGCGCTGAAAAGGCCTTTCAGGTCGGGCAGCCTTGGCCCCTGAGAACGCATCAGCTGCGTCGCTCGCTGGCACTGTATGCCCAGCGCAGCGGGCTTGTTTCCCTGCCGTCCTTGCGTCGGCAACTGCAACACCTCACCAAGGAAATGTCGCTTTATTACGCCAATGGATCGATCTTCGCCAAGAACTTCATCGAGAACGACCCGGAGGACTACCAGAAACACTTTTGCAAGGATTGGCGTGAAGCCAAGCCGATCTCCGAGGCTTTGACGTACCTCAGGGAAGTGATCTTCTCGGATGAACCATTGTATGGCGGGGCCGGCGCGTTCGAACAGCAAAAGAAGAATCGTGGGCAAGTGACGGATCGCCAGGAGATCTTGCGCAGGTTCAAGAAGGGAGAGATCGCCTACAAGGAAAATCCTCTGGGCGGTTGCGTGAAAGTTGGTGCGTGCGATCAACCGGGCCTCGACCTTCTCGATTCCATCTGTGCCGGCGGATGCAAAAACCTAGTCGGGAAGATGTCACATATTGAGCGCGCCATCAGCCGGGAGGAAAAACTGATTGCGAAGCTTAATCCAGAATCGTTCGACTACCGCATGGAAAAGAGGATCCTGGATCAACTGACCTCCGCACGCTACAACTGGTCGCAGACTTCAGAAAGGAGAGACAACAGTGGCTAATATTCTGGATGATTACTTCGCTGCCTTGGAACGGCTTAGAAAGGGTCGCCCGAACGTCGTTCCGAAAGGCACGAAGATTACCAACGACGCTGTTGCCCTGGAAGCGGGCCGAGGTAAAGGAAGCATCAAGAAGTCACGCCGCATCTTCTCTGACCTGGTCGAAGCGATCAACCAGGCAGCGGCAGAACAATCGCGCCCACGCGACGAAATCAAGGACCGCTTGAACGTCGTGAAGCACGATGTTCAGAAGTACCGGTCGCTGTGGGAAGAAGCGCTCGCTCGAGAAGTGTCCTTGCTGAATGAGCTGTATGCAACCAAACAGATGCTGGCATCTCTGACCGGGGAAAACGTGCTACCTTTCCTCAGAGGAACACCCCCGAAGGATCAAACAACCAAGAAGGCAGGGGAATAAATGGACAAAATAACCCTCAGAATGTCCATCAATCTGCCACGCAGATGGACACACCATAATTTCCTACGTATTGATTTCTTGATACTTACCGTTGTCCATTCGTGCAAAACTTATCCATGTAGGACATGGTGTTTTTGAATTAATTTGCCCGCCATGGCTTCAAGTGCGCCTTGCTGGGGTTGTAGGCAATAAACTGAAAGTAGCCCGGATGGGGCTGGTGATGCCTGCCGTTTCCGGCAAAAAACCTGATTTCGTGGAACGCTCTCCTTCAGGAAAACGTTCTAAGAAACCCACCGCAAAGCGATGGGAAGTTGAAACACTGGGAAGAAGTACGCTCCCTGGTTATTTGAGGTCGATACTGCCGTTGTCGTTGATCCTCACTATTGCGATGACATCGTCACTATCACGATGGATGAAGCAGCACCATTGATCCATCCGGCGCTCCAGGTAAAGTCGCGGTCCATCCTGCCAACGAACATTCGGTTTGGCAAGATCGACAACGACTTGTTCCTCGTTGGCCACGATGTGGGCATCGAGCAGCGGTACGTTATCGGTGAAACACCCGTTGTTATCGTCGTAGGTGGCGAGCTGCTGCACAACCGCGACTTCAGCTGTGCCGTCAAGCAGATGCTTGATTTCCTCCTTGACGGTGATCTCGTAGTGGTCGTCTGGCAGCGGCTCATATTGAAACCACTGCGACAGGCCAGCCAACTTCAGGATCAAGCCGTAAGTGAGGCTGGTCCCTTTGACGATTTTTGATGTAGTACGCACTTTCTTCTCCTTCTAATGAATTGAGGGGGAGTCCTGACCCGGAGGGGCCAGAGACCCCTCATGGGTTGTTTGTAGATCCCGTTGCGCTCAAGAGCGTTCCGGTTCTACATGTCATGATGTTTACAACACTAGCGGCTCACGTCGCTGCCTTTCAGCGAACGCTTCGAGTTCGTCCTCCGATACGAGTTCTGTGGCTAAGCAGGCTTGAGAGACCAGTGCGGCGATTTGCTTTGCGTAGGCATCATCAACGGGGGTTCCGTTCATGAATTTTTGCTTAAACATCATTTTTTGCTCCTTCGTAATAATGACGCAGAGCACACTGGTCCCCATGCGGGTTCGAGTGCGCCCCGCAGGGGTGGCAGACAGTGAAGTCTGAAAGTAGCCCGAATGGGCCGGGTGATGCATGCCGTCTCCGGCGAGAAACCAATTTCCTTAAAGACTCACCTCACGGGAACAGGCGGAGGTACTCTCTTGTGTGTGAGCTGTACGTTACGAAGTTCGGTTTCAAACATTGGCTTGGTCCGAGTGTGGACACCACTTACATAATAGAAATTATGGTTTGCGTTATTATGTTTTAGTCGATATGATGCAACCTATGTTTTCTAATAACGACACAACAAACGCACTCGTCGCCCTTGGCGAGCGGTTGCGCACCGCCAGAATCGCCAGAGGCGATTCTCAGGCGTTATTCGCGCATCGGCTTGGGGTTGCCATCCCTACCCTGCGTGCCATGGAGCAGGGATTGCCCACGGTCGCCGTCGGCGCCTGGGTCGCAGCACTTTGGATGCTGTCCCGCATAGAGGACATCGAACGGGTGCTGGAAAAGCAAGAAAGCCTGTTTGAACGTGCCGCATCGCCCCGCAAACCTCGGATCAGAGTCGCCCGGCGAGGATTCCCGGCATGAACCGGCTGCGGGTGTGGATCACTCTTCCGACGGGTGAGACAACCGCACTGGGTGAACTTGTCTTCGACGACATGAGCCCTAAC
>Ga0208566_1001378_pt1 | contig 14206 bp, 11 predicted proteins | sample PL_2010_150m_FD_184159 | JGI IMG/M metagenome (GOLD analysis project Ga0208566, IMG submission 184159) | Freshwater microbial communities from Powell Lake, British Columbia, Canada to study Microbial Dark Matter (Phase II) - PL_2010_150m... | ecosystem: Environmental > Aquatic > Freshwater >...
CCGGGTTGATCGCAAACTGCACGTTGGAGCCGCCGGTATCCACGCCGATCTCGCGCAGCACCGCGATGCTGGCGTTGCGCATGATCTGGTATTCCTTGTCGGTCAGGGTCTGCGACGGCGCCACGGTGATCGAGTCGCCGGTATGCACACCCATCGGGTCGAGGTTTTCGATCGAGCAGACGATGATGCAGTTGTCCTTGCGGTCGCGCACCACCTCCATCTCGAATTCTTTCCAGCCGAGCAGCGATTCCTCGATCAGCAGCTCGTTGGTAGGCGAAGCCTCCAGGCCGCGCTTGCAGATTTCGACGAACTCCTCCTGGTTGTAAGCGATGCCGCCGCCGCTGCCGCCCATGGTGAAGGACGGCCGGATGATGGTCGGGAAGCCCAGCGCCGCCTGGACCTGTTGCGCCTCCTCGCTGCTGTGGGCGATGCCGGAACGCGCCGAACCCAGACCGATGCGGGTCATCGCCTGCTTGAACTTTTCGCGGTCCTCGGCCATGTCGATGGCCTCGCGCGACGCGCCGATCATCTCCACGCCGTATTTTTCCAGCACACCGTGCTTGGCCAGATCGAGGGCGCAATTCAACGCCGTCTGTCCCCCCATGGTCGGCAGCAGCGCATCGGGGCGCTCTTTGGCGATGATGTTTTCCACCACCTGCCAGGTGATCGGCTCGATGTAGGTGACGTCGGCCATTTCCGGATCGGTCATGATCGTCGCCGGATTGGAATTCACCAGGATCACCTGGTAACCCTCGTCGCGCATCGCCTTGCAGGCCTGGGCGCCGGAATAGTCGAATTCGCAGGCCTGGCCGATGACGATGGGGCCGGCGCCGATGATCAGGATGCGGTGGATGTCGGTGCGCTTGGGCATGTTCTATTTCAACGCGGGGTGATGCGCCTGCATCAGGCCGATGAATCGGTCGAACAGGTAGGCCACGTCATGCGGCCCCGGGCTCGCCTCGGGATGGCCCTGGAAACAAAAGGCCGGCTGGTCGGTGCGCGCCAGGCCCTGCAGGCTGCCGTCGAACAGTGAGACATGGGTTGCCCGCAAATTAGCCGGCAACGAGTCGGCATCCACCGCGAAGCCATGGTTCTGGCTGGTGATCAACACCTGCCCGGTATCGAGATCCTTGACCGGGTGATTGGCGCCGTGGTGGCCGAATTTCATTTTGATGGTCTTGGCGCCCGACGCCAGCGCCAGCAACTGGTGACCCAGGCAGATGCCGAAGGTCGGGATGCCGCGCGCCAGCAACTCGCGGATCGCCGCGATCGCATAGCCGCAAGGCTCGGGATCGCCCGGACCGTTGGAGAGAAAAACGCCGTCGGGATTCAGCGCCAGCACTTCGGCCGCCGACGTCTGCGCCGGTACCACGGTCAGCCGGCAGGCGCGGCCGGCGAGTATGCGCAGGATGTTGCGCTTGACGCCGAAGTCATAGGCCACGACATGAAATCTCGATAGCTTTTCGTCCGTAACATAGCCCTTGCCGAGCCGCCACTCGCCTTCGGTCCAGGGATAGGCATGGGTGGCGCTGACGACTTTCGCCAGGTCCATCCCGGCCAACCCGGGAAAGGCTTTCGCCTTGGCGATTGCGGCAGTTGGGTCTACCGGCTCGGTCAATGATGCGCCGCTCACCAGGCAGCCCGCTTGCGCCCCGTTCTCGCGCAGGATGCGTGTCAGCTTGCGGGTATCGATGTCGGCGATGGCGACGAGGTTCTCGGATTTCAGATAGCCGCCCAGCGTCTGTTCGCTGCGAAAATTCGAAGCCAGCAACGGCAGGTCGCGGATCACCAAGCCCGCGGCATGAATCCGATCGGCTTCGCAATCCTCGCGATTGACGCCGGTATTGCCGATGTGCGGGTAAGTCAGGGTGACGATCTGCCGGCTGTATGACGGGTCGGTGAGGATTTCCTGATAGCCGGACATCGCCGTATTGAACACCACCTCGCCGACGCTGCTGCCGGGAGCACCGATGCCCCGGCCCTGAAATACCGTCCCGTCGGCAAGTGCAAGTATGGCGGGCGGGAACTGGGTCACGGTCAGGCTCCTGAATTGACGCTGGCGGTATTTCCAAGCTAGCACCCTAAAACCAAGGGCGGGCACTAGATGTGCAAAGCGGGGCGGGCCTCAGCCCACCCCGCTTTGTCAATCGCATGAATTATAGCGCCGAAGCCTTGATACAGGCAAGGCGGATGAGGGATCAGGATTCGATATTGCGCCTGAGGCGTTCCGTCAGGATGCGCATCACTGCAAGGCCGAAATGCGGCGTCGCCTCCATCAGCGCGATGAATTGCCCCTCCCGCACCTCGGCGATCCGGCAGTGGCTCCTGGCGCAAGCATCGGCGGAACGGGCCCGGCCGTCGATGATGCCCATCTCGCCGAACATCCCGCCATGCTCGACGACGAAGATGACGTTTTCGCCCCTGCGAATCTCGACACTGCCGGAGAGCAGCACGGCCAGATAATCGCCGGGATCGCCGACCCGGAAAATGCTCTGCCCCGGACCGTACTCACGGATGGTTGCGTGCCGCGGACCTTCGCTGCCCAACAGTTTCTGCATCAGCCAGCCTGAGACATTCTTCATTGCGGCGCACCCGTTCCGTGATCCGTCATGCCAGGTGTTTCTTGAAATGCGCGACCGTGCGCTGCCACGACAGCTTGGCCGCGGCTTCGTTGTAGCGTGGCGTCGAGTTGTTGTGAAAACCGTGCTGCGTTCCCGGATAGACATGCACCTGGCAAGCCACCCCGGCGGCCTTGAGCGCCGACTCGAACGCAGGGTAGGTGGCATTGACGCGTTCATCGTGTTCCGCCAGGTGGCAGAGCAGCGGCGCCCTGATCTTCGCCACGCTTTCCGTGTCGGCCGCGACACCGTAGTACGGTGCGCCGGCGTGCATGTCCGGCCCCAGCGCAGCGGCCAGGTAGTTAACCACGCCACCGCCATAGCAAAATCCCGTTACGCCCAGCTTGCCCGTGGATAGCTGGTGCGCCTTGAGAAATCGCGCGCTGTTCAGAAGGTCGAGACGCAGCTTTGCCTGGTCGAGGCTCCCTTGCAGGGTGCGGCCGTCGTCGTCATTGCCCGGATAGCCGCCAACCGGGAAGATTCCATCCGGGGCGAGGGCGAGGAATCCTTCCACCGCGGCACGCCGGGCAACGTCCTCGATGTAGGGATTGAGCCCCCGGTTTTCATGCACCACCAGCACCGCCGGAAAGGGGCCTGGCCCGGCCGGCTGCACCAGATACCCGCGCATGGTGCCGGAATTGCCTCCGGGCGAGGGATAGGTGGCGTAGTTGGCCTTGATGCGTTGATCGGTGAATGAAATCGTCTGCGCCTGCGCATAGCGCGGCAGCAGCGCCTGTGCCATCACCAGCCCGGCTCCGCCCAGCAGCGCAAGCGCTGCGGCGCGACTGAGGAATTCGCGCCGGTCGATACGGCCGTGGCAATATTCGTCGTACAGGTCGAACACGCGCTGGTCGATCTCCCGCTGGGTAATGCCTTGCGCCGCTGGGCGTGCCGGAAGCCGCTGTCTGCTCATTGCTTCTCTCCTGGCATGGGGTTGGAGTTCGCCATGTGACGTCCTGCGGGGTAGGAGCGCCCTCAGTGCGCTCCTCCTATGGCATTTCGCGCGTCAATTTACCGAGTCGAATACCGCCTTGGCCTGGGCGTGACAGAACGGGGGTTCGTAGCTGCCGTGATAGGCGCCGTAATAGGCCGCAAACGCCGGCTGGGTCGGATCGGTCGGCGCCTTGCCGCCCGGGGCGAAGACGGCCTGAACCATCGCATCCACATCCACCGACGTGACGTTGGTCAGCTTGCGGCTATCGAAGTCGGCTTTCGCCGGAATCATGTGCAACGCCGGTGGCACCGTCGGGTCGCCGGCGCCGCCACACAACAAGGTCCTGGACTTCGGACTCCAGCCCAGCAGGTCATTCTTCTTGGCCGCCAGGTAAAGGGCATTCTTGTCGTTGGTCTGGGTGTCGGTGATGAAGGCCGACTGGAACATGGCATCGCGCGCCTGGGTGGGCGACTCACCTGTCGCCCCGGGTACCTTGCCGGTGGTCACCAAAGTGGTGTAGGTGAGGGTCGGACTGGGGAGCAGGCTTTCCACATAGTCCGAGTAAGGGGCCTTGAAGGCAGTTTTGACATCGCTGTAAATATTGCCATAGACCTTTTGCCAGGACGTGACCAGGAATGGCACGAAGAACTGATAGCCCGCAATCACGGCGGTGGACTTGAAGGAGGCCGACAGGTTGTAGGGACCGGCGAGGTGCGCTCCAGCGACCACATTTATCTCCTTGGCGTTGTCACGCTCGATGGCGCGATGTGCGGCCATCGAAGAGTGGCCGCCCTGCGAATAGCCGGTCAGCATCACTTTGCCAGACAGCGGCGCGCTGAAGCTCTTGGCCGCGATGCGTGCCGCCCGGATCGAGTCAATGACGCTGGTGGCCTCCGAATCGGCGTGCAGGTAAGGATGATAGGTGTATTTCGACTTGGCGTAGCCCAGGTAGTCTGTGGCGACAACCGCATAACCCTGGGCGGCGTAAGTGGCAGCCAGCAGGAAGGTCTCACCGTCAGCCGGATTCGCCAGGGTGCGGGGTTTCTGCACGTCGGTGCCCTTGGCATAGGCCACCAGCCCCGCCGCGTTGCTGCAGTTGCCAGCCGGCACCAGCATGACGCCGGAGGCATTGGTTTTTTCGCCGCCGACGCCGACGGTGTTGTAGTTCAAGGCCACCACCTTCACCTCGCACTTGGCCTTGCCGGTAATCGCCTGCAGGCCGCTGGCCAAGGTTCCGCCATCGATCTGCGCCACGCTGAGCGTCGTCACCACCGCGGCCGGGTCGACCAGCGTTCCGCGGTCCATGGCCGCCTTGAGGGAAAGCCCCGAAACCGCGACCAGGCGCAGGTCGCCAAGATTCTTGCCGGCTGCAGTGAACGCCACCTTCAGATTGTCAAGCACCTTGTCGTCGGCATCGCCGATCTTGAAGACTCCGGTCAGCAGGTCGCCCGACGGTGCTGCGCCGGCCAGCGCCGCGACTTCACTCTTTACGTAGGTCTTTGCAGCAGCCAATCCGGACGCGATGGCAGTGCCTTTGGCGGCGTCGTAGTTCGCAAATGCCGCGGCCGCATCCGAACCCAAAGCCTTGGTAATCACCAGGTCGGACCAGGGTGTGACGTTGAGGTTTCCGGCTTCGACGGCAAAACTGTGCAGGATCACGGTGCCGTTGCTGACTTGCACCATGCAGGGGACGGCCTGGAGGCCGCTAAGTTCGAGAGAGAAAGTCCCGTCGTTGCCGGTCTTGCCCGACAACGCGTCGCCCGCGACGCATTTTGCGCTCACCGTGGCGTTGGCCAAAGCACCACCGGTGGCCGCCAGACCGTTGATGAATGGGTTATTGGGTGGGGCCGGGCCGTCCCCCAGACAGCCGGCAATTATCACGGTGACGCACAGCGCGGCCAGCCGGCCCTTGAAATTTCTCATGCTTGTCTCTCCTCGTTGGAATTATTTTATGTTGCAACATTCAGGGCGCAGATTGGCCCATCGGCCGATGAAAGTCAATCCGACGGGATGCCACAGCGATCATGGCTGCAAGCACCACGCGGCGCCGGCTCCGGGCGATCAGCGCAAGCCCAGGACGTCCTGCATGTCGTACAGACCGCTAGCCCGGTTCCGCATGTAACGCGCCGCCCGCAGCGCGCCCATGGCATAGGGCATGCGGCTGGCCGCCTTGTGCGAAATTTCGACGCGCTCGCCGGTGCCGGCGAACAGCACCGTGTGATCCCCGACGATATCGCCGCCACGCAGCGTGGCGAAGCCGATCTGCGACGCCGGCCGTTCCCCGGTATGGCCTTCGCGTCCGTAGACGGCGCACTCCGAAAGGTCACGGCCGAGCGCGGCGGCGACCACTTCGCCCATGCGCAAGGCGGTGCCCGAGGGCGCATCGACCTTGTGGCGATGGTGCGCCTCGATTACCTCGACGTCATAGCCCTCGCTCAGCGCTCTTGCCGCCACATCCAGCAGGCGAAACACCAGATTGACGCCGACCGCCATGTTGGGCGCGAAGACGATGGGGATCTCCCGCGCCGCCGACTGAATCGCCTGCTTGCCCTCGGCGGCGAACCCGGTGGTGCCGATCACCATGTGTACGCCACGGCGCCGGCATACCTCCAGATGCTGCAGAGTACCTTCGGGCCGGGTGAAATCGATCAGGCAATCTGCCTGCGCCTGCCCGAGCGCCGCGTCGATGTCGTCGCCGATGCGGACCCCGCACGCGGCGCCGATCAGTTCGCCGGCATCCTTGCCGAGGCAGGCGCTGCCTGGCAGGTCGAGCGCGGCGGCAAGAATCGCATCGTCAGCCTGCGCGACCGCCTCGATCAGCGTTCGGCCCATGCGGCCGGATGCCCCGGCGATGGCGATGCGCAGCTTGGCTCCCGCCGCCATGACCTAATTCCGCGCCGGCTCGGGCTTGGCAGCCCCGGTTGCAGCGGGACCCGACCTCGGTCCGATTTCGACGACGCGCTCGGAAGACGCTGCCGGTGGAGGCGACGGATCAGCCAGCACGTCGCCGTCGAACCGCGCCAGTTTGCCGTCTGCAAAATACACGGTCAGACGCCGTTGCTGGACTTCGCCAAAACCCGGCTGAAAGCGATATACGTAATCCCAGCGGTCGGCATGGAATGGATCGGCCAGCAGCGGGGTGCCGAGGATGAAGCGCACCTGGTCACGGGTCTGCCCGGGTTTGAGCATGGCGACCATTTGCGGCGTGACGAAATTGCCCTGCCGGACGTCGATCCGGTAGGGGGTCAGCAGCGAAGCAATATCCGGCGTGCTGGAACAGCCGGCAAGCGCGACGAGGAGAACTGGAATGATTAGGCGCTTCATGGCTGGCTCGTTTGGTGGGTCAAAAAGCAGGGCAATCCGGGAATACCCACAAAAAATATCCAGGGGAATGCGAAAACTATATCATAAGGTCGTTGTAACCTCGGTTAGCTTAGCGCCATGAGCCAATCCTACGACCTGAAGAGCAGCGGCCTGAAAGCCACCGTTCCGCGCCTGAAGATTCTCGACCTGTTCATCAAGAACGAGGCGAACCAGGGACGTCACATGGCCGCGGAAGACGTCTATCGCCACCTCATCTCCGAGGACATGGACATCGGACTGGCCACCGTCTACCGGGTATTGACGCAGTTCGAGCAGGCCGGCTTGTTGCAGCGGCACTATTTCGACTCGGGCAAGGCGGTGTTCGAACTGAACGAAGGCTCCCACCACGATCACCTGGTCTGCCTGCAGTGCGGCAAGGTCGAGGAGTTCTTCGACCCTCAGATCGAAGAGCGGCAGAATGTCGTCGCCAAGGAACACGGCTTCGTGGTCAGCGATCATGCCTTGTATCTCTACGCCAATTGCGTTAAGCCGGACTGTCCGAACAGGAAATAGGCGACCGGCGCTGTCCTTCCTTGGAAGCATTCATCACCTCGACCGTGCTGGTCGCGTTGGCGGAAATTGGCGACAAAACCCAGTTGCTCTCGTTCGTTCTGGCTGCACGCTTGCGGAAACCGGGTGCCATCATTGCCGGGATTTTCGCCGCCACCATCGCCAACCACGCGCTGGCCGGTTCGCTCGGCGTTTGGCTGGCCAGCCTGGTTTCACCGCAGTGGCTGCCCTGGCTGACGGGGCTGACCTTTGTAGGGTTCGGGCTATGGGCGCTCCATCCCGACGCGCTGGATGACGATCCGAAGTTGCACCGGGCGGGCGCCTTCGTCACCACGCTGATCGCCTTTTTCATCGCCGAAATGGGCGACAAGACGCAATTCGCCACCATCGCGCTGGCCGCTCGTTTCGACGCGCTGACCGCGGTGGTGCTGGGTACCACGCTGGGCATGATGGCCGCCAACGTGCCGGCCGTCATCGTCGGCGAAGCCCTGGCGAAACGCCTGCCGCTGAAGGCGATCCGCATCGCCGCGGCACTGGTTTTCGTCGCCACCGGCGTATTGACGATCAGCGGCGTAACCGGCGTCGCCTGGTAGTGAACTGTCTACTTAGTACTTAACATTTCGGCGGCATGCCTGCGCGTCGTCTCGGTGATCTTAACTCCGCCCAGCATGCGCGCCAGTTCGTCAATGCGGGCACCATGATCAAGCGGCGTGACCCTTGAGCGCGCCGCACCGGCATGCTCTTCCTTGACCACCGACCACTGCCAGTCGGCGCAGGCGGCAACCTGCGGGAGATGGGTGACGCATAGAACCTGGCGGCTTTGCCCGAGTTGATGCAGCATGCGCCCGACGATCTCGGCGGCTCGACCGCCGATGCCGACATCGACTTCGTCGAAAATCAGCGTCGGCACCTGGGTCGCCTGGCTGGCGATCACCTGAATTGCCAGGCCGATGCGCGACAGTTCGCCGCCCGAAGCCACCTTGGCCAGCGGACGGAGCGGTTGCCCGGCGTTCGCCGACACCAGAAACTCGACGCCCTCCAGGCCGTAGGCGGCGCCCTCGGCGAGTTTCTCCAGGGCGATCTCGAAACGCCCGCCGGCCATCGCCAGTTGCTGCATCGCGGCGCTGACCGCCCGGCTTAATTCGGCGGCGGTCTTGGCGCGCCCCTTGCTCAGTTTTGCGGCAGCATCGGTGTAGCACTCTCGCGCCCGTGCTTCATGCTCGGCCAGGGCTGCGGCGTCGGCCAGCAGGCTGAGTTCCTCCAGGCGGGCAGTGTGTTCGGCCAGTTGTCGCGGCAGTTCCTCCGCTGTGACGTGGTGCTTGCGCGCCAGCGCCAGCACCGCCGCCATGCGGTTTTCCAGTTCCGCCAGGCGCTGCGGTTCGAGATCGAGCTTGCGCTGGTAATGGCGCAAGGCGTGGCCGGCCTCCTGCAATTGAATTTGCGCACTCGACAGCAGTTCCAGCGGCTCCTTGAGTTCGGCATCGTAGTCGGACAGTCCGCCCAGGCGCGACAGCATCTGCTCGAGTTGCGGCGCCACCGCCAGGTCACCTTCGTCGAGGGCGGCCAGCGCCGCCTCGGTGCCTTCGATCAGGCTCGCCGCATGCGACAGACGCCGTTGCTCCTGGTTATCCTCCAGCCATTGCACCGGTTCGAAAGCCAGCGCCCGCAATTCCTTTACCTGCCATTCCAGTGTCTCCCGCTCGCGTGCGCTCGCCGCCGCATCGCGCAGCGCATGCTCGCAGGCCTGCCGCAGCTTCTGCCAGGCGCGGTACTTCTCCGACACTTCGCGCGCCAGTGGCGTCAGGCCGGCGTGGGCGTCGAGCAAGCCGCGCTGGGACTCGGCACGCAGCAGCGAATGATGGGCATGCTGGCCGTGGATGTCGGCGAGAAACTCGGCCGCCTCGCGCAACTGCGCCAGCGTCGCCGGCACGCCATTCACGTAGGCGCGCGAGCGGCCGCCGCTATCCACCACGCGCCGCAGCAGGCAGCCAGCCTCGGCATCCAGATCGTTGTCGCGCAGCCAGTCGGCCAGAAGACCGGCGGCAGGGACATCGAATTCGGCGCCGACTTCAGCGCGCTCGCAGCCGCTGCGCACCACTGCCGGGTCGGCACGCTCGCCGAGTGCCAGCGACAAGGCGTCGACCAGGATCGACTTGCCCGCGCCGGTTTCGCCGGTAAGCGTGCCAAAGCCATCGGCAAAATCCAGTTCGAGCCGGTCGACGATGACGAAGTCACGGATATACAGACGGCGTAACATGAACGATGGGTGACTGGAGCGCTGGTGATCAATGCCGCGGGGTGGCGCTCCAGTGCAGCTTTTCGCGCAGCATGGCGAGATAGCTGTAACCGGGAGGATGCATCAAGGTGATGGCGTGGCGCGCGCGGACGATGCGCACACAGTCGCCGGCGCGGGCTTCGAAATGCGTCTGGCCGTCGAAATGAATCCGGGCATCATGGTTGGGCATCAGCACGATCTCGATGCAACTCTGGTCGCAGATGGTGATCGGGCGGTTCGACAGCGCATGCGGGCAGAGCGGAACCAGCGCGATGCCGGGCACCGCCGGATGCAGGATCGGACCGTTGGCGGAAAGCGCATAGGCGGTGGAGCCGGTCGGCGTGGCGACGATCATGCCGTCGGCGCGCAGCACATAGATGAACTCGCCATCGACCTTGACCTCCATTTCGATCATCCGGCCGACATCGCCCTTGTTGACGACGACGTCATTCAGGGCCAGCGTGTGGAACATCCGCTGCCCATCCCGCAGCACCTCCGCATCGAGCAGGAAGCGCTGTTCGCGGGTGAACTTGCCGGCCAGCAGCGCGGCGATGCCGGCGAGCATGCCGTCATTGGCGATATCGGTCATGAAGCCGAGTTGGCCCTGATTCACGCCGACCAGCGGCACATCGTGGATGGCCAACTTACGCGCGGAATTGAGCATGGTGCCATCGCCGCCGAGGACAATTGCCAGGTCGGCGCGGGCACCGATGGTGGCATAAGATGCCACCTCGCAGCCGTAGCTCCCCACCGACGCCGAGGTCCCCTCCTCGACCAGCAAATGGCGTCCCTGCTCCCGAAGAAAGTCGACCAGGATGCGCAGCGAACCCGCGATCTCGGGACTCTGATATTTTCCGATCAGGGCAATGGTGCGAAATTCCTGCTTCATCCCACCCGAATCCTCTCGTGACAGCTTGAATTAAACCACAAAACATCGCTGCCCCAGATTCGCCGGTAGGCGGCGCTTAGCGAAAATCCCGGCTGCGCGTCGCCAGTTGCCCCAGCAGTTGACTGTGGTCCACCAGCCGCCGGGCGATCAGATGCACCACCTCGCCCTCCCTTTGCAGCACGCCGAGCACGCCCAGGAGACGCGCGCCGAGCAGTTCGCGGCGCTGGCGTTCGGCCAGCCTGGGATGGACGATGATGTTGGCCAGCCCGGTCTCGTCTTCGAGCGTGACGAACAGGGTACCGGTGGCGGTATCAGGGCGCTGGCGACCGGTGACGATGCCGGCGCAACGTGCCGGACGACCGTTCTCCAAAGTATGCAATTGCGCGGCATCGGCGTAACGCAACAGCGCCAACTGCTCACGCAACAGGCACAGCGGATGGCGACCGAGCGTCAGGTGCAGGCTGGCATAGTCGGCCACCAGGTCCTGGCCTTCGCTGGGCGCCGCCAGCATGATGACTTCATCATCGCGCGGCGGTGCCTCGGCGAGCAGATCGCCCTGTACCGGTACATCGCTCACCGCCCAGGCGGCCTGGCGGCGGTGACCGGCGAGCCGCACCAGCGCACCGGCACCGGCCAGCAGATCGAGATCGGTGCGCCCTAGTCGCGCGCGGCGGGCCAGCTCGGCGACGTCGCGAAATGCTCCCGCCGAGTTTTTCACGCGTGCCGCCGCGATGCGCTCGCCGGTCGTCCGGCTTAAACCGGCGATGCGCTGCAGGCCCAGCCGCACCGCCGCCTCGCCCGGCTGTCTGCCGGCGACCAGGGTGCTTTCCCAGTCGCTCGCCGCCACATCCGCGGCGCGCACCTCGACGCCGTGGCGGCGCGCGTCCTGCACCAGTTGCGAGACGGCATAGAAGCCCATCGGCTGGCTGTTGAGCAGCGCGCACAGGAAGGCCGCCGGTTCAAAGCGCTTCAGCCAGGCCGAGACATACACCAGCAGGGCGAAGCTGGCGGCGTGCGATTCGGGAAAGCCGTATTCGCCGAAGCCCTCGATCTGCCGGAACAGGCGCTCGGCGAATTCCTGCGGGTAGCCGCGCGCCCGCATGCCGCCGATCAAGCGCTCCCGAAACTCGCCGACATCGCCCTTGAGACGCCACGCCGCCATCGAACGCCGCAACCGGTCGGCTTCGCCCGGTGTGAAGCCGGCGGCGACGATGGCGAGTTGCATCGCCTGTTCCTGGAACAGCGGTACGCCCAGGGTGCGCTCCAGCACGCCGCGCACCGCCTCGCTCGGATAGTCGACCGCCTCCAGCCCCTGGCGGCGGCGCAGATATGGATGCACCATATCGCCCTGGATCGGCCCCGGCCGCACGATCGCCACCTCGATCACCAAGTCGTAGAAACGGCGCGGCTTGAGGCGCGGCAACATGGCCATCTGCGCCCGCGACTCGATCTGGAACACGCCGATGGTGTCGGCGGCGCCGATCATGTCGTAAACCGCCGGATCCTCGGCCGGAATGTCCTGCATGGCGAAAGGCTTGCCGTGCCGCCGCGCGACCAGGTCGAGAGCGCGGCGGATCGCCGTCAGCATGCCCAGCGCCAACACGTCGACTTTCAGCAGGCCGAGCGCATCGATGTCGTCCTTGTCCCACTGGATCACGCTGCGCTCCGCCATGCGCGCGTTCTCGATCGGCACCAGGCGGTCCAGCCGCGAGCGCGAGATGACGAAGCCGCCGACATGCTGCGACAGGTGACGCGGAAAGCGGCGGATCTCGGCGGCCAGGCGCAGCCACTTGTCCACCCGCGGGCTGGCCGGATCGAGGCCGACGGCAGCGAATCGCGCCGGCAGCTCACTCTGGTTGTCCCACCAGGAAAGCGAGGTGGTCAGCGCATCGATGCGCTCGCGTTCGAAGCCAAGCGCGCGACCGACGTCGCGCAGCGCCCCGCGCGTGCGGTAGCCGATCACCGTGGCCACCAGGGCGGCGCGCTCGCGGCCGTATTTTTGGTAGAGATACTGGATCACCTCCTCACGGCGCTGGTGCTCGAAGTCGACGTCGATGTCGGGCGGTTCGTGGCGTTCCCGGGACATGAAGCGCTCGAACAGCATCTTGCCGCGCGCCGGGTCCACCTCGGTGATGCCGAGCGCATAGCACACCGCCGAGTTCGCCGCCGAGCCGCGCCCCTGGCAAAGGATGCCGCGCCCGCGGGCGAAGGCGACGATGTCGTAGACGGTGAGGAAATACGGCTCATAGCGAAGTTCGCCGATCAGCGCCAACTCGTGTTCGACCTGCGCCGCCACCGGCCCCGCCACACCATCGGGATAGCGCCGCGCCAGGCCTTGCTCGACGCATAGTCGCAAATAGTCTGCCGGCGTTTCGCCCGCCGGGGCGATCTCGTCCGGGTATTCGTAGCGCAGTTCGTCGAGGGAAAAGTCGCACAGCGCCGCGATGCGCAGTGTCTCTGCCAGCAGTTCAGGCGGATACAGGCGCGCCAGGCGCACCCGCGGACGCAGGCTGCGTTCGCCGTTGGGGAACAGCGCATGGCCGGCGCGGTCGACGCTGGTGTGCAGGCGCAGCGCCGTCAGCACGTCCTGCAAGGGCCGGCGCGCGCGGCTGTGCATATGCACGTCGCCCGCCGCCAGCAGCGGCAAGCCGGTGACCTGTGAGAGCGTGCGCAGATGCTCCAGATGCTCGGCGTCGTCGGCCGCGAGATGGCGTTCATAGGCAATCCAGGCGCGTCCGGAAAAACGCCCGGCGAGCCACAGCCCGTCCTCCGCCACTGCCCCGCGCGGCGCGACCCACAGGGCCAGGCAGTCCGGTACGCCACCACCGTTCCAGCCTTCCAGGTCGCCGCGCACTAGGCTATACGTACCCTTCTCCGCACGCCGCCGCCCCAGCGTGATGAGGGCGGCGAGGTTGCCGTAGCCGGCGCGGTTTTGCGCCAGCAGCACCAGCTTCATGCCGTCGTCGAGAGTGAACTCGCTGCCGATGATCAGCTTGAAGTTTTTGCCGGCGGCGGCCTCCTTCGCCGCCAGATGCGCCCGCACCACGCCGGCGACGGAGCATTCGTCGGTGATCGCCAGCGCCGCATAACCCAGTTCCGCCGCCCGCCGCACCAACTCCTCGGGGTGCGAGGCGCCGCGCAGGAAACTGAAGTTGGAAAGGCAGTGGAGTTCGGCGTAGGCGGGAAGCATCAGGCACTCTAAGCAAACAAGCCGTGCAGAAACCACCCACCCGGCAGCCGGTTGTCGCGATAGATCCACAGCCAGCGGCCGTCGGCGGCGAGCGCGACGAAGTAATCGCGGCGCACGTCGCCGAGGCTTGCGCCACCCCTTTCGCCGCCATCCCACCAACCAGACTCGATGCGCTCCGACCCTGCCAGCAGTTGCAGCGGGTCCTGGCAGCGCGGCGGGTAGAGCCGGCCGCCGCGTTCGCGCAGTGCCTGCGGTCGGGCGAGCAGCCAGAGCGGACGCGGTGCCGCGCTGCCGGGGGTGCCATTGCCGCCCTGGGCCACGGCGACGGCGACGGTGGCGCATTCCGGCCGATGCTCGGCGCGGCAAGACAAACCATGCACGCCCGTCTCGCCCAGGCGTGCGCGCAGCCGCTCAAGCAGGGTCGCCA
>Ga0208566_1001379_pt1 | contig 14202 bp, 15 predicted proteins | sample PL_2010_150m_FD_184159 | JGI IMG/M metagenome (GOLD analysis project Ga0208566, IMG submission 184159) | Freshwater microbial communities from Powell Lake, British Columbia, Canada to study Microbial Dark Matter (Phase II) - PL_2010_150m... | ecosystem: Environmental > Aquatic > Freshwater >...
GTGGGCGAGTACGTATCGCGTTTCTACTTGCCGGCGAGCAAGCAGGGCGCAATCTATGCGGAAAACGATTTTGAGAACGCCAAGCGCCTGGCTGTCTGGAAGGGCAAGGTGCGCTCGTCCTGGCAGAACATCGCCCTACGTCGCCTGGATGTGCCGAAGAAGCACATCCAGTTCGGCGATGCCGTCCGGCTGGAAGTGGCGGTGCAGTTGGATGGCCTGGTGCCGGAAGATGTCGTGGTGGAATTGCTGCTGCATCGCCCGGCCAAGAAAGACGCCAGCGATTACCTGCATTTCAGCTTCGCCTGCCAGGGGATCATCGCAGAAACCGGCGAATGCCGTTTCACCCTCGATCTGTCGCCCGATATGTGCGGCAGGCTGGATTACAAGGTGCGCGCATACCCGCACCATCCGTTGCTGACCCACCCGCTGGAGATGGGCTTGATGTTGTGGCTGTAGAGATGCAACAAGCTATTTCGTCTCGACGTTAACGTTAAAGGAGATTTCGATGTTACCTGCTGCCCATCTCACCTTGGCCTCTTGCCTGCTGGCGGTTTCCGGGTTCGCCAACGCCGCGGGGTTTACCCTCTCCAGTCCGACCATCCAACCCAACGCGAAACTCGAAGCGGCCCAGGTTTATAACGGCTTCGGTTGCAGCGGTAAAAATATCTCGCCCGCGCTCAACTGGCGCGGCGCGCCCGCAGGCACCAAGAGCTTTGCGGTGACCGTTTACGATCCCGATGCGCCCACCGGTTCGGGCTGGTGGCACTGGGTGGTGTTCAATCTTCCCGCCACCACATCCGGTCTGCCGGAAAATGCCGGCGATGTCGCGCAAGGCTTGATGCCGGCCAATGCCGTGCAGGGACGCACCGATTTCGGCACAACGGGGTTCGGCGGCGCCTGCCCGCCGCCAGGCGCGAAACCGCACCGCTATATTTTTACCGTCCATGCGCTCAAGACCGAAAAAATCGAGGTGCCTGCCGACGCCAGCGCGGCGCTGGTGGGCTACATGATAAACGCCAATCAGTTGGGGAAGGCCAGCTTTACCGCCAAGTATGGCCGCTGAGACCGGCGGCTAAAGTCCCGGAATCCGCCTGCGGCTGCTTCCGGGCTACGTTCGCTTGTTCAATGGGCCGATTTCCAAAGGATTGGTAGCCTGGATGAAGCATCGCGCAATCCGGGAGCGCCCGGAAGGGCGCAAGACTCATTAAATTTCAGGCCATACCATGTTGCTCGTTGTCCGTTTTCGACCCATTTCAGCCTCTCACAGCCTAATTTGCTGGAGACACGAATCTTGTCTGTATGCACTATTACATCATGAGTAGGCAGTAAAATTTGACGGGATTTCAATGAATCAACAGCTTATAAATAATCGGCACGCCTTATTATTTTCAATAGTACTGACTGGTTGATGCGTTGATTAACTGTTATGCATCGTCATGAACGAGATGAACGAGCGCCGCAAAAAATGGCCGAGTTGATTGAGTTCAATACAGGTCGCCTGCGCTTGCGCCAATGGTGTGTGGCTGATCGTGAGCCCTTCGCCGCGCTAAACGCAGACCCGAAGGTCATGGAGTTCTTCCCCACTCCGCTTGATCGTGCTGCAAGTGATGCGATGGCTGACCGTTGCCAAGCTCTTATCGCTGAGCGTGGTTGGGGCTTCTGGGCGGTCGAATTGAAACATACGAGCGAATTCATTGGGTTTGTCGGCTTGCACATCCCCTCTTCTGAGCTTCCGTTCTTTCCTTGCGTCGAAGTTGGCTGGCGGCTCGCCTTTCAATACTGGGGCAAGGGTTTCGCTATGGAAGCAGCAAGAGAGGCTCTTCATGTTGGTTTCGAGCTACTCTGCTTGCCTGAAATCGTGTCCTTCGCCGCTGTTCGCAATGCAAGGTCGCGGGCGGTTATGGAACGGCTTGGGATGCTCGAAGCTGCTGCTTTCGAGCATCCCAGTGTGCCTGCAGGGAGTGCGCTTCGGCAACACTGCCTGTATCGGTTGTCGCGTGAACATTGGGGGGCTCATGTCGCATAACATTTCATCATCGTGACCTACTCTTACCGGAAAGCCAAACAAACAGAAAGCGATGCCATCTTCAAATTGTATTGCTTGGTAATGCGTGGCTATATTTCTGAAATATGGGGCTGGGATGAACAGTGGCAAGAAAGTGATTTTTCCGCGCACTTTGATCCCATAGGCATTACGTTGGTACACAAAGAACATGAGTTGGTTGGGTATTCCCATGTTGAAAATCGGGGTGGGCAGTTGTTCATAAGAATGCTTGTTGTTCATCCTCATCACCAGCGGGTGGGTGTCGGGAGCAAGCTGCTTGAGTCTGTTATTGCGTCTGGCAAGGAGCAATCCAAGGGCATCGGCTTGGAGGTATTCAAAATCAATGCTGAGGCAAAGAAATTCTATGAAAAATTTGGTTTCAATGTTGAAGGTGAAACAACCAGTAGCTATGTCATGGCTCATCCAACTCTGCGCACAAGCGATCCTTCCATTTGACTCTGAGTTCGACCAGCCAACAAAAAAGCCCCAGAAAAATGGGGCTTTTTTATTTGCCTATGAAATATTCTTAGCCACTTGCCGCCGCCGCTCCTTCCTCCGCGCGCGGGGGAAGGCTGGGATGGGGGCGAACGACGGCGATTAACCAGACAAACGCCCCCTCCCCCGCGCGCTTCGCGCACAAGGGAGGGGGCGTGCATTTGCTGAGAATAGTTCAGAAGCATGTTTTTTATGATTTCCCCGACCCGGCGACACCCCGTTCTGGGCAGCGTTGCTGCCGCCGGTACTCGGGTTTACATCGGCTTCTTGATCGAGACCGCGCCGCGGATTTGGCCGAGGGTGTAGCCGGTGGCTTTGTCGTGCGGGTATTCGGCGTTGAGCAGATCCTTGATCGGTTGCGCGATGGTGTCCGGCGCGCCGTGGCACTTCAGGCACACGTCCTGGGTCGGGATCGCCTTCATGTAGCGCAGGTACTTGCCTTGCGGTTCGGTGACGACTTCGGCGAATTCCATGTTGGCCGGGTTTTCATTTTCCAGGCGCTTGTCGAAGTCCATCAGCACTTTCTGTTCCCAGGCATCCGGCGAGCCGAGCAGCGGGTTGCGCACTTTCAGGGAAACCCGCGAAACGCGCTGGCCGGTCTTGCGCGAGGTTTCGGAAGCGATGGCCGGGGCGATGTCCTTGCACACCTTGATGGTGGCGACCGGGCCGTTGGCTTGCATTTCAGTCTGCACTTTGCTGCCGAGCTGACCCGTCAGGTCTTTGACCACCTTGCGGCTGTCTTCCTGGAATTTCGCCACGTCGTCGGCCAGGGCGGCGCCAGCGCTGAGCGCCAGCGCGAGGGAGAGGGGTAACCATGCTTTTTTCATATTAAAAATCCTGAGGTTGGTTGGAAAATGGAAAATATTAGGTTCTTCTAATATGTATGTAAATGCTTTTTCGCATTCACGCTGATTTTTTTTCCAGCAGCGAGCGGAACAGCGCCAGGTATTGCTGGGCGCTGTTGCTCCAGGAAAAGTCGCGGCGCATCCCGGCGCGCTGGATTTGCCGCCAGGTTTTGCGCTCGCGGTAGCATTCCAACGCTCGTTGGATGGTGTCGTGCAAGGCGGCGGCGCTAAGCTTGTCGAACATGAAGCCGGTGGCGGTCTTGTCGCGCAGGGTGGCCTTGGTGGTGTCGGTGACGGTGTCCACCAGGCCGCCGGTAGCGTGGACCAACGGCGGAGTGCCGTAACGCTGGCTGTACATCTGGTTCAGGCCGCACGGCTCGAAGCGCGACGGCATCAGGAACATGTCGAGGCCTGCCTCGATCTGGTGCGACAGCTTTTCGTCGAAGCCGATGACGGCGGCGATTTTGCCGGGATGTTGCTGGGTTAGTTCGGTGAAGGCCAGTTCCAGGGCGGCTTCGCCGGTACCCAGAATGACGATTTGTACCGGTTCTTCGAGCAGCGCCGGGGCGATTTCGATCAGCAGATCCAGCCCTTTCTGGTAAGAGATGCGGCTGACAGCGCCGAGCAGCGGAATATCCGGGTCTACGGTCAGTCCCAGTTGGGCTTGCAGGGCTTTTTTGTTGGCGGCTTTCCCTTCCAGCTGGGTGTCGTCGTAGTTGTGGGCGAGATTGACGTCGCTGAGCGGGTTCCATTCCTGGATGTCGATGCCGTTGACGATGCCGGTCAGTTGCTCGCGCCGATCGTGCAGCAATCCTTGCATCCCGAAGCCGAGCGGGGCGTGCTGGATTTCCGTGGCGTAGTGCGGGCTCACCGTGGTGATGTGGTCGGCGTAAAATAGCCCGGCTTTGAGGAATGACAGGTTGCCGTAATACTCGACCCCGGCGATCTCGAAGCTTTCCGGCGGGAGGCCGACTTCCTCGCACACTTCCGGCGGGAAGATGCCCTGGAACGCCAGGTTGTGGATGGTCATCACGGTCGGCGGTTTTTTCCCCGCCATGAAGTGCAGGTAGGCCGGTGCCAGCCCGGCCTGCCAGTCGTTACACTGGACAATGTCGGGATGGAAATCCAGCGGACTGTCTTCGCTGCCGAGGAATGCGGCAACTCTTGAGAGCAGGGCGAAGCGGCGCGGGTTGTCGGGCCAGTCGTTTTTCAGTTCGTCCTGGTACGGGCCGCCGCTACGCGTGTAGAGCTGGGGATGGTCGATAATGATCAGCGGGACGCCGGTATCCGGCAGTGTGGCGGAAAGCAGGTGGATTTCGCCGAATTCGTAGAAATCCTGGAAATAATGGAGCGACTGGATGCCCCATGCGCCGGCTAGAACCGCCGGATAGCCGGGAACCAGTACCCGTACGTCCGCACCCTGTTCGCGCAGGGCGGTGGGCAACGACGCGCTGATGTCCGCCAGGCCGCCGGTCTTGATCAGCGGCTGGATTTCCGAAGTGGCGAAAAGAATCTGTAATGGCTTGGTGGTAGGCACGATATCAACACTTTGAACTGGAATAGACCAAGTATAACAAAACTGGTCGATAATCGACTGCTGGCCTATACTCGGAAAAAACCAGAAGCTAGAGGCTAGGGACTAGAGGCTAGTGGATGTCGGCGCTACGCGCCGGGTTTTTACTAGCCTCCAGCCTCTAGTCCCTAGCCTCTAAAATTAAGGAGCGAACATGGAAATCGGGATGATCGGACTGGGGCGCATGGGCGCCAACATGGCGCGCCGCCTGGCGCGGGGCGGTGTGAAAGTGGCCGCATTCAACCGCAGCTACGAGGTGACAGCCAAACTGGCGCACGAAACCGGTCTGAAGGCGTGTGCCTCCATCCCCGATTTGCTGGGCGAGTTGGACAAGCCGCGGGTCGTCTGGCTGATGCTGCCGGCGGGCGATGCGACCAAACAGGCGCTGGAGCAGTTGGTTCCGCTTCTGGCGCAAGGCGACGTGGTGGTAGACGGCGCCAATGCCTTTTACAAGGATTCCATGAAACGTGGGGCGGCGTTGGAGCCGCTGGGCATCCATTTCGTCGATGCCGGGGTGTCGGGCGGCGTCTGGGGCTTGGAAAACGGTTATGCGCTGATGGTGGGCGGTGCGCAGGAGGCGGTGGCGCACCTCGAACCCTTTCTGAAGGTGCTTGCGCCGGCGCCGGACAAGGGCTGGTTGCATTGCGGCCCGGTCGGGTCCGGGCATTTCGTCAAGATGGTACACAACGGTATCGAGTACGGCATGATGCAGGCGTTTGCCGAAGGATTGGGAATGATGAAGGGCAAATTCGAATTCGATCTCGACCTCGCTGCGATTACCGAAATGTGGCGTCACGGCAGCGTGGTGCGTTCGTGGTTGCTGGATTTGAGCGCCGAATTCCTGCAAGCCGATCAGCAACTCGCCAGCATCGAGCCGTTCGTGGCGGATTCTGGAGAAGGCCGCTGGACGGCTTATGAGGCCATCGAACAGGGCTTGCCCGCACCGGTGATGTCGCTGGCCTTGATGATGCGTTTCGCCAGCCAGGGTAACAACGACTATCAGGCCAAGCTGCTGGCCATGATGCGCAAGGGCTTCGGCGGACACGCGGTGAAGCCTGCCGGCGTCGAAACGGGTGATGCCGCATGAGTACGGACGGCATGTTGTATCCGTGCAGTTTCGTGATTTTCGGTGCGACCGGCAACCTCTCGGTGATCAAGCTGCTGCCCGCGCTCTATCATCTGGAAGCGGCCAATCGCTTGCCGGCAAGCCTGGATTTTATCGCCTTCGCCCGCCGCGAGTGGGGGCAGGACGAATGGCGGGCCTTCATGGAAAAGGCGTTGCAAGACAAGCTCAAGGAACGCTTCGATGGCGAGATTTTTGCCCGTTTTGCCAAACGCTTCAGCTACCTGCGCGGCGAACTGCACGATCTCGACTCTTACCGTCGCTTGGTGGAGGAGTTGGGCAAGCCGAAGAGCGGCGCCTGTTCGAACATTGTGTTTTATCTGGCGATCAAGCCGGCGGAGTTCGCTGCGGTGATCAAGAACCTCAGCGAGGTGGGCCTGAACCGGCCGCGCGGCCTGCACCGCGTGGTGGTGGAAAAGCCCTTTGGCCAGGACATCGAGAGCGCGCAACTGCTCAACGAACTGATGCACCGCCATTTCGACGAGGAACAGATTTTCCGTATCGACCATTACCTGGGTAAGGAAACGGTGCAGAACCTGCTGGTCTTCCGTTTCGCCAACACCCTGATCGAGCCGCTGTGGAACCGCAATTTCATCGATCATGTGCAGATTACCGTGGCCGAGGATGTCGGCATCGGCAGCCGCGCCGATTATTACGACAAGTCCGGGGCGATGCGCGACATGTTGCAGAACCACCTGATGCAGCTGTTGACCGTGGTGGCGATGGAACCGCCGCCAGTGCTGGATGCCGATGCCTTGCGCGACGAAAAGGTCAAAGTGCTGCGCTCGATCCGTCCGATCGCCAAGCGCGCCGTCCATGCCCACGCTTTCCGCGCCCAATATACCGCCGGCAGCATCCACGGGGTACCGGTGCCGGGCTATCAGGACGAGCCGGGGGTGGAGAAGAATTCGGTCACCGAAACCTTTGTCGCCGCCAAGTTCTACATCGACAACTGGCGTTGGCGCGGCGTGCCGTTTTATTTGCGCACCGGCAAGCGCATGGCCAAGTCGATGTCGATGATCGCCATCCGCTTCCGCCATCCGCCCCAGCAGCTGTTCCGCGAGACGCCGCTGGAAAGCGTCGATCCCAACTGGATATTGCTGTCGATCCAGCCCTCCGAGTCGATGCACATGGAGATGCACGTCAAACAGCCGGGGCTGGGGATGAATACCCGCGTGATTCAACTCAACGCTTCCTACCGCAAGGGCCACGAAGTCTCGCTCGACGCTTACGAAACCCTGCTGCTCGACGTGATCGAAGGCGACCGCACCCTGTTCATCCGTTTCGACGAAGTGGAATGGTCGTGGCGGGTGGTCGATCCGATCATCAAGTACTGGGAACAGGAACGCGATTTCATCCACACCTACGCGGCAGGCGCGTGGGGATTGCATGAAGCCAACCGCCTGTTCGACAGCGAAGACCAGGAATGGCGCAACGAGTTGTAAGATGGGGAATGCTAGCCAAATCGTGCGTTGGTCTATCTACCCCTCCGCCGAAGCCGTGCGGCAAGAGGCTGTTGCGCTGATTTGCCGTGCCGCCGACGAGGCGATTGCCCGGAACGGGGTGTTCCACTTGGTGCTGGCCGGCGGGACGACGCCGCAGGCGGTGTATGAGTCATTGTGCGAAGTTTCAGCGGAGTGGGCGAAATGGCAGATATGGTTCGGCGACGAGCGTTGTTTGCCGCCGGATGATCCCGAGCGCAATTCCCTGATGGCGCGGGTTGCATGGCTGGCTCATGTGCCGCTTCCCGCCGCGCAAATCCATGCCATTCCTGCCGAGCGCGGGGCGGAGGCGGGCGCCGCGGCGTATGCCGCAGCACTGCGCGAGGTGGCGGAATTCGATCTGGTGTTGCTGGGCTTGGGAGAGGACGGCCATACTGCCAGCCTGTTTCCCGGTCAGCCATGGGGGGCGGCGGATGCGCCAGCCGTGCTGGCGGTGTATGACGCGCCCAAGCCGCCCGCCGAGCGCATCAGCCTGAGCGCAAGCCGCCTGAGCCGGGCGCGCCAGGTGGTGTTTCTGGTGACGGGAACATCGAAGTACGAGGCGGTGAAGCGCTGGCGGGAAGGTGAAGCTATTCCTGCGGCGGCGATTGCCCCGCCGGACGGGGTGGATGTGCTGCTGGAAAGCGCTGCGGCTTACTGACTTTTCAGCGTGTCGTACACGTCTTCCTCGAATTCCTTGAGTCCCTCGGCGCTGATGCCGATTTCCTCCATCACCCGTTCCTTGTCTTTTTCAAATTCGGCGTCGCTGTTGTTGGTGTAAACATTGTAGATGTGGCGCGCCATTTGCAGGATGGCCACCATGGTGGTGGCTTTGTGCTCGGTATTGAGGATTTCGTGGTGGAAACGCACCGCCTGGCAAATGAAATCGGGCAGGTTCCAGTGCTTGGCGATCAGGTAGCCGACTACCGCATGATCGGTATGCAGCGTGCGGTCTTCTTCCACCACGTTCGGCCATTTTCGGCCTTGCGCCGAGCGGAAGGTGGTGCAGTATTCAGGGAAACGCTGCATCAGCAGGGGGACGCCGCAATCGTGAAATAGCCCGGCGAGTTGCGCCTGATCCGGGAAAATGTTGCACACCATGCGTTGCTTGTAGGCAATGATCGAGCACATTTGGGCGATGTCGCCGGAGCGCTCCCAGAACCACTCGTAGAAGGGTTCGGCACCGCCGACGGATTGGCGCAGGGCGGCGGATTTGACGATGTTGGCCATCTGGGTCAGGCCGATCACGGAAATCGCTTTTTCCACTGAATCGACAGGTTTGCGCAGGCCGTAGATCGGCGAACCGATGATCCTGAAAATGATCGCGGTCAGCGCCGGGTCTTTGCTGACCATTTGGGCAATGGCGCTCATGCTGACTTTGGGCTTGTTGATCAGGCGATCCATTTCCAGCATGATTTTCGGCTGGGCCGGAATAGTTATGCCGCTGCCCAGCAGTTTGGCGAGTTCTTGTTGCTCGTCGACGGTGAGTTCAACAGTCATGTTGTGAAGGTTTATCCAATGGTTTATTTGACGGTCTTGTAATAGTTGATCAGGCCGTTGGTGGAGCTGTCGTAGCTGCATATTCTCTCATTATCCGCCAATGCCGGGAGAATATTTTGCGCCAGCTGCTTGCCCAGTTCCACGCCCCACTGGTCGAACGAATTGATATTCCAGACGACGCCCTGCACGAACACCTTGTGTTCGTAGAGCGCGATCAGCGCGCCCAAGGTGCGCGGGTCGAGTTGGGCAAACAGCAGCGAGTTGGTCGGCTTGTCGCCGGGGAAAACCTTGTGGGGCAGTAATTTTTCCAGTTCGGCGCCGGATAAGCCGCTCGCGGCCAGTTCGGCGCGTGCTTCCTCGCTGGTTTTTCCCTTCATCAGCGCCTGGGTTTGCGCAAAAAAATTGGACAGCAGAATGGCGTGATGGTTGCCGAGCGGGTTGTGGCTGGTTGCCGGGGCGAGAAAATCCGCGGGTACCATCTGGGTGCCTTGATGGATCAGCTGGTAGAACGCGTGCTGGCCGTTGGTGCCGGCCTCGCCCCACAGTACCGGGCCGGTGGCGTAATCGACCGGCTCGCTGTTACGATCGACGCGCTTGCCGTTGCTTTCCATGTCCAGTTGCTGGAGATAGGCGGGGAAACGGTGCAGATACTGGTCATAGGGCAGCACCGCATGGCTGCGGGCGTTCCAGAAATTGACGTACCACACGCCGAGCAGGCCGAGGATCACCGGCAGGTTGCACTCCAGCGGCGCGCTGCGGAAATGCTCGTCCATCTCGTGCGCGCCGGTCAGCAGCGCCTCGAAGGCGTCCATGCCGATATAGGCGGCGATCGGCAGGCCGATTGCCGACCACAGCGAGTAGCGGCCGCCCACCCAGTCCCAGAATTCGAACATGTTGGCGGTGGCGATGCCGAAAGCGGCGACTGCCTTGGCATTGGTCGAGACCGCGACGAAATGCCGGGCGATGGCCGCCTCGTCGGCACCATGGGCGAGGAACCAGGCGCGCGCCGAATGGGCGTTGGTCATGGTTTCCTGGGTGGTGAAGGTTTTCGAAGCGACGATGAACAGAGCGGTTTCCGGGTCGAGCCGCCGCAAGGTTTCGGCGAGATGGGTGCCGTCGATGTTCGACACGAAGTGCATGGTCAGCCCCGGCTGGGCATAGGGCTTGAGCGCTTCGCAGACCATCGCCGGGCCGAGATCCGAACCGCCGATGCCGATATTCACCACATCGGTGATCGCTTTGCCGGTGTGGCCGCGCCATGCGCCGCTATGCAAGCGTTCGGTAAAGTCGCGCATATGCGCCAGCACCCGCCGCACACCCGGCATCACATCCTGGCCGTCGACCAGCACCGGGCGCGCCGAGCGATTGCGCAAGGCGGTGTGGAGCACGGCGCGCTGTTCGGTGAAGTTGATTTTCTCGCCGCAAAACATCTTGTCGCGCCAAGCTTCGAGGTCGGCCTGGCGCGCCAGATCCAGCAACAGCGTGCGGGTTTCGGCGGTGATCAGGTTTTTCGAGTAGTCCAGCAGGATGCCGCAGGCCTCGCCGGAAAACTGTTCGAAGCGTGCCGGGTCGGCGGCGAATAGGTCGCGCAGGTGCGTGGTTGCCAGCGATTTCTGGTGCGCTTGCAGCGCTAGCCAGTGGGCGGAGTGGGTGAGGGTGGACATGGTTATCCCTGTAGTTTAGAGCCAATACTGTTTGCTTATCCCGTTCGCCCTGAGTTTGTCGAAGGGGGAACGGGCTTCGACAAGCTCGGCCCGAACGGTAATTGAATAGTATTGAGTTTAAGTCTTGTGCATGACAACGGTAAGACCTTAATGCAGATGCTTGTGGCGGAAATGGATCAGGTTGCCGGACGCCGGGAATTCGTTTTCCAGTTGCGTGCGCTTTTGCTCCCAGTCCTTGTCGAACAGCTGGTTGACCAGCGTGCTGACCTGATCGACCTCGGCGGGGGCGAAGTGGCGCGTGAGCAGGTCGGCAACGTCTTCCACCATGCGCACGCGTTGCGCCTGATGGATGGCCTCGGCGTTGGGGCCGGCGAACAGCACCTGGTATTCGTCGCCATCCTCGTCGTCGTGGTAATAGGTGAGTTCGATTTCGCAGGCGCGTTCGAGCAGCGGCCCCATGTCGTGCAGGGTTTCCTGCAGGCATTGGTTGAAACTGTGTCCGACTTCCCCGGTCCAGCAGATGTCCAGGATGCGTTCGGCGCGGTCGTAGGTGATTCCCGGCTCGGCGCGCTCCAGGCTGCGCATTTCGCCGATGTTTTCCACATCCATATATTCCAGCCATTTGCGCAAACCGTTTTCAACCTGCGTCAGACTAACGCCCTTGCAGCAAAACAGACTGCCGTGTACATGAACTTCAATACGCATGGAAACTCCAAAAAATCGTCCTGCTAAGGCCTTTATTTTACCTTATCCCGTTATAATCCACGCGATGAAATTCGTCGTCATCCCGGTTACCCCCTTCCAGCAGAATTGCACCTTGCTCTGGTGCGAGCAAACCCGCGCCGCCGCGCTGATCGATCCCGGCGGAGATGCGGAGCGCCTGTTCGCAGCGGTTGCGGAAAGAGGGTTGAAGTTGGTCAGCCTGTTGCTGACGCACGGCCATATCGACCATGTCAGTGCGGCGGCAGAACTGGCGGCGCAACTGCAGATTCCGATTGTCGGACCGCATCGGGCGGACGAGTACTGGCTCAACGAATTGCCGCAACAGAGCGCCATGTTCGGCTTTCCGCACACGGCGGCGTTCAAGCCCGACCGCTGGCTGGTTCACGGCGATCAGGTGACGGTCGGCAACCAGACCCTGGAAGTGCTGCATTGTCCCGGCCATACGCCCGGCCATGTGGTGTTTTTCCATGCCGCCACGCAGGTGGCGTTTGTCGGGGATGTGCTGTTTCAAGGCTCGATCGGGCGCACCGACTTTCCCGGCGGCGATCTCGACACCCTGCTGTCGTCGATCCGCGAACGCCTGTGGCCGCTCGGCGACGAGGTGGTTTTCATCCCCGGACACGGCCCCTCTTCCACCTTCGGCGCTGAGCGGCGCAGCAATCCCTACGTCGGCGACTGACCCTCGGTACGGGCTTTGCGCTCAAAGGTTTTCTGACGTTTTCCTGGCTTTCTGTAACTATTCAGGCAATGCCGGTGTTCCTCTTCCTCACTTAATTTTACGATTCCTACAATATTTCCATCCGTGGTTCGTCTTCACAGGCATGGATACGACGCTAACCACGAATGCGCTGATGGCTGAACAGGATAAACGCATCACCGAAACTATCTCGCACGAACGCGGGCGGCTTGGGAATTTTATCCGGCAGCGCGTTCCCGATACGAGCGAGGCCGAGGACATTTTGCAGGATGTCTTCTTTGATTACGTGGAAGCGTATCGCTTGCCCGAACCCATCGAGCAAGTCGGCGCATGGCTCTACCGCGTGGCGCGCAATCGCATCATCGACCGCTTCCGCAAGAAGAAGGAGGAGCCGTTACCGCAATGGTCGGAAGAGGAGGATGGCGAATGTTGGCTGGAAAATGTGTTGCCATCGTCGGATGCCGGGCCGGAAGCCGCTTATGCGCGGACCGTGTTGTTGGAAGAATTGTATGCCGCGCTCGACGAGTTACCCAGGGAACAGCGCGACGTATTCATCGCCCATGAACTGGATGGGCGCAGCTTCAAGGAATTGGCGGCAGAAAGCGGGGTGGCGGTGAACACGCTGCTGGCGCGCAAACATTATGCGGTGCTGCATCTGCGGGTACGACTGCAAGCGATCTATGACGAATTCAATCTATAAAGGAGAAATAAACATGAACTGTAAATTACATTTCGCAAAAATATTCGTGATGGTGGTCGCGGGTGTCGCGGCATTGGGCGGCGTGGTGATGTTACTTTGGAATTGGCTGATTCCCACGCTGTTCATCGGCGGCAAAGAGATTGACTACGCGCAGGCGATAGGCGTGCTGTTGTTGAGCAAAATATTGTTCGGCGGATTCAAGGGCCACGGCGGTCATCGCTGGCTTCACCATCGCTGGGAACAGATGACGCCGGAAGAACGCGAAAAGTTTCAAAGCGGAATGCGTGGCTGCTGCGGCAAGCGCAAGAAGGAGGGGGCTGAAAGTTTGGAAATTCCTCATGAATAATCGCCTTAACCAGGCATTCGGCGGGTCAGACCGATATGCGTTCCCTTTGCAGCTAACCCGAACATAGGAAGTATTGCTTATGAGGCTGCAAAACAAAATTGCCCTTGTCACCGGCGCATCCAGGGGTATCGGCGCACACATTGCAAAAACGCTTGCCGATGAAGGGGCTCGGGTGGTCGTTAATTACGCCAGCCATCAGGCTGCCGCAGAGCAGGTGGTTGCCGAGATTATCTGGAATGGCGGCGAAGCGATTGCGGTAAAAGCCGATGTGAGCAAGGCTGATGAAGTGAAGGCACTGTTCGACGCCACCATTGCGCAATTCGGCAAAGTAGACTGGCTCATCAACAATGCCGGCATCGCGCTGTATAAACGAATCCAGGAAACGACCGACGAGGAGTTTGACCGGTCGTTCAATATCAATGTGAAGGGCGTTTTTCTTACCCTTCGCGAAGCGGCGACACGCCTGGAAAATGGTGGACGGATCGTCAATTTCTCCTCGTCCGTGACGCGCCTGATGATGCCAACCTATGGGACGTACTCCGCCACGAAAGCAGCGGTGGAGCAATTGACGCGGGTTTTTTCCAAGGAAGTCGGCCTGCGCGGAATCACAGTAAATTCTATTTCGCCTGGGCCAACCAATACCGAGCTATTTGCCGAAGGTAAGAGCGAGGAAACCCTCCAGCGGCTGGCATCGATGGCAGCGCTTGGGCGCATCGGCGAGCCTGAGGATATTGCCGGCCTTGTGTTATTCCTGGTCAGCGATGAGTCGGCTTGGGTCACCGCCCAAAATCTGGGTGTCAATGGCGGATTTGCGTAAATCGTCGCCTGATTAATGTTATGTGTAAACACACTACTGTCCGGTTAATAATCGAATAGATTCAATTGGTTGCTGACAGGTAGATCGTCAAAGCTCAGCAAGGCATTTGTAACCATTTGATCTATTGGTGTTTTATCGAACATATTGACCTCTAAAAGATTCAGTAAAATCTGTGGGGAAGCCGGAAGATCGAG
>Ga0208566_1001380_pt1 | contig 14196 bp, 17 predicted proteins | sample PL_2010_150m_FD_184159 | JGI IMG/M metagenome (GOLD analysis project Ga0208566, IMG submission 184159) | Freshwater microbial communities from Powell Lake, British Columbia, Canada to study Microbial Dark Matter (Phase II) - PL_2010_150m... | ecosystem: Environmental > Aquatic > Freshwater >...
CTACCGGGACACGCCGGCACTGCATCAACTGGATTTTTCCTATGATGGATTCCAGTGGATCGACTGCCACGACGCCGACCAGTCGGTATTGAGCTACCTGCGCCGCGGGCAGGATGGCAGTTTTGTCGCCGCCATCTTCAATTTCACCCCGGTACCGCGCCGCGGCTACCGTGTCGGCGTCCCGCAACCCGGCTATTACCGCGAAATCCTGAACAGCGATTCGAGCTTCTACGGCGGCGGCAATACCGGCAACGGCGAAGGACTGGCGGCGGAAAATGTGTCATGGATGGGATTCGACTATTCGCTGGTGCTCACGCTGCCGCCGCTGGCCGGGATGGTGCTGGCAAAAGCCTGATTTTTGCGCTATTCCAGCCAGCGCACCAGATGAAATATCCGCAAGCCTTCCGAGGAACGCGCCGGCCCTAAAACCACCGCAGCGAAACGCTTTCTCGCTGCATCGGCGGCGGCGCGCGCCGCCTCCTCGGATTCCTTCACCTCCACGCAACTCTCGGGAAAACGCTTGCGCTGCCTGCCCGGCGCATTAATCACCGCGCAGCATTCGCGCACCAGACTGGCATCGGGATCGAATAAAGTGGATTTCATGCACCGGATTATATCCTGCAACATTCCATTTGCCAGCGCGCAATCGTTTGATGCACAATCCATCAAGAGGTCATATACGTTATATGACAATAAATAATTAAGCGGGGGAAGAACCATGTCGCAAAAACATCCCATCATTGCCGTCACCGGGGCTTCCGGCGCCGGGAAAGAGCCGGTTCGCACGGCTTTTAAGCACCTGTTCTGGCGCGAGAAAGTAGATGTGGTCGCGCTGGATGGCGAAGCGTTTCACCGTTACACGCGGGATGAAATGAGTAAGGAAGTGGAAAAATCCAAGAAAAAACTGGGTCGCGCCATTTCCCACTTTGGCCCGGAAGGCAACATCCTCGACAAGCTAGAGGCCGTGCTGAAGGAGTACGGCGAAAAGGGTACCGGACAGCGCCGTCAATATCTGCACAGCGACGCCGACGCCAAACGGCACGACCAACCGGCAGGCACTTTCACGCGCTGGGAACCGATTCCAGAAGGCAGCGACCTGTTGTTTTACGAAGGTTTGCACGGCGGTTACGTCTCGCAGGGTATCGACATCCCGCAGCATGTCGACCTGCTGATCGGCGTCACACCCATCGTCAACCTCGAATGGATCCAGAAAATCCACCGCGACTGCGGGGAACGCGGCTATTCGCGCGAAGCGGTGATGCAAATCATCCTCGACCGGATGCATGATTACGTCCACTACATCACCCCGCAATTCTCGCGCACCCACATCAATTTCCAGCGCGTCTCCGTGGTCGACACCTCCAACCCGTTCATCTCGCGCGACGTCCCGACGCTGGACGAGAGTCTCGTGGTGATTCGCTTCCGCTATCCCAAGGGGGTGGACTTCCCCTATCTGCTCAAAATGATCCACAACTCGTTCATGTCGCGACCCAACACCATCGTCGTTCCCGGCGGCAAACAACTGGAAGCAATGGAGATTATTCTGCTGCCGTTGCTGCATGAATTGATGGAAAAAAGAAAACAGTAAATTCTGGCTATGGCCGGGCAGCCGCTCAACTTGACGCAAAGGTCATAATCATTACAATGTCGGCTATCCCGAATAAATAATAATTATGACTTTTCCCCGTCATCTGATCTTGATCGGTACTCTTTGGTTTTTTTCCGGCAGCTGTGCAGCCGTTGAAGACCTGCCGGCGGCCCCCGCCGAAGAACCGGCGTCGTTCGTGACCACTTCCATCGACAAGGCGCAGAACACCCTCAACTACGCGCTAAGCCTGGTCGGCGTGAACTACAAATTCGGCGGAAAAACCCCGGAAACCGGATTGGACTGTAGCGGCTATGTCAGCTACGTGTTCAAACAGGCGGCAAACATGCTGCTGCCGCACAACGCCAAGGCCATCAGCATGTTCGGCAAGAAAATTGCCATTTCCGAACTCCAGCCCGGCGACCTGGTGTTTTACAACACCATGCGTCACACCTATTCCCATGTCGGCATTTACCTCGGCGACAACAAATTCGTCCATGCCTCGGTTACCGGGCGCGGCGTCGAAGTGGTGGACATGAAGGAAAGCTACTGGGTAAAGCGTTTCAACGGCGCACGCCGCATGTTGGCTTCACAGTCTATTTCCCCGCTTACCTCGCAGTCCACTTCTGGATTTTCGCCCGAATAAGCGGCAATGCGGCCAAGGCCGCCTTCTCGCCTTCCATGATCGCCGTGTGTTTCTGTTCGAATTCGGTCGCCCCCATGGTGCCGATCAGCGGTTGCAACACCACATCGGCCTCGGCCATTTCGTAACGCCCCAGCCCCTGCCCCATGATGTTGAAGGTTTGCAGCAGAATATCCAGCGTATCCTTGATCTTGGCATGTTTCGGCCTGCTGGAAATATCCACCGCAATCACGATGTCCGCACCCATGATGCGCGCGGCCTTCACCGGCACCGGACTGACCAGCCCGCCGTCGACATATTCCCGCCCGCCGATATTCACCGGCTGAAATATCCCCGGCACACTGCTTGAGGCGCGCACCGCCATACCGCTATTGCCGCGCCGGAAAATCATCATCTCGCCGCTCTGCAAATCCGTCGCCACCGCGGCGAACGGCTTGTTGAGCCTTTCGATAGGGCGCTGCTGCAACGCCTTGTTGATATAGTTCTGCAACTGCTCGCCTTTGATGAAGCCGCGATCCGGCATGGCAAAATCGCCGACGCTATCCTGCTCAAGCTGAAAGGCCACTTTCTGCAAGTCGTAGCCGCCGTAGCCGCCCGCATACAAGGCGCCGACCACGCTACCGGCACTGGTACCGACCACCAGGTCCGGCACGATGCCGTGCGCCTCCAGCGTCTTGATCACGCCGATATGGGCAAACCCGCGTGCCGCACCGCCGCCCAGCACCAGCGCGATTTTCGGCGGCGTTTTAACCGGCGGTTTAGCTGGCGGTGCGATCTCCCTGACTTCCGGCGGCGTCGCGCAAGCAGCGAGCGCCAATATCAGCGCCAGCGCCAGGAAACGTACGCTCATGCCGGGAACACCCCGGTAGACAGGTAGCGGTCGCCGCGGTCGCAAACGATGGAGACGATCAGCGCATTCTCGACCTCGGCGGAAAGCTGCAACGCCGCCGCCAGCGCGCCGCCGGAAGATATCCCGGCGAAGATTCCCTCCTCGCGCGCCAGGCGGCGAGTCATTTCCTCGGCATCGCCCTGGGTGACCTCCATGATGCGATCCACCCGGCTGAAATCGCAAATCTTCGGCAGGTATTCTGCAGGCCATTTGCGGATGCCGGGAATCTGCGAACCGTCTGCCGGTTGAGCGCCGACGATCTGGATGGCCGGGTTCTGCTCCTTCAGGTAGCGCGAGCAACCCATGATGGTGCCGGTCGTCCCCATGCTGCTGACGAAATGGGTGAGTTTGCCTTGCGTGTCGCGCCAGATTTCCGGGCCGGTGCTGTCGTAATGCGACTGGGGATTATCCGGGTTGGAAAACTGGTCGAGGATTACCCCCTTGCCCTCCTGATGCAAACGGTTGGCGGTATCGATCGCCGCCTCCATGCTGCCCGCCTTGGGCGTCAGCACGATCTCCGCACCGAAGGCGCGCATCACCTGGCGCCGCTCAATGCTCATGTGCTCCGGCATCACCAGCACCATCTTGTAACCGCGCATCGCCGCCGCCATCGCCAGGGCGATCCCGGTATTGCCGCTGGTCGCCTCGATCAGCGTGTCGCCCGGCTTGATCTCGCCGCGCGCCTCGGCGTGCTGGATCATCGCCAGGGCCGGCCTATCCTTGACCGAGCCGGCAGGGTTGTTGCCTTCGAGCTTGACCAGAATCACGTTGCTGGTCGCGCCCGGCAGGCGTTTGAGCCGCACCAGAGGAGTATTGCCGACGAAATCTTCGATAGTCTTGAACATACAGTTTCCTTCAATGGAATGGGTACCATTCTACGAATGGCGGTTTATCCAGTCCATGCATTGGGTCAGCTTCATTTCAAAATCTGTTGCGCGACGTGATGAACCCGGAGGATTTGCACGGTATCCGCTTTTACGCGGTAAATCATCACGTAGTTCTCATGCACGACCATTTCCCGCGTGTCCACCACCAGCCTCCCGGCTCGACCGATGGCGGGATGTTGCGCCAGCACGGCGGATTTTTCCCGAATCTCGGCGACGAAGTTGCTGGCGGCAAGAGGGCTATCCAGGGCAATGTAAGCGGCGATTTTATCGAGGCTTTCCAGCCCTCGCCGGGTCCATTTAACCTCCATGTTTGGCAAAAATATCGGCGACTTCCTTGTCGCTGGCAAACTCGCCGTTATCTGCTTCTGCAATGGCGTCCTGAATGTCGGCAATTTGCCAGGCTTGTGCAGCGAGGTAGCTTTGCAATGCCTCCATGGCGAGGAAGCTTTTGCTTCTTCCAGTGACCTTGGTCAAGCGTTCGATCTGTTCATGCACCTCGGCAGGGAGGCGAATATTGAGGGTTTTTTCTGCGCTGGCGGTTGTCATGATTAACATCCAATATGTGTAATACATTTGCAGTGTATGCAATACAGGCGCTTAGTCAAGCGAAGCGGGGTTATTTCTGGCAAACAATAAAAAAGCCCCGCTGCTCCTTGTGGGAGAGCGGGGCTTGTATAGACAAGCCGGGTTATTTCTTCTTGGCGTCAGGAGCAGATGCTGGGGCCGGAGCCGCAGCAGGCTTGGCTTTGTCCGCCTTACCTTTATCGGCCTTTTCCGCTTTGGCCGGAGCTGCAGCGCCGCCCACCGTTACCTCGGCGCGCAAGCCGTCGACGGTTTTCTTGCCGAAGCCTTTGACTTTTTCCAGGTCATCCACGCTCTTGAACGGGCCGTTCTTGGTGCGGTACTCGACGATCGCCTGGGCTTTGGCCGGACCCACGCCTTTCAGGCCATCGAGTTGTTCCACAGTGGCGCTATTGATATCCACCGCCGCCATGGCGATCCCGGAAAAAGCGAAAAACGCGAACAGTGCAACCAGCAGTTTCTTCATTATCGTCACTCCATCCTGTTATTGAAAAGGTTGTCGCAGCATAGACTGCCTGTTCGTTAACGTCCCGTTTGCCGTTCCGGTTGACCGTTTCCCTCTCTCCTAACTCTCTCCCTGCGGACTACCGTATGCACACAAGTCCCCTCTCCCACTTGTGGGAGAGGGGACTTAGCCTCGCTTTGCGAGTCCTGTTATTAGCCGGCGCGGCGGATCAGTTCCTCGACATAGCGATCCACACCCTGCTCGACGGTCAGGAACGGCTCGCTGTAACCGGCCTGACGCAAAGCGGATACATCTGCCTGGGTAAAGCTCTGATACTTGCCCTTCAGTGCTTCCGGGAAGGCGACGTACTCGATCACGCCCTGGCTGTGCATTTCCGCCAGTGTCAGTGCTTGCTCGCCTTGTACACGGCGGCAGGAATTGACGGTGGCCACTGCCACGTCGTTGAAGGTCTGGCTGCGACCGGTGCCGACATTGAATATCCCGGAAACCTCGGGGTTTTCCAGGAAGAACATGTTGACCTTGACGACATCCTCGATCGAAATGAAATCGCGGCGCTGCTCGCCGTTGGCGTAGCCGTCGCAGCCCTCGAACAGCCTGACCTTGCCTTCGGCGCGGTACTGGTTGAAGAAATGGAAGGCCACCGAGGCCATGCGCCCCTTGTGCTGCTCGCGCGGGCCGTAGACGTTGAAGTAGCGGAAGCCCGCCACCTGCGATGTCAGCCGGCTCCACTTGCGACGCAGGTACTGGTCGAAGAGGAACTTGGAATAGCCGTAGACGTTGAGCGGCCCCTCATGCTCGCGTTTTTCCTCGAACACCGAACCGGCGCCGTAAACACTAGCCGAGGAAGCATAGAGGAATTGCGCTTCTTCTGCCTGGCAAAAATCGAACAGACTGATGGTGTAGCGGTAGTTGTTCTCCATCATGTAGCGCCCGTCGGTTTCCATGGTGTCGGAACAGGCCCCTTCATGGAAAATCGCCGCTACGTCGCCGTCGAACGCGCCGTCTTGCAACAGTGCGAGGAATTCCTTTTTATCGAGGTAATCGGCGATCTCGCAATCGGTCAGGTTCTTGAACTTGTCAGCCTTGGTCAGGTTATCGACCGCGATGATATTGGTTTCGCCGCGCTGGTTGAGCGCCTTGACGACATTCGCGCCGATGAAGCCGGCCGCGCCGGTAACAATGATGTACATATTGAATCCTTTACTAAAGTTGTGCTGCCAATTCCTCACGTTGTACCACCGCGGCACCCAGCTTGCCGACCACGATCCCGGCAGCGACGTTCGCCACATGCACCGCCTCGGCATAATCCGCGCCGACTGCCAGCATGGTACCCAGCGTGGCGATGACGGTGTCGCCGGCACCGCTCACGTCGAACACTTCACGGGCGAGCGCCGGCTCGTGCAGCGCCGCACCAGCACGATACAGCGTCATGCCTTCTTCGCTGCGGGTCACCAGCAGCGCCTCCAGGTCGAGTTCCTGACGCAAGCCTTCGGCCTTGCGCGCCAACTCGGCGTCATCCTGCCAGCTTCCCGCCACCTGGCGGAACTCGCCGCGATTCGGCGTCAGCAAGGTAGCGCCGCGATAGCGCGCATAATCCTCGCCCTTCGGATCGACCAATACCGGCTTGCCGGCAGCCCGCACCAAAGCGATCATCTGGCCGATATGTTTCAGGCCGCCCTTGCCGTAATCGGACAGGATTACCACGTCGGCATCGTTCAACATGCGCTCGAAATCGTTCAGTTTGTTGAGCAGCACCTCGTGGCCGGGCGTGGTCTCGAAGTCGATGCGCAGCAACTGCTGCTGACGTCCGACCACGCGCAGCTTGATGGTGGTATCGAGACCGGCGTCGCGGTGCAGCACCACCTCGACGTTCTCGCTTTGCAGCAAACGCGCCAGGCTGTCGCCGGCCTCGTCCATGCCCGCCACCGACAACAGGGAGACTTTGGCTCCCAGCGCTGCCGCGTTGCGCGCCACATTGGCCGCGCCGCCGGGACGCTCCTCGGTCCTGCTGACATGCACCACCGGCACCGGCGCCTCCGGCGAAATTCGGCTGACCTCGCCGAACCAGTAGCGGTCGAGCATCACGTCGCCGACTATCAGGATGCGAGCTTTGGATGTATCTGGAAGTTTCATTTTCGGGTAATGAGCAATGGGTGATGGGTGAAGGGGGGCGTGTTTTTCACATTACCCATTTCCCATCACTCATCACGATTTGTTAAATCCGGCCAATCGGAAAATACTCGAACCCCTGTTCGCGCACGCTGGCCGGTTCGTACAGGTTGCGTCCGTCGAAGATCACCGGGTTCTTCAACTTGCCCTTGATTTCGTCGAAGTTCGGGCTGCGGAAGACCTTCCATTCGGTGACGATGACCAGTGCGTCGGCGCCGGGCAGTGCGTCCATCGGGCCATCCACCAGTTTCAGGCGCGGATCGTCCCCGAAAATGCGCGCGGTTTCATGCATCGCCACCGGATCGTAGGCCGTCACGGTGGCGCCGAGCGCCCACAGACCCTTGATCAAGGTACGGCTCGGGGCATCGCGCATATCGTCGGTGTTGGGCTTGAATGCCAGTCCCCACAGGGCGATGTTCTTGCCCGACAGATCCTTGCCGAAGCGCGCAGTGATCTTGTCGAGCAGCACTTCCTTCTGGCGGTCATTGACCAACTCGACCGCGTTGAGCACTTTCAGGTCCTGGCCGTGTTCCGTGGCGGTGCGCTGCAAAGCCTGCACGTCCTTGGGGAAACACGAGCCGCCGTAACCGCAGCCGGCATAGAGGAAATGGTAGCCGATGCGCGGATCGGAACCGATGCCCTGGCGCACGTGCTCGATGTCGGCCCCCATTTTTTCGGCCAGCAGCGCCAGTTCGTTCATGAACGAAATGCGCGTCGCCAGCATCGCATTGGCGGCATACTTGGTCAGTTCGGCGGAACGGATATCCATGATGATCAGGCGCTCGTGGTTGCGCTGGAACGGCGCATACAGCGAGCGCATCAATTGCACCGCCTTCTCGTCGTCGGCACCGACCACGATGCGATCGGGGCGCATGAAATCCTCGACTGCCGCGCCCTCCTTGAGGAATTCCGGGTTGGAAGTCACCGCGAAATCCAGCTTGGCGCCGCGCTTGTCGAGTTCCTCGCGAACCGCCGCGCGCACCTTGTCGGCGGTACCCACCGGCACCGTGGACTTGTCCACGATCACCTTGTATTCCTGCATGTTCTGGCCGATCGCCCGTGCGGCCGCCACCACGTATTGCAGGTCGGCCGAACCGTCCTCGTCGGGCGGCGTACCCACGGCGATGAACTGGATCGCCCCGTGCTGGGCGCTTTCCGCCACGTCGGTGGTGAAGCGCAGGCGCCCGGCGGCGACGTTGCGCTTGACCATATCCTCCAGGCCCGGCTCGAAAATCGGGATGCCGCCCTGCTTGAGGATGTTGATCTTGTTCACGTCCACGTCGAGACACAACACGTCATTGCCCACTTCGGCAAGACAGGTTCCCGTCACGAGGCCGACATAACCGGTACCGATGACACTGACTTTCATGGTGCTACTCCTATTTCCAGATTGATATTCTTGAGGGCCTGCAAAGGGTCGGCGGCCTGGGTGATCGGACGTCCGATCACCAGGTAGCTCGCCCCGTCACGCAAGGCTTGCGCCGGGGTGGCGACCCTGACCTGGTCGTCGAGGCTGGCGCTGGCCGGGCGGATGCCGGGCGTGACCAGGCAAAAATCCTTGCCCAGCGCCGCGCGCAACGGCGCGGCTTCGCGCGCCGAGCACACCACCCCGTCCAGCCCGCATTCCTGCGTCAGTTTGGCGAGCCGCAACACGCTCTCCTGCGGTTCGCCGGCGATGCCGAGTTCGGCCAGGTCGTCCTGGCCCATGCTGGTCAGCACGGTGACGGCAATCAATTTCGGACGCCTGGGCAATCCTGCCAGCGCCTCGCGCGCGGCGCACATCATCTTGCGCCCGCCCAAAGCATGGACGTTGACCATCCACACCCCCAGCCGCGCCGCGGCCTTGACCGCCTGCGCCACGGTGTTGGGAATGTCGTGGAACTTGAGGTCGAGGAACACCTCGAAACGCAGGGCCACCAGCTGCGCGACCAGATCCGGTCCGGCGCAGGTGAACAGTTCCTTGCCGACTTTAACCCGGCACTGCTCAGGATCGAGGCGCCGCGCCAGTTCGAGGGCGTCAGCGGGATTGTCGTAATCGAGCGCGACGATGATCTTGGGATCGTTCATTCAAGCTTTCCTTATTGCGGCATCTTCTTCGCCGCGGCGCGGCGGGAAGCTTTCCCAGCCGCCGCAGGCCGGGCATTGCCAGAAATACTGGCGCGCCTTGAAGCCGCACTTTTCGCAGCGGTACAGCGACAGCCCGGCACTGTGCTGGTGCACCAGATTGCGCACCAGTTGCAAATCGTGACGCCGTTCGGCGGGCGCTTCCAGCAGTTGCAGTTCCAGCAAGCGCCCCAAGCCGAGCAGCGTAGGGCTGCGCTGCAATTCGTCGCGCACCAGCTGGTACGCCGCCTCCGCGCCCTGATTCGCCAGCGTGGCCTGGAACACCGTGCTCAGGATGTCGGGCGAACCGTAGCGCGGCAAATAGCTCGCCAGCAGATCCACCCCTTCGGCCAGTTTGTCGAGAGCGCGAAAGCTCGCCAACATGCGCTCGGCCACCAACGGCAGATAGGCCGGGTTTTGCGTCTCGATGCGCTTCCACAGCGCGATGGCTTCCTCGTGCTGCCCGCTCGCTGCCGCGTAATCCCCGAGCAGCATGTTGGCGCGTACGCAATCGCGGTTGACCTGCAACGCCGCCTGGAGATGGGCCTGGGCCGCCGCGGGGTCGGAGTGGGCGTTTTCCCGCACCGCCAGTTCGCAATAGAAATGTGCAATCTCGACCAGATAGGGGCGATGCGACAACGCCTCGAGCTGACGCGCCACGCCTATCGCCTTTTCCCACTCCTTCTCCATCGCGTAAATCACCAGCAGCGATTCGCGGCTGGCATTGGCATAGCGGGTGGGTTGCAGGTCGGTGAAAATCTGCTCGGCGCGATCGTACAGACCGGCCTTGAGAAAATCCTGTCCCAGTTCGAACAGCGCCGTCAGTTTTTTATCTTCGCCGAGATCCTCGCGGTCGAGCAGGCTCTGGTGCATACGGATGGCACGGTCGACCTCGCCGCGCCGGCGAAACATCGCGCCCAGCGAAAAATGCAACTCGATCATCTCGCTATCGGCCTTGACCGCCTCGATAAACGCCTCGATCGCCTGATCGGTCTGTTCGTTGAGGAGGAAATTCAGCCCCTTGAAATACGAGGCCGGGAGCCGGCGCGACTCCGACAACAGCTGTTTCAGGTCGATGCGCGCCGCCAGCCAGCCGAGGCCGAAAAACAGCGGAAACGCCAGCAACCACCAGTATTCGAAATCCATAATGCGATCAGAAACGCCGCAGCGAAAGATTCGCTACGCGTTCAGTCTTCGTCCTTGTTGTGGGCTTGACGTTTATCGTCGAGAGTTTGAGTTTTCAAACGCAACTCGCGTTTGAGCAGGAGAATTTCGCGCCGTTGCCGGAACATAAAACCGAGGGTGGTCGCCACGCCCACCGCAATCCCGGCGCAAAAAAACACCAACAACACCAGCACCAGCGGCGCCTGCCATTGGTAGCCCAGATAGTAATTGAGCACCACACTATCGCTGTTCTTGATGGCGAAACCCAACGCCAGCAGGAACAGCACAAACCCAAGCAGCCAGGACAGATAGCGCATACGCTCAAAACCCAGACAGGGCGCCTTTCAGATCAAGTCCAGATGGTTTATCAGGCAGACTCTTCGCGTCGGCCTGATAAACCATCTGAGTTAAACAAGAAAAAAGCGGCATGATCTTTCGATGATGCCGCCACTCTTTCCGGCTGACTACCGATTACCCTTCGTAGTCTACCCGTTCCCGCAATTCCTTGCCTGCCTTGAAATGGGGGACATATTTTTCCGGCACATTCACTTTGCCGCCGGTCTTTGGGTTCCGTCCAACACGCGGCGGACGGAAATTCAGGCTGAAACTGCCGAACCCCCGTATTTCAATGCGCTCTCCCGCCGCCAGACTGGTCGCCATGGCATCCAGGATGGCCTTGACCGCCAGTTCCGCATCCTTGATGACAAGTTGCGGATAACGTTCTGCCAGCCTGGAAATCAGTTCCGATTTAGTCATGAACTTTCCCTTTATTTCCGCACCGCGCCACCTGCCATAAAACGGCTAGTGGCGCGCTTCGGGTTGCTTATGGTGTTATTGACCGCTGCTTCTGGTGTCCATCTTGGCTTTTAGCAACGCGCCAAGATTGGTGGTGCCGGTGGAGGCGCCTTGATCAGCCATCTTCTGCATCACTTCGGCTTCATCCGCCATATCCTTGGCCTTGATGGACAGGTTGATGCTGCGGTTCTTGCGGTCGACGTTGATGATCTTGGTTTCTACTTCGTCACCTTCCTTGAGGTGGGAGCGGATATCCTCGACGCGGTCGCGGGAAACTTCGGAAGCACGCAGGTAGCCTTCCACTTCACCGTCCAGCGTGATCACTGCGCCCTTGGCGTCGAGCGACTTGACGATACCCTTGACGATATTGCCCTTGTCGTTGGTGGCGATGTAGTTGGAGAAGGGGTCGCCATCCATTTGCTTGATGCCCATGGAGATGCGTTCCTTGTCGGAGTCGATGGCCAGAACCACGGCTTCCACTTCGTCGCCCTTCTTGTAGTTGCGCACGGCTTCTTCGCCCGGCAAATTCCAGGACAGGTCGGACAAGTGCACCAGACCGTCGATACCGCCCGGCAGGCCGATGAAAATACCGAAATCGGTGATCGACTTGATCTGACCGGAAACCTTGTCGCCCTTCTTGTGGGTTGCGGCAAAATCGTCCCACGGATTGGGTTGGCACTGCTTCATGCCCAGCGAAATGCGACGGCGTTCTTCGTCGATTTCGAGGATCATCACTTCGACTTCGTCGCCGAGCTGAACCACCTTGGCGGGATGTACGTTCTTGTTGGTCCAGTCCATTTCGGAAACGTGTACCAGACCTTCGATGCCCTGCTCGATCTCAACGAACGCACCGTAGTCGGTCAGGTTGGTCACTTTGCCGAACAAACGGGTACCGGACGGATAGCGGCGGGACAGGTTCACCCACGGATCTTCGCCGAGTTGCTTGACGCCCAGGGAAACGCGGTTCTTCTCCTGGTCGAACTTGAGGATCTTGGCTTCCACCTCGTCGCCCACCGCCAACACTTCGGACGGGTGCTTGACGCGGCGCCAGGCCAGATCGGTGATGTGCAGCAGGCCATCGACGCCGCCCAGATCGACGAACGCACCGTAGTCGGTGATGTTCTTGACGATACCCTTGACGATCGCGCCTTCCTTGAGGTTTTCCAGTAGCGCTTGGCGCTCGGCACCTTGGCTGGCTTCCAGCACAGCCTTGCGCGACACCACCACGTTGTTGCGCTGGCGGTCGAGCTTGATGACCTTGAATTCGAGTTGCTTGTATTCGTAGGGGGTGGTGTCCTTGACCGGACGAATATCCACCAGCGAGCCCGGCAGGAACGCGCGAATGCCGTTGACCATCACCGTCAGACCGCCCTTGACCTTGCCGTTGACCACACCCGACACAATCGTGCCTTGCTCCATAGCCACCGCCAGATCGTTCCAGGCAGCGATGCGCTTGGCCTTCTCGCGCGACAGCTTGGTCGCACCGTAGCCGTCTTCCAGCGTTTCGATCGCGACGCTGACGAAATCGCCAGGCTTGACTTCGATCTCGCCGAGATCGTTCTTGAATTCATCGGCAGAAATCACGCTCTCGGATTTCAGGCCGGCATTGACGATGACGGAGTCTTGATCGACGCGGATCACTTCGGCAGTGATCACCTCGCCTGCGCGCATTTCCTGGCGAGCAAGGCTTTCTTCGAACAGAGCGGCAAAACTTTCAGTGGAGGCAGTAGTCATTAATAGGGTGTCCAAAAAACATAAAAACCGTCAAAGACGGTGTCAGTTAACCACACCGGCGGCCGCAAGGCACGGCAACCGGCACCGGATCTAGCTACGGGAGTAATCCGCCATCACGGCAGCGACTGCCTGATCGATATTCAGCGAACTGGTATCCAGCAAACTAGCATCATCAAATTTTCGCAGAGGGGCGGCGCTACGGGCGCTGTCGCGTTCATCGCGCTGCCGGATGTCCTGCAAAATTTGAAAGAGTGAGATGTTATCACCCATTCCTTTCCCAATCAACTGCTTATATCGGCGTTCGGCACGCACTTCAGCGCTGGCGGTCAGAAATATTTTGGTTCCCGCATCGGGGAACACCACCGACCCCATATCGCGCCCATCGGCGACCAGCCCCGGCGCCTTGCGGAAAGCCCGTTGCAGCGCCAGCAAGGCCGCGCGCACCGAGGGGAAAGCAGCGATTTTCGAAGCGCCGTTACCGCATTCCTCGGTACGGATCGCCTCAGTCACCGTATCGCCGTCGAGCAGCACGCACCCGCCCTCGAAACGGATGTCCAATCCCGCCGCCAGGCGGCTCAAGCCCGCCTCATCGTCGAGCGCCACCCCGCGCAAGTTCGCCGCCAGCGCCAGCAGACGATACAGCGCGCCGCTGTCGAGATAATGAAAGCCCAGTTGTCGGGCCACCAGTTGCGCCACCGTCCCCTTGCCGGAAGCGGAAGGGCCGTCGATGGCGATGACGGGGATGGTTGCAGCAGTCGAAGCAGTCATAAGCAAATTAAAAAGCCCCCGTACATGCGGAGGCTGACTTAAAAGAGCGCGATGCTAAACCGCTTTCTTTGGGAAATCAATGGGACACACCCGCGTCAAAGGCTATTGCCTAAGCAGATTTCAGCATTTACCTGTGTGTATTTCTGGCTATTTCATTCATCGTTCCCACTTATTCCGCGAACATCTCCCGCAACACCCTCAGCGCCTCGGCGGGGTCGATCTCGCCGACTTTTTTCACCAGCCGCTGCTTGTCCAACGTGCGGATCTGATGAATGGCGATGGAACCTTCTTTTCCGGCGAAGGATACGGCAATGCGGAAGGGATTGGGTTTCAGGCTCGAAGTGAGGGGAGCGGCGATGACGGTTTTAAGGTGGGCGTTGAGTTCGTCGGGGGATACGATCAGGGCGGGGC